>ENA-OURZ01001627-OURZ01001627.1-human-gut-metagenome-genome-assembly--contig:-NODE-1627-length-24075-cov-2.521898_pt1 | contig 24075 bp, 18 predicted proteins | sample MGYA00242073_ERZ509195 | MGnify/ENA primary metagenome ERZ509195 (study PRJEB26280, sample SAMEA2338837) | human gut metagenome | biome: human gut; feature: human-associated habitat; material: faeces...
AAGGAGTTTCCATTTATGAAGGGCTGCGGTGTCTTCAAAATTCCGGCAAAAACCTTTGTTCAGCCTTACCGGTTCGGCACCCTGCTCTTCGACCTGGCAAATGATCCAGAGCAGAAGCATCCGATCCACGATGAACAGGTGGAAGCAAGACTTTGTCAGCAGATGAAACAGATGATGCTCGAAAACCAGGCGCCAAAGGAGCAATTTGAAAGAATCGGACTTTCATCATAAGCAAAAGGGCGGAGTGCACTGAAAAAGCTGCATTCCGCCCTTATTCTTTTCTTCTCTCCTTATAAAGTCACCTTCATAAAGTTCTTCTTGCCTCTCTTCACGATCATGCCGTCTCCGCCAAAATCGTCTTTGGTAAAGGTCTTCTTGATATCTTTCACCTGGTCTCCGTTGAGGGGAATGACTTTCATCAGTGCGCGGAAGCCCAGCTTTTTTTTCAGCAGGAAGGCGGCGGCGTGGAACATGGGGAAGGAGAGGGCCGGGTCAAAGAACATTTCCGCCGGATCGTAGCCGGGCTTGCGATGGATGTCTACGCAGCGGGCGAAGTCTGGGGCCCTGGCGTCGTCCAGCCAGTAGTAGTAGGTGAACCACGCATCCGGGGCCGCGACGGCAGTGAAGTCCGGCAGGCGTTCCTGCGCCGCAGGATTCAGGCCGGAGAAGTCCGTTTCCCTAGTTTCCTCCACTCCGGGGGTGGCGGCGAGCAGCGTTTTCACCTCTTCCTTCACGGAAGGGTCGTTGATGTAAATATGGGCTGTCTGGTGGTCCGCCACAGCAAAGGCCCGGGAGGCGCCGCAGTCCAGCATTTCCGTACCCATTTCCGGTTTGACGGTGATCCAGCCCCGTTCACGGAAGAGGCGGTTGAGGGCAATGCTGCGGGAGACGTCGGAAATGCCGTATTCACTGAGGATAACGGGGGTGACGCCTTCCTGTTCCAGAAAGTCGACCAGGTCGCAGAGCAAACCGTCCATGGCTTCCGCCGCCCGGGCCGCCTGCATTGAGGAAGGGCCGAATTTCTGAAGGTCATAGTCCAGGTAGGGCAGGTAGATGAGGTTGAGGGCAGGGCGGTGTTTCCGTTCCACCCACCGGGCGGAGTCCGCTATCCATCGGGAGGACTGGATGCCGGCCATGGGGCCCCAGAAGGTGGGGAAGGGGAATTCCCCCAGGTCTTTTTTAATGGTCTCCCGGAGTTCCATGGGCTGGGTGTAGATGTCGAAGACCTTGCGGCCGTCCGCCGGGTACATGGGGCGCGGCGTGATGGTCCAGTCCGCCGTGGAGTACATGTTGTACCACCAGAAGAGCTTGGCACAGGTGAAGCCGGGTCCGTACCGTTCCCGCAGCTTTTCCCAGAGGCGCGGTCCCTGCACCAGTTTGTTGGATTGCTTCCAGAACTGGATTTCACTCATGTTCCGGTTGTACCATCCGTTGCCGGGGATGGCGTGCTCCCGCGAGGAAAGCCCCGTCACATAAGTACTCTGCGCGGAGCAGGTGAGGGCCGGAAAGGCAGGGGGGAAGGAGGAAACGCGCCTCCCCTCCGCCCAGGCGGAGAGTCGCGGCATGTGTTCCATCATCTGGCGGGAAAGGGCCACCACGTCAATGACGGCCACACGGGTGCGAGGGAGTTTCATGGAAGGGATATTAGCGGTTTGATGCGGGAATTCCATCTTTCCATTTGAAAAAAATGGCGGCATCCGTCATGATTCCCCGCATGGAACGTCAGGATAAACGACTTGTGGACCAGTTGCGCCCGATCAGCTTTGAAACGGGGATTGCCCCGAATGCCACGGCCTCCGTGCTGGTGGCCTTCGGCCGCACCAAGGTGATTTGCGCCGTTACGATTGAGGAGGATGTCCCCCGCTGGATGAAGGTTCAGCGTGTGGAGGGCGGCTGGCTGACGGCGGAGTATTCCATGCTCCCCTATTCCACGCTTGACCGCAAGCGGCGCGATATTACGGCAGGGAAGCTGGACGGACGTTCCAGCGAAATCCAGCGCCTGATAGGCCGCTCCCTGAGGGCTGCCGTGGACCTGGGCAAGATCGGGCAGCGCACGATCTGGGTGGACTGCGATGTTTTGCAGGCGGACGGGGGCACCCGGACCGCTTCCATCACCGGGGCTTCCGTGGCTCTGGCCATTGCCGTGAACAAGCTGGTGGCGCAAGGCAAGCTGGCGGAGTCTCCCATGAAGAGGCTGGTTTCCGCCGTTTCCGTGGGGATGCTGGGCGGGGAAGCCCTGCTGGACCTTTGCTATGTGGAGGACAAGGATGCGGAGGTGGATATGAACCTGGTGATGACGGACCGCGGTGAGTTTGTGGAAGTGCAGGGCTCCGGGGAGGAGGCCGTATTTACGGCGGACCAGATGAGCCGGATGCTGGAACTGGGCCGCAAGGGCCTGGAAGAGATTGCCGGGCTTCAGCGCCAGGTGATCGCCGATGCGGACAAGCCGGACGCCGACGCGCTGGAAGGGCTGAGCGCCTTTTTCGGCAGCGGCAGGCAGGCATGAATTTCCCATGGCGCGGGATTGTTCCGGCTCCCCGCAAACGGGGGGGCCGGAGGAATCCCGGCGCCCTTCCAGGCCCAACATTTTTATGAGAATATGCTTGTCCTGACTGGGAAATCACGTTAATAGTAGAGACGAACATAGATAACCACGTACGGTTTTCTTAAACTGTAAACATTCCATCATATCCAACAATGAAAGTATCTTTTGCAACACGCCAGTTACGCAGGGGGTTCACCCTGATCGAACTTTTGGTTGTTATTGCCATTATCGCCCTGCTGGCTTCCGTGGCGTACGGTCCGATTCTGAACCAGATCAACAAGGGCGACCAGATGCAGGCCCTGACCAACATGAAGAACGTGGGTGTGGCGATGAACGAGTTCAAGTCCAACAGCAAGCTGGGCAACTTCCCCGATGACATCACCGCGGACCGCGTGGTGGCGCAGCACAATTACATGAGCGGCCTGGGCGCGCTCCAGGGGGATACCTCCAATGACTACTTCCGCCAGCTTCTGGGCAATGAGTCCGTTTCCGAAAGCAACTTCTACGCCAAAGTGCAGACTCCTTCCGGCGGTTCCACCGTTACTCCCGACGGTGAAATCTATGACGGCAAGGCCCTGACCCCCGGTGAAGTGGGCTTCTCCTACGTCATGCGCAAGGGTGACAATAACAAGAAGGTAGGCATTGGCAGCTCCGTGGGTGAATATCCCCTGATGGTTACTTCCGTGCTCCCCGGTGAAGACGGCAGCACCGTCGTGGCTGGCAACGCCGTCCGCTTTGACCCGGAAAGCTTCCGCGGCAAGGTTCTGATTTTCACGACCGCCCAGAGCGCCAAGACTCTGGAACTGGATGACAACGACAACCTTCAGGACACCTTCATTCCCAAGAGAAGGGGCAAGGATGTCAGTGACCAGTTCCTGATTCTCACGCCTGATTTCAGCGGCCAGGAATAAGTTTTTTCCGTTAGCATGATTTGCACAGGGCGCATCCTTAGGGATGCGTCCTTTTTCATGCCCCTTCACTGGAATCTGGAGCATTCCGAACCGCCGGTCCACACCGTATGACAGAAATGGCCGGCCCGGTAAAAAGAGGCAGCGGCCACGGTTGGTCCGGGAACAAGGAGTAAAAAACGTTGTTGGATTTCCCCATGGTTGTTTGGATTGCATTTGATTAGCTATTTTTTATATCTGCCGCCGGATAGCCGCATGATGGGGCAGCGGAAAGGCGCGGCCCGTGAGCTATTGTCATTTATGGGTCATCCGTTGTGCGCTACGGAGTGGTCATGGTTTCAATACACTTATCATGACCAAGATTGTGATTGCCCTGTTATCCTTAGCGGCGCCACTGGCATGCGCCGCCCTGCCTTCCGGTTCACCCTCCGGAGCCGCCGCCCCTGGTGAGGAGAAGGTGGTTCAAATGAAGGGCGTCATGTCCTTGTCTCCCGCTATGGTCAAGGAGATCAATGAAGGCGGAGCCCTGACTATTTCCTCCCCCTCTTTTCCTTCCGGTTATTATACCGTGTACCGTTTTGTTTCCTCCCGCGGGAATGTAGTGCAGGCTTTTTCCGTGTTGGAGAGAAACCAGCTCCAGGCCCTTGGGATGGCTCTTCCCGTGCAGGTAAAGGCCCGGGAAGAGCTGGATGAAGACGTATCCTGGAAGCTGGAACGGGAAGTGGTAGCCATGTTTTCCTATGGAAGATCCTATATGCCCCATTGTGAGGAAGTCCTGGTGCGGGAGGCCGTGTACGGCCCCTTGTCCGGCGCGATGGTTTCCCATGGCGGCGGCGGAGGATTTTACGGAGGGCCTCCCGGCAGGGGAAACGGGTTTGCCGCCAACCAGCTTAAACCAAGTCTTCCGGATAATGAGGCCAGCTCCAAGCCGTCAGACGACAAGGAGACGCCTGTTTCTCCGGACAGGAAGCCCGACGGAGGGACAGAGGCGGCCGGAGATGAGGCTGTGGCTGATTCCGGGAAGGAAGAGCTTTCTCTGGATTCCCTGCTTACTGAAAATACGGTGCCGACGTCTTCTCCCGATCCCAAGACGCTGCGTTTGCCGGCGTCTCTGGAGGCGGAGGCCGTTCCGGAACCGTCTTCCGCCATGCTGGGCATGTTCGGCATCGCCTGCCTGCTGATGCGGCGCAAGCGGAGTTGAACTCCGGTCCCGTTCTCCATTCCGGTTTTCCAGCCGGGAAGGAATGGTTTTTCTTTTCCACGCCGGAACATGGTTTGCAAACAGGCCGTGTCATGAGAAAGGCGTTCCGGCCTGAAAAAGCCGGAACGCCTTCATGCAGCTAAGTGAATGGATTTTATTTGCCTGCGGGCGTGCCGAAGACGTTGATTTCCGCAGCAGAAGCGCTGTTGCCGTCCAGCGAGTTCGTGCCGGTGAAGCGGAAGTAGCGTACGGGTTCCTTGACGTTCTTGAGGTTGACGGATTGCTCGATGGGATTGGCGCGGAGGTTGGAGAATTCCCCTTCCGCCGCCTTCGTCCAGGTTTTTCCGTCCGGGCTCACTTCAAACTGGTATTTGTCCGTCATTCCGGAGGTTTTTCCATCCTGCCTGGGCAGGTAGGAGAAGCTGGAGACCTGGTAGGGTTTGCCCATATCCACCACAAAGGATTGGGGCGCCTCAGCCTTGGCGAACCAGGAGGTTTCCGGATTGTCGTCAATGGCCGCCGCAGCGTTTCCGGAAGTGGCGTTTTTCACCTTCCACCCGGTTTTGCTGATGCCGAATTTGGCCTGGCTGACGGGACCCAGCTTGCCGTTGGAGAATTGGCAGCGGGCCTTGACTGTGCCGCTTTCCGCAAATTTGGCACCCTGGCTATAGACGGGGGAGCCTTCCTTGGGTTCGCTGCCGTCCGTCGTGTATAGGATTTTGTTCTTGCCGTCCGCAAGGATAATGAGGTTGTCTCCGCGGCGGAAGATGGAGGGCCGCACGGCGCCTGCAGGCTGGCGGAAGAGGGAGAATTCAGAGATGCAGGGCGTGGCCTGGCTGCCCGTGATGCGCAGGCGCAGCTTCTGGGCGGTGATGGGGCGGTTCAAACGCCGCATGACCTGGTTGCCGATGGTCTTTCCTTCATTGTCGATGCAGACCCATTTGCCGTTGATGAAGGCGTCAATGTTGAAGGAGTCCACACGCTGGCCCAGGCGGATCTGTTCGCGCAGCCGGATGACGTCGAAGGTGGCGGGTTTGGGCAGCGTAATGAAGGCGGTGGGCGTCAGGTTGTCGTCCTCCACGGCCCAGTAGGTTTCCATGTTGCCGTCCGTCATGTTGGAGGGGGCGAATTTTTTGTCATTGCCGCGCGTCTGGCTGGCCGTGACGGTGGCGCCCAGAGCATAGTCCCTGGCATACAGCTTGTCGCGCAGTTCCTTGAATTCCATCAGGGATTTAACGTCCGCAGGGTCCAGTTTGCCGGTTTTGTCCGCCGCCACGTTGAGGATGAGGTTGGCTCCGCGTCCCACGGAGTCAAACCATACCTGCATGAGTTCTTCCGGGGATTTGACGCGGGAAGCCTGCCCCTGGTGCCAGAACCAGCCGGAATGGTTGATGGTGGTGTCCCCTTCCGCCGGCACCCAGCGTTCTCCGCCGCGCTTGCCGGTTCCTCCGCCTCCGCCGTTCAGCCCCACGGTGCTCCAATGGGGGTAGTTGACGTGGCCCTTTTCAGAGCCGCCCCAGCGGGCGTCTCCGTAGTGGCCCGCGCCCCAGATGATGCAGTTGGGCTGGATTTTGCGGATCATCTCCACGATTTTTTCAAAGTTGTAGTACTTTTCCGCGTCGCCGATGTTGCGCTTTTCCTTGGCCCCTCCGTAGTAGCCGTCCCCCCCGTTGGCGCCGTCAAACCAGATTTCAAAGACGGGGCCGTAGTTGGTCAGCAGTTCGCGGATTTGCTTGTAGTAAACGTCCAGATAGCCTTCCTTGCCGTAGTCCGCATTGTTGCGGTCCCAGGGACTGAGGTAGGTGCCGAATTTAATGCCGTGCTTTTTGCAGGCCAGGGCGAATTCCTTGACCACGTCTCCCTTGCCGTTTTTCCACGGGCTTTTGGTGATGTTGTGGTCCGTGGACTTGGTGGGCCACGCGCAGAAGCCGTCGTGGTGCTTGGCCGTATAGATCATTCCTTTCATGCCGCCCTTCTTGAAGGTGGAAACGATGTCGGAGGCATTGAAGTCCGTAGGGTTGAAGATTTTCGGATTTTCGTCGCCATAGCCCCATTCCCTGCCCGTGAAGGTATTCAGGCCAAAGTGGATGAAGCCGTAGAATTCCATGCGCTGCCAGTTGACCTGGGAGGGGGTTGGCACCGCCCCGTAGGGCTTGGGAGGGTCTGCGGCCCAGCCGGGCAGCATTGAAGAAGAGAGAACCGTTCCGAGGAAGAGGGAGGCAAGCTTGTTCATGCAGAAAAAACGTGTGTTAAAAAATACGGGGAATGTTCCACCCTTCTTTCATACGGGGGCTTGGCTGTCAAGTTGAAAGGGAGGGTGGAAGGGGAACGAAGAGGGTTAGCAGGCTCTAACTTCGACATGCGGGGAATTCCGCTTGATACGGGACCGGGGTCCGTTTAGCATACAGAGGACTTTTGTTCCCATGTCCTATTTCCGTTTTTTACTGCTGGCGCTGGTTCTTCTGACCGGTTCCGCGTTTATCAGCGAGAGCGCTCCCGTTTACATGGCCCGGCGGGACAGCAAGTTCGCGCTCGTCCCTCTTTGCGACGGTTTTGATTTTCCGGTAGGCAAGCCTGACGGCAACGGCTATTACCGGTCCCGCGGCCTGCGCGTGAAAAGCCCCCGCCACATGGGCGAGGACTGGAACGGCAACAGCGGGGGCAATTCCGATCTGGGCGATCCCGTTTATTCCGTGGGCCACGGCGTGGTGACTTACGCGGCGGACGCCCGCGGCGCGTGGGGAAAGGTGGTGATTGTCCGCCATGCCTTCCGCGAGCCCAAGTCCGGAAAGGTTCTTTGCTGCCAGACGCTTTACGCCCATTTGAATGATATTAACGTCGTGCTGGGCCAGCTGGTGCTGCGCGGCACGCAGGTAGGCACCATCGGCACGAACCGCGGCATGTATCCGGCCCACCTTCATATTGAACTGCATTACAATCCGGACGTGAATTGCGGCCAGCAGGGTATTCCCAAGACGGAGCGCAATTACGGCCGCCTGACGGATTTCATCACCCGCTTCCGCCGCCTGCCTCTGGAAAAGAGGATGGTGCGCGTGCCCATCGGCGGGTTCCTGCCTTACAAGGGCACGGAAGGACTTTGATTTTTTGACGGATGACGGACGGTGAAGCTGTGCATTTTCGGCGGTTCGTTTGATCCCGTGCATGAAGGGCACGTTCGCGTGGCCGCCCATGCCCGTGACTATTGCGGTCTGAACCGCGTTCTGTTCATGCCGTGCTCCCTGTCTCCGCTGAAGGAGCAGGCCCCCGCCGTGACGGATGACCAGCGTTGCCGGATGATTGATCTGGCGCTTCGGGGACTGGATTGGGCCGTGCTTGACCGGACGGATTTGAATCTTCCGCCGCCTTCGTGGTCTTGGAGAGTGGCGGAGTGCGCAGCGGACCGTTATCCCGGCGCGGAGCTGTTCTGGCTGATGGGCAAGGACCAGTGGGATTCCCTGGAACAGTGGGGCCGCTGGGAGCACCTGGCCGGGCTGGTGACGTTCATCGTGTACCACCGCGGCGGTGAACCGGCGCCCAGGGAAGGGGTGCGCGCCGTTTTCATTGAGGGGGATGAGCCCGCTTCTTCCACCCGTGTGCGGCATGATCTGCGTACGGGCGTATGCCCCGTGCCTCATTTGAATCCGGAGGTGGAGAGCCTGATCAGGCGGGAAGGCCTGTACGGCGCGGCGCGCAGCTAGGGGGGAGCAGCCTGTTTTGCCTCATTCCTGCTTGTTTCCGGGGGCTTCCTCCGCGTAGTGGACCTGCATCAGCGTGAGCCCGTCCGGCGGGGCGCAGAACGGGCTTTTATCATCCGGGCGTGGGTAGTTAATGAGGCGCGCCAGTTCGTCCAGCGTGATTTTTCCCCGCGCGGCTTCATGAGCGGCTCCTGCCATGAGGCGCACCATTTTATAGAGAAAGCCCGTTCCGGTGAGGGTGATGAAGACATGTTCCCCCTCCTGCACCACCTGCGCCTGCGTGATGGTGCGGAGGAAGTAGTCCGCCGGGATGGGGCGCGGTTCATTGCCGCGCAGGGCCGCAAAGGCCGTAAAGTCATGCGTTCCCAGAAAGAGCCGGACGGCTTGCTCCAGAATGTCCGTGCTCCAGGCCAGTGGACGGTGCCAGGCCAGCCCGGCGTCAAAAGGGCTGAGGACAGGCGCACGGGAGATGCAGTAGCGGTAGGTTTTTCCCGCCGCGCTGAACCGGGCGTGAAAGCCTGGGGGAACGTATTCCGCCTGGGTGATCCGTATGGTCCGGGGCAGGCGGGTATTGAGGGCGGTGGGCCATTTGTCCGCAGGAATGCGGTGGGTGTCCGGCGCATCCACATGGAAGACCTGGCCCAGCGCATGCACGCCGGCATCCGTCCTGCCGGAGCCGTGGATGCGGACGGCGGAGCCGAAGAGGGCGGAAAAGGCGCGTTCCAGGGCGTCCTGTACGGTGCGGCCCCCCGGCTGGCTTTGCCAGCCCAGGTAGGGGCGTCCATCGTACGCGGTGGTGAAACGGATGCGGGGCATGGGGCCGATTGTGTTGGAACGGTCCGGTTTTGGCAAGCGGCAAGTACCGTGCGGTGACGGTTTGGAATGGATGCCGTGCGTTCCGTCCGCTCCCTAGCTTGGAGGCCATAAAAAGATGGCTATACGAATACAGGATTTTGGAATGCTGCATGTGGCTCCGGATTTGTCCGGCGTGATTCCGTTGAACGCGTTTGAAGCGCAGGCCGCCGGAGTGCGGAACTTGGCTGCGGGCGCGATGGATTTGGCAGGAACGGCGGGTGCCGCGCTGAAGGAGATGCAGGAGGTGAGGGATGCCAGTGGGCGCAGGCCCGCGACGGCCTGTACCGCTTTGAACAGGACGTGATGCGGGAGCTGGAGGCCGGCGGGGAGCCGGACCGCCTTCAGGAGAAGTGGAAGAAGGCTTTGGCGGAACGGCTTCCCGCCTACCTGCCGGGCCGGATGTCCGCCCCGGTGAGGGAGCGCGTGGAGCTGGCGAGGGAGAACCTGGAGACTGCCGGAAGCATTTATTTGCAGAAGATGTCCCGGCTGGGCCAGTTGGAGGAGGCTCGGCGGTCCTGGGCCGGAGGGGTGGAGTCCGCCGTAGAGCAGGGGGAGGATTCCCTGGCCGAACGCAGGATTGAAGAAGGCCGCGGCGTGTTTGTGACCGGAGATGAAGCCTCCCGCATGGCGGAGGAAGCTCGTGCCCGTGTGGCGCTGAACCGGGCGGTGGAGGAGGTTCGCCGTGATCCGGCCGCGGCAGTGCGCCTCGTTTCCCGGGAGCGGGAAATGCCTCAGACCCCAGAGGAAAGAAGAGTGGCGCAAGAGGCTTCTGCGGCATATGGAGAGCTGAAGCGGCGTTATGCGGATGCTGTGGCGGCTACCGTATCCGGCGGCGGCCTGCTGCGGGATGACGGGCTGGCGAATGCGGAGAAGCACGGCTTCAGTTCTGAGCAGTTGAGGCGTTATACGGCTTCCAGGGACCGGAGGCAGGCGGCGGAGTTTTCCGGCGTCAGCATTCCGGGAGACGACATGCTGCTGTGCCGCATGGCCTCCCTGATTGATGAGGATTGCGGAGGAGAGGGGGATGCGGACGCCATGATTGAAGTGGCTACTTCCGGCCTGCCTGCGGCGCAGGTGGAAAGACTCCTCCGGCGGCGGGAGGTGATGATGAATGTTCCCCTGGAGCTGCGCCGCGCGGCTTCCCGCCGCCTGTCCTCCATGTTCCGGAACGGAGCCTGGGGACCGCCGGAGGACGCCCGTGCGGTGGAGGAATGGAAACGCGTCCAGATGGAGTTGGCGGAGGCCGTGCAGAGGTCTCCGGAACAGCCGGCGGAGGAGATGGAGAAAGTTTTTGAGAAGGAAAACCGCCTCCAGGATGCAGGCTGGGTAGGTTTTATGGATATGAATATGAATAACGGAAAGGAAGGCAAGTGATGATGGAAGATGAGAGGAACCAGGAACAGGACGGGACATTTTTAGTAGAAGAAGGCGTGCCGGAAAAGGCCTCCGCAACGATGGAGGAAAACCGGTTGCAGGAGGAGAACGCGGTATCCGCAGTCCCTTCCGGCGCGGGAGAATTCCCGGAACAGGTGGCGGCGGCGAAGGAAGAGTACTGGAACAGCGTGCTGACGGGAGATGTGATGACCATTCCCCGGGAGGTCAGGCAGAAGGCGGAAGCGATGTATCCGGCGGGAACGGCTGACCGGGAAAGGATTGCCGCGTGCGTGATGCAGTCATGGGTGGCGGATTTGGGGGAAATCCCCCGCGAACGCATCCGGAGGGACTGGAAGAGTATCCGGGAAGAGGTGGCGCGGCAGTATGGAGCGTCCGGCAAATCTGATGACGAATTGTTTGTGGCCGTCTCCATGCACAACCAGGTGCGCCTTTCCCAGCGGGAGACCTTGTTTGAATTGTACCAGGAGGAGTATGACCGCACGCTGGCCGGGAGTGGAACGGCTCCGGACGAACGGAGGAAAGAGGCTGTTTCCGCGTGGCCGGAGGAGATGCAGGCCGTGGCGGACCAGTTGAAGAGCAGGGCCGTGTCCGACGCCCTGGATGACAGGAACCGTCTGGCGGACGCCGCCGGAATTATCCGCAGGGGGCTGGAAGGGCTGGTAGCCAGTGAGGCCCCGGCGCCGGAAAGTTTTTCCGCTGTGCAGGTGAACCGGAAGGCGGTTGCCGGAGTTCCGGACGTCATTCGCGCCGTGGATTGCCTGGCGTCCCTGGAGGACGGGGACCGGCGGAAGGTGTTCCGCATGATGGCCCCCTACCTGCGTTCCCGGCCCGCTTTCCGGGATGCCCTGGGGGGCGCGCTGAAACGCGGAGCAGCGGAAGCAGCGGAAAATGTGGCTCATCTGGCCGTGAACGGTGCGGCCTGGGCCCTCCCGGAAGGCCGGGAGAAGGAGGCGTTGGACAGGTATTCCCGGAGTTTTGAGGAACTGCGGAATTTTGCCAGGATGGAGTTTGCTCCCCTGCGCGGAGGAAAGGATGCCCCCTGGTTCCGGGAGATGCTGGTGGACATGGCCCAGCAGGGCGCATCCACGGCGCTGGCGTTCAGCGGCCCGGCCGGGCTGGGACTGCTGATGGCCGGGGAGACGGGCCGCCACATGGCGGATGCCCGGCGCATGAATCCGGACGGCGTGTTTGATGCCCAGATGGGTGGCGCGGTCGTGTCCGGGGGGATGAACACCCTGCTTTCCTTCGGGATGACGAAGCTGGGCCAGCGGATGCTGGGGCAGGGGATGCGCGCGTTCCGGGCCATGAGGTCCGCTTCCGGGAATGTGGGAGCGGTTCTTTCCGGAACGGGAGCCATGGCGGCGGATGCCGTGAAGATGGCGGCGGAGAACAAGCTGATGGAGCTGACGCCCATGGTGGCCCAGGAAGGCGTGGGCGCGCTGACGGACAGGGTGTCCGGCGTGGACTGGGAGGGATGGAAGGAGCGGCAGATGTCCGTGGACGACCAGTTGAGGGAGGCGGCTATGATGATGCCGTTCCTGCTGATCGGCGCGGGAAAGGCTTCCCTGCACCATTTCCGCCATGCCGGAACCTTGCTGGGGGACGGAGAACCTCTGAAGGTGTTTGGCATTCCGGATGAAGCGGTAACCCGCATCCTGCGGGAGAAGGACATGCGCCGTGCCGGGGAGCTGCTGCAGAAGTCCCTGCGTGATTCTCCCCTGTGGGGATCCCTGTACATTTCCAGAAAGGCGCTGGAATGGTCCCGCGCGCTGGATGAAGCCGGGGAGCCTTTTTTAAGGACGGAACAGGACGTGAGGGATTTTCTGGAACTGCCTTCTCCCGTGCGCACGAAGCCCTGGAAGATGAGGGATTTTCCGGAGTCGGAAGCGGTGTTGAAAAAGCTTTTTCCCCATCCGGACCATGCGGCGGCCAGGACTAAGTGGCTGTTGCGGGCCGGGCTGCCCCGCGTGGGAGAGTCCGCCGCGGCGGACGGCCGCCGCGTTTATGAGGCGGAGCCGGCCCCCGGCATGGAGATGAAGAGAACCCGGGGCCGGAGTTCGGTAGAAGAGGCCCTTTCCTCCTGGTATGAAGCCCTGTGCCGTATGGAAGAGGAAGACCTAGGGCTGGCCAGGAACAGGAACGGGAGGGAAATTCCGTGGCGTTTGAGGAATGCGGCGGATTACGACGTGCAGGCGGACGCCCTGCGCCGCGCGTTTGTGGAAGACAGGCTGAAGAAGCGCGCCTACCGCCCGTACAGGATGTTGTTGCTGGCTTATCCGGAGGAAGCGGGGCGTAGCGGTTTTTCCGGCAGGGACTGGGACGCCGTCACCGTGGAAATGGAGTGCCGGACGCGCGCCAATGTTTACGAGGGAGTGATGGAACGGGTGCACGGCGCTTCCCATGAGGAGGTGTCCGGGCATGTGGCCCTTCGCCTGTGGGAGTCGTTTTGCCGTGATGAGGGTTCCTGTGCCAGGGCGCGCCGCTGGCTGGAGGAAGGGAGCTCCCTGATGAACGCTCCGGATTTGCTGGCCGGGGCTTCCGGCCCGGACGGCCTGGCCGCCGCCCTGTCCAGGATGAGCGGCATGATGGCTTCCCTGGGGGACCGGGAACGCCACCGGGTAAGCCCGGAGCTGCGGGAGATGAACCGCATGGTATGGGGAACCCAGGCGGATGTGAACAGCTTGTACCAGGTGCTTCCCAATATGAAGGAGTTTGACGTGCATGTAGGGCGCGGCTACACGCCGGTGGAGAGTTACGGGCGGCTGCTGTCCCGTTTTCTGGAAGTGGAACCGGAACACGTGGCCCGTTATGCCACCGTGCTGGATGCGCCGCGGCTGCATGCCGGTCCGGAGCGGGCGGTTCCGCGCGTTTATCCGGGTACGCAGAAGGCGGTGGAAAATCTTTCCCGCCTGACTCCGCGCCTGTTCCAGTCCTCGCGTGGGAGCGGAGGCGGGGAAAGGCTGTGGCGGGTAAAATATCCCAATGGCAGGTGGTCGGCCTGGCATCCTTCGCAGGAGGCGGCGGGAGCGGACCTGATGGCCAATGTCTCCATGATGTTTTCCCCCGCCTGCACGGCCAAGAGGGATTTGATCCGGAGCTGGGAATGGCACGCCCGCAGCGGGCATCCGGAATGGGATACCAATTATCTGCGGCTGACCGCAGGACTGGAAAACGTGCAGGGGGAAAGGCTTTCCTGCCTGTATGACAGCCTGACGGCCATGGCGGTGGCGGATATGCTGAAGGCCGGTTACGGCGTGCGGGGCGCCGTGGGTTCAGGGGACCGTCTGGAGGTGACGGGCAGGGGCCGCGTGGCCGCTGAAACGCTGATGAGCCATGACGCCCTGCGGGAACGCATGGATATCCACGGCAAGTACGTGGGGGACGTGCAGCGGCTGGGAGTGGATGCGGACAATCAGCCCGTTCCCTCGGCCAAGGGACTGGTGATGCACCGGCTGCGGCTCCATAATACGGAGAATCCCCTGGCCTTGATTGAGGACAAGGCGGAGGTCGTATGGGACCGGCTGATGCGCACGGACCAGCTTTCCCCGGAGGACGCGTGGGAGATGCTGAAACGTCTGGGCCGCGTGCCGCGCCGCAGGGCGCTTCCCGGAGAAACGGAATTGATTGAAGAGCTTTCCCAGCTCTCCAAGGAGTATTTTTTTGCCCATCTGGACCATGACGCCGTGCCGGAGACGGTAGCTTCCTGGGCGCGCTACGGGGCCGCAAGCCCGGACAAGGCCCTGGAACCTCTGGAGGAATTGGTGCGCCGCGCCGGGCTGCTGAAGAAAACGCTGAAGGAGGGGCCGGAAACCGCCGAATTCATGGGCATGCTCCGTGAAACGGTGGGAATGAATGACCGGATACGGGCTGAACGCGCCTGGGACGCAGGCGGTGAGGAGGTGCGCCTTCCCATGATGGAAAGGTACGCCCATAGCCTGATGACCGGCAGGCTGCTGTCCACCGCGCCGGACCACGTGAGGGAGGACCTGCTGCGTTCTCTGGCCGCGCTGGACGGATACGGGGGCGGGTCCGTCCGCAGGATGGAACGGCTGGCGGAACACCGCATGACGGAACTGGCACGGGCGCTTCAGGAGTTTCCCCAGTTGAATGCATGGCGTCCGGACCCGGAGCATCCCGGCCTGTACCTGCATTTGGTGAAGCGTCCGTTCAAGGCCGGGAAGGGAACCCTGCGCGCGAAGGATGTTTCTCTGGAAGCCATGGGAGAACTCCTGCCGGAACCTGTTCTGGAGGCCCCCCTGTATATGGAGGAGGGTTTTTCCGTCAGGAGCGGCGTTCCTGCCCCTGCCGCATGGCGCAGCCGTCCGGAGGTAATCCGTGCGGTGGAAACGCTGGACGTGGTGAGGCGGGATTTTGCAGCCCGGCCGGAAGCCGCGGAGTCCGGCGTCATCTGGCAAGGAAGAACCTACCGGATTGATTCCGGGACGGCCCCCGAAGGGGTGGCAACGGCCTGGAGCCGGGAACTTCCCCTGGATGAAGCCGCCTCCCTGATTGATGTTCTGGACCGCAGGCAGGAGGAAATGAGAGGGGGCATGCTCCCCTTCCTGCCTGATCCGGAGGAGGCGCGCGCGATGTACGCCAACTGCGTGATTTACCGTGACCCGGACGACCCGGGGCATACCGTTCGCCTGATGCCGGGCATTCCGGAAAGCCCCGTACGGCAGGCGCGCGCTCCGTATGTGGTGCATGCGTGGAACGGCGTTTACCTGGACAGCTGGGGTCTGCCTGCGGCGTCCGAGCGGGATTCCTATATTCCGCTGGAGCGCTTCACAGGCGCGGGAGAGGAGCCTTCTCCGGAAACCGCTCGGGAGAGCCGCGCCCGGTCCCTGGGCCGGATTCTGGAAACGCTGGGGGATGCGGATGCGCAGGAACGCTGGTGGTGGAACAGGGAGCAGGCCGTTGGGTGCTTCATGGAAGACGTCGTCAGGCTGTATGAAGAGCTGGGGGGACGCTCAGGCTATCTAAGGGGGGAGCTTGACCTGCTTGATCCCGTGATGGTTCAGGCTCTGCGCTTCGTCTCCCACGTGCTGAACGATCCCCTGGCCTACCGCCTGCCCCTGGACAAGGGGACGGAGGCCCTGAAGGGAATGACCAGGGAGGGAGTCCTGCTGAAAGAACTGGTGGAGGAACATGGAAACTTCTAATCATCTGACGGAATCCTGGAGCCAGCCTTGGCAGTCTGTCCTGTCCAGCCAGCTCTGGAGGCTGGAGCACCTGTACTGGATAGAAAACAAGGCCGGGCAGCTCCAGCGCTTCTCCCTGAACAGGGCGCAGCGGCGGCTGCATGAGCGGCTGTGGTACAGGAACGACATCCTGAAGGCGCGCCAACTGGGCATTTCCACGTATGTGGCCATGCTGATGCTGGACATGAGCCTGTTCCGGTCCAATTTCCATTGCGGCATTATTGACAAGAGCCTGCCGGACGCCCAGCAGAAGCTTGCCAAGCTGCGTTTCGCCTGGGACCATCTGGATTACGTGCCGCCCGACCCTTCCGCGATGGATGTGGCCCTGGCCCGGCTGGGAGAGAGAATCAAGAGCCTGTCCGGCGTGGAGAAGAAGGGGGAATGGCGGCCCTGCACGTCTGCGCGCAACCGCCTGGCTTTCGCCAACGGGAGCGACGTGCGCGTGGGGACGAACCTGCGCGGGGGCACCATGCAGTTCCTGCACGTTTCCGAGCTGGCGCATGTTTCCGTGCACGCCCCGTGGCGTGCCAGGGAAATCCGCACGGGGGCGATCAATACGGTGCCCCCCGGCGGCTTTATCCTGAAGGAGAGCACCCATGAGGGCGGCCGGTACGGCGTGAATTACGAACTGACGCGCCAGGCCATGGAGAACATGGGCAAGAGCGAGCTTTCTCCCCTGGATTTCCGGTTCTTCTTCTTTAGCTGGTTTGACCAGGAGGAGTACACGTTGCCGGGGCGCGGCAGATGGAGCCGGGAACTGGACGAGTACTTCCTTTCCCTGGAACGGGAAACCGGGGTGGCGCTGGATGCGGGCCAGAAAAGGTGGTACGCCAGGATGGCCCGCGTGATGGGAGCGGCCATGAAGCAGGAGTACCCGGGAACGCCGCAGGAAGCTTTCTCCACCGGGGAGGAGGGGAGCATTTACGGCAGCCGCATCATGGCCCTGCGGGAACGCGGGCGCGTGGGGACGGAGTTTGCGGCGGACCCGGACGCCCCCACCTTCACGGCGTGGGACCTGGGGTTGAGCGATCATACGGCCATCTGGCTTGTGCAGGTGATGGGGGACAGCTTCCACTGGCTGGACCATTACGCCGCCAACCAGCAGCCCCTGGCCCATTATGTGGAAAAAATGAAGGAATGGGAGAAGGCGCACGGCGTGGCGGTAACGGCCCATCTGCTGCCCCACGACGCCGCGCGGAGGGATGCCCACGGCATTTCCTACGTGGAGAACATGTCACGTCTGGGATTGGCGAACGTGCGCGTCGTTCCCAGGACCACGGACGTCTGGCGCGGCATCAATACGCTGCGGGAACTGCTGGAGCGCAGCTTCTTCCATGCCCGCACCCAGGAAAGGGTGCGCGGCGTGCGCGGAGAGGAGGAGCCCGGCGGCGTGGAACATCTGGAATTGTACAGGTCCAGGCCGCCGGGTGCGGGCGGTTCCGTGGTGGAGAGCCCCGTGCATGACGGACATTCCCATACGGCGGATGCCGCGCGCACATTTGCGGAGGCGTGGTCCCATGGACTGCTCCACGGGCCCGGGAATGACCGGGGCCGCGGCAGGCGCGCACGGATGTGGTGACGAAAGGAAAACGGGGCCGGGAAGAGATTTTTTTGATTGATGGTTGACAGTTTTGTCAAAAAGCGGTTCCTTTTTCCGGCTTTCCGTTGTCTAACGCAGTGATGCGACTCCCCGAGATGAAGTTACCCCTTTTCCATCTGCTGGTTCCCTGCCTGTGCGTTCCGTTCCTGTTTTCCTCCTGCGGCACCACGGGTGGGGGCTCTTCCCCTTCTTCCTCTTCCAATGTTCCGGTGGAGGAAATGACCGGGTATTTTGAGGAAAGCGGAACCATTCCGGGACACCTGCTCAAGTGGGAGGACAATCCGTCCGTGCCCGGAAAGCTCCTGGTCGTGGTGGACAAGAAGAAGCAGATGATGTACGTGTACCGCGGGACGCACCGCATCGCGTATGCGCCCATCAGTTCCGGAAGGAGTTCCGGCATGACGCCCTCCGGCTATTTCCGCATCGCCTCCAAGGATGCGGACCACCATTCCTATTACGGCGCGTTCATCAATGCCGCCGGGGAGCTGCGGGACGGGGATATACGGAAGGATGCCGCACGGCCCGGAGAAAGGTTTGAACCGGCCAAGATGCCCTATTTCATGAGGGTGAACGGGGCTGTAGGCATTCATGAGGGGTACCTGCCCGGCCGCCCGTCCTCCCACGGGTGCATCCGCATCCCCCATCTGGTGGCGAAGAACCTGTTTGAAGTGGCTCCCGTGGGAACCCGCGTGATTGTCAGGGACGGGGATTGGAATATTCACGAGCTTCAGAAAAAGCCGTCCGGTATTTTCAGAACGGTGCATAAGCCGTCCGCCCCGCGGGCTGGCGCAAATTCAGCTTCCTCCGGGAAGAAGGAGCTTGTAAAGTCAGAGGCGTCCGTAGAGAAGGATGCCGCTGCCATGCCGCCTGTTGGAGAACAGGAAAACGCGCCGCTGCCTTCTTCCGGCGCGGACGCCGTGACCCCCTCTTCATCCCATGGACTCGAAGGACTGGAATAACATGCTGGCCGGGCGTTTGTACCATGCCCAGGATTCCGAATTGACAGCCAGGCGCCTTCGGGCGCGCAAGCTCGTCTTCCGCTACAACCAGTCCGCCCCGGAGGAGGAAGAACTGCGCCGGGAATTGGCGCGGGAGCTCTTCGGCGGCATGGGGGAAAACTGCTATCTGGAACCTCCGCTGCGGTGTGACTATGGAACGAATATCCGGCTGGGGGATCGCGTATATGCCAACTTCAACCTGGTGGTGCTGGACTGTGCCGCCGTCACGATCGGCAGTGACGTGCTGATAGGCCCCAATGTGGGGATTTACACCGCCACGCACCCCGTGGACCCGGGGCTGAGGCGGGACGGTTTGGAATTTGCGCTTCCCGTCACCATTGAGGACGGGGTGTGGATAGGCGGCCATACGGCCATTGGCCCGGGCGTGCGCATCGGGCGCAATTCCGTGATAGGCGCGGGAAGCGTGGTGACGAAGGACATTCCCGCCAACGTGGTGGCTGTGGGAAACCCCTGCCGCGTGATGCGGCCCATTACGGAAAAGGACCGCGAGGCCTGGGGTGCGGTGGAAAATGGTGGGGAGGCCGCTACCGCAGGAACGGAGGCAAATTCTCCTGCATGATGAAATTTGAATTGCTTTTGGGGACGGATGGTGCATAGTTGGCGCCCTCACAGTGTCGATTAGCCGCTGCCACGAGCTAAATACATTCAAAGAAAACACTTATGAGTAACGAAATCAATTTGCAGGAATTCAAGATGCATGAAAAGGATTCCGGTAGCTCCAGCTACCAGATCGCCCACCTGACCCAGCGCATCGCCCACCTGACCGACCACCTGAGCACGAACAAGCACGATGTTTCTTCCCGCCGCGGGTTGTTGAAGATGGTGGCTCTGCGCCGCAAGCTTCTTGATTACGTCAAGCGTGAAGATCTGGCCCAGTATCAGAGCCTGATTCAGCGTCTTGGCCTTCGCCGCTAAACGGCGGAGCATATTCCCGTTTGATTCGGCCGTTGCGGTTTTCCGCAGCGGTCGTTTTTTTTGCCGCGGGGGAAGGGCGGTTCCCCGTATTTTTGTTCCGGAAGAGGCCTTGACCTTTAAAAAATGTCTGTTAGCCTGACAGACATCTATGGAACAAATGACACGGGTCCAGCAGAACACGCTGAGAAAAATCGTGGAGGCGGCCATTGAACTGATGAGTGAAAAAGGGTTCCACCGCGTCAGCGTTCAGGAAGTAGGGAAAAAGGCCGGTATTTGTGAAAAGACCGTCTTCCGCTACTTTGCCACCAAAAAGTCCCTGCTGGATGAAATCATCCGGTACCGGGAATATGCCAGCGAACTGAAAAGGGAATTCGAGAACAGGAAAACGTGGGACCTGGCGCATGACCTGAAACTGGCTGCGCGCCTGTACTTCCAGGCGACGAAGGCCAAAAGGAACGCCTTCCGGGCCTACTTGAGCGCGCTGGACTCCGTGGATACGAACGGAGACGATTTTTTGCGCGACCCGCGGGAGCTTCATTCCTTCCTGTGCGACTACATGGGCGCCATGCAGGAAAAAGGAAAGGTCAGGGAGGGGGATGTGGGGCTCATGGTGCGCGCCTTTGTCAATACCCTGCACGGCTACATGCTGATGTACTGCCTGAATGACGACAGCAAGGCGTGGCAGGACAAGGTGGCCTCCATGAAGCTGACCATTGGCCTGTTCATTCAGGGATTTTCCCGGCAATGCACATCCTGCGGCGCATGAGCAAGCATTTGAAGGCCATTTCACTGGGCAGCATGGCCCTGGCGGCTGTGGGAGCCATCGGCTGGGGAGTCTGGCATTTCCGGGAGAGCCGCACCATGAAAACGGACGACTGCCGCGTGGAGGCGAGCATCGTTTCCGTGGGATCAAAGCTGGCGGAGCGCGTCACCAGCGTGGATGTGGAGGAAGGGGAAACCGTCCGCCGCGGACAGACGCTTGCCCACCTGGACGGCCGCACCATGCAGGCGCGCCTGATGGCTGCGCGTTCCCGCGTCAAGCTGATGCAGGCCAGGCATGACGAAATGCTGGCCGGCTTCCGTCCGCAGGAAATCGAATCCCAGCGGGCCAGGACGGCCCAGGCCTCCGCCAGCCTGGAACATGCACGGCGTGATTACGAGCGCATTGAAAAGCTGGTGAGGGAGCAGGCAGGCATCAGCTCCGCGGACCGGGACGCCGTACGGGCCACCTACCTGGCGGCGCAGGCGCTGGAGAAGGCGGAGCAGGAGAATCTGGCCCTCAAGCTGGAAGGTTACCGCGAGGAGGAAAAAAGATCCGCCCAGGCCCAGCTGGAAGCCGCACGGGCGGAACTGGAGGAGTTGGAAGTGCTGTGCGGGGAATGCGTGGTTAAATCCCCCGTGGACGGCGTGGTGGCCCGCAAGCTGGTGAACGGCGGGGAGATGGTCAGTTCCGGCCAGAAGTTGTTTTCCATTGTGGACGGCGGGGACGTCTGGCTCAACGTCCGCGTGGAGGAAACCAAGATAGGGCGCATCCGGCAGGGTCAGGACGTGCAGTTCACGCTGGACGGTTATGACGGCAGGGTTTTCCACGGCACGGTTTATGAAATAGGGGCGGCCACCTATGCGACATTCTCCCTGATTTCCACGGAGAACGTCAGCGGTTACTTCACCAAGGTCATGCAGCGCTTTCCCGTCAAGGTGAGCCTGCCGAAGCCGGAGGACGGCGTAGTATTCCGCCCGGGAATGCAGGGAAAGGTTTCCATTGATTTTTAAGGAAAAAGTATGAGCGGTCCGGTTCTGCAAACAATGGTTCCGGCGTGGAAGCGCCGCCTGCTGACGGGGATGGCCTGCGCGTGCACGATGCTGACGTTTCTGAATATGGGCTGCATCACGGCGGCCACACCGGATTTGTCAGGCACATTTGTGGTGGGCACCCTGGATGTTTCCTGGTCGGGTGCAGCGTGCCCGCTGGGAACTGCCCTCTCCTTTACCGTGGCGGCGTATCTGTGGGCGCGCATCGGGCTGAGAAGGTCCCTGCGCACGGCCCTGCTGATCATGCTGGCCGGAACCTTGCTGGGACTGGCGGCGGACCATTTCTTCCTCATGATTGCAGCCCGCTTCCTTCAAGGGGCAGGAGGCGGCCTGGCGCTGGTGTACGGAACGGGGCTGGTGAATGCCGCCCTGCCGCCGGAGCGCCGCGGCGTGGCGATGGGCGTGAAACTTTGTTCCATTGGCCTGGCTTCCTGCGCCAGCCCGGTAGTGGGGTGCCTGCTGGTGCAGTACTGGCACTGGCGGGGGCTGTTCGTCATCGTGGGTGCGGCCGCGGCCGTCCTGGCCGTGCTGACGACGCTGTACGTTCCCAACCAGAAGATTCCCAAGGGAGGGAAATTCGATTGGTTTTCCTTCCTGGCGGTGGGGATGGGATGCGTGTGCATGCTGATGGTGCTTATTTACGGGGAGACGGACGGCTGGACGGCGCCCGGCGTGCTGGCCTGGATGTACGGCGGATTTTGTTCCTTTGCCCTGGCCTTCATTTCCTGCATGACCCACCGCACCCCCCTGCTGGATGTCCGCGTGCTGGGCAACTGGCGGTTCCTGTGCGGCCTGCTGGCGTCCCTGTGCAACATCTTCTGCATTTGCTGGGTGCGGGTGGGGACGGTGCAGTTCATGCGCAATGTCATGAACTATGAACCGGTGGGCATTGCCTATGTGTTCATGGTTCTGGTGGCCGGATTTTGCGGCGGCGCGGCGCTGGTGCTCCCCCTGATGCAGAAGGGCAGGCTGGCCCTGCGGGTGGGCATGATGGCGGGGCTGCTGGCGCTGGGCGCCTCCGCCTTCTTCCTGTCCCGGCTGGACGCGGGCTGCTCCTGGCTGGACGTGGCGTGGCCCCTGGGGCTGTTCGGAATCGGTTATGCTTTCTGTTTGAATACGGCTACGCCGCTTGCCCTGAGAGGGGTGGAGGGGCGTTCCGCCGCCGCTTCCTCCCGGACGCTGAACACCGTGCGCTACATCTTCATTTCCCTGTACGTCAGCAGTGTGAGCACGGTATTGGCCCATATGAAAACGGGGTTCCGCTTCAGCATGGCGGAACAGGTAAGGGACGATTCCCCGGGAACGGCGCATACGCTTGACATGTGGCAGAGGCACTTTGCGGAAACCGGCGGCACGGCGCGGGAAATCCATGCATCCGTGGATGCGGTGCTGCAAAAGGCCGTGGCGCTCCAGAGCCAGGTGTTCTCCGTGGATACCTTTTATCTTTGGACCGTGATCGTGGGGGCGGCAGGTGTGCTGTTTGCCCTGTTCTGCCTGAAATCCGGCCAGGAAAGGAAGGCCGCTTCATGAAACGTCTGATGCTTCTTCTCATGGCCGCACTGCTGGCTTCCTGCGGCAGTCCCGCCGTATTTGAAAGGCCCGTCATGGAAATGCCGGAGGGAACGGCCCGGACTTCTCCCGTGGGGACCGGGTGGTGGCGCATCTTCAATGACCGTGCGCTGGACCGCCTGGAAGAAAAGGCCGTGGCTCATAACCGCGATCTTGTCCGCGCGGCCGCCCTGGTGGACCAGGCCTCCGCCCTGGCGGCGCAGGCGGGATCCGCCATGCTGCCCCGGGCGGAACTGGAAGCTGGAGCCAGCAGCGAGGAACTGTCCGAAGGTGAACGCTATATGAACAACCTGCCGGACCGGGCGAGGGATTTGTGGTCCATGTCCGGCGTGCTCTCCTATGAAGTGGACCTGTGGGGGAAGTTGCGGGCGCGCACGGAGGTCGCCCGGGCGGAACTGCTGGCTTCCGCCGCCGCTCGGGATGCGGTTTATCTGCGGCTGACGGCGGAAGTGGCCTCCGCCTACATCAATGTGCGCACGTGGGAGGAAAAATGCCTTATCATCCGCCGCGTCCATGCCTCTTATGAACAGACCTGCGCCATGTATGAAAAAAGGTTTGTGCAGGGGCAGTACCCGGAGCTTGCCCTGCGCCGCGTCCAGGCGGAGCGCTCCAAAACGCTGGCCCAGCTCAGGCTGTCGGAAAACGAATTGTCCCGTGCTGAAAGCGTGCTGTCCGTGCTGGTGGGGGACAGTCCCAGGCAGGTGATGAAGGGCGGAAGGCCCGGCGGGGGTAATGCCGCCCTGCTGGCTTCTCCTCCGGTCATTCCGGCGCGGCTCCCTGGTGACATGATCGAACGCCGTCCGGATATCTGGGAGCTGGAATCCCGGCTGAAAGCCGCCTTTTACGGAAGGGAGGCGGCGCGGAAGGACAGGTTCCCGTCCCTGGTGCTGACGGGGCAGCTGGGGCAGGTCAGCACCCAGTTGAACGAACTGCTGAACCAGTCTTCCAGAAATTATGAATTGGGAGCGGGCATTCTCCAGACCCTGTTTGACGGGGGGAGGAAGCGAGCCGTCGTGCGCGCCGCGGACGCCAAATGCGCCGCCGTCCAGGCCGCGTATGAGCAGGCTGTCCTGAACGCTTTCCGGGAAATCAGGGATGCCCTGGTGGAACGCCGCAAAAGCGCGGAGGTTTACGAGGCCACGCTTGATGAAGTGAACTGCCTGCGCCGCAGCTGGGACATTGCGTCCAGGCAGTATGAGGCCGGGTATGTGGGGCTGATGGATGCCCTGGATACGCACAGGAGCCTGCTGAGCGGGGAGCTGGACATGGCGGATGCCGCGCAGATGCGGCTGAATGCCGTCGTCAAATTCTGCAAGGCTCTCGGCGGCGGATGGCAGCGGCGCCCCGGTTCCTCATGAGG
>ENA-OURZ01001629-OURZ01001629.1-human-gut-metagenome-genome-assembly--contig:-NODE-1629-length-24034-cov-6.971183_pt1 | contig 24034 bp, 17 predicted proteins | sample MGYA00242073_ERZ509195 | MGnify/ENA primary metagenome ERZ509195 (study PRJEB26280, sample SAMEA2338837) | human gut metagenome | biome: human gut; feature: human-associated habitat; material: faeces...
AGGTAACAGCCAGACGGCAGCCACGGTGACCCATCATGGGGTTGAACTCGTGCAGGCTGACAACAACGTTGTTCAGCTCCTCGGTGGTCATACCCATGTCCTTAGCCAGAGCCTCGATATCCTCGGCCTTGGTGGGCAGGAACTCATGCAGCGGCGGATCCAGATAACGGATGGTCATCGGACGCTCGCCCATGATGCGGTACATAGCGGTGAAGTCGGCCTCCTGGAACGGCTCGACCTTAGCCAGGGCAGCCTTGCGCTCCTCAACGGTACGGGCGCAGATCATCTCACGGACAGCCTTGATGCGGTCCTCGGCGAAGAACATGTGCTCGGTACGGCACAGACCGATGCCCTCGGCACCCATGTCAACGGCGTTCTGCGCGTCGCGCGGGTTGTCGGCGTTGGTCATGACCTTCATCTGGCGGTTTGCGTCAGCCCAGCCCATGAAGCGCTTGAAGTTGGCGTTCTCGGTGGAAGCGACGGTAGCGATCTGGCCCTCGTAGACGTTGCCGGTGGAGCCGTCAATGCTCATCCAGTCACCCTCGTGGAAGGTGTGGCCGTTGATGGTGATGACCTTAGCGTCATAGTCGATGGCGACGTCGTTATCGTTGCCGCAGCCGGAGACGCAGCAGGTGCCCATGCCGCGGGCGACGACAGCAGCGTGGCTGGTCATACCGCCGCGGACGGTCAGGATGCCCTGAGAGACCTGCATACCGACGATGTCCTCGGGAGAGGTCTCGAGACGGACCAGAACGACCTTCTTCCAGGCATCGTCCTTGACCTTCTCCTCGGCGTCCTCAGCAGAGAAGACGACGCGGCCGCAGGCAGATCCCGGAGAAGCGGCCAGGCCCTTGCCGATTGCCTCGGCGGCCTTCAGAGCGGCAGCATCAAACTGCGGGTGCAGCAGGGTGTCCAGCTGCTTGGGCTCGACGCGCAGAACAGCGGTCTTTTCGTCGATAACGCCCTCGTCGACCAGGTCGCAGGCGATCTGCAGAGCAGCCTGGGCGGTACGCTTGCCGTTACGGGTCTGCAGCATGAAGAGCTTGCCATCCTCGATGGTGAACTCCATGTCCTGCATATCCTTGTAGTAGTTCTCGAGGCGGGTAGCGATCTCAACGAACTGATCGTAGACCTCGGGCATCTCCTCATGCAGCTTGCTGATGGGAGAAGGAGTACGGATACCGGCGACGACGTCCTCGCCCTGAGCGTTGATCAGGTACTCGCCCATCAGCTTCTTCTCGCCGGTGGCGGGGTTACGGGTGAAGGCAACGCCGGTGCCGGAACGCATACCGGAGTTACCGAAGGCCATCTGCTGCACGTTGACGGCAGTGCCCCACTCGTAGGGGATCTCGTTCATCTTACGATACACGTTGGCGCGGGGGTTATCCCAGGAACGGAAAACGGCCTTGACGGCACCGATCAGCTGCTCCTTGGGATCCTGCGGGAACTCCTCGCCCTGCTTCTCAAGGTAGATCTGCTTGAACTCCTTGACGAGCTCCTTCAGGTCGTTGGCATCCAGCTCAACGTCCTGCTTGACGCCCTTGCGCTCCTTCATAGCGTCGATGCGCTCCTCGAAGAAGCTCTTGCCCAGCTCCATGACGACGTCAGAGTACATCTGGATGAAGCGGCGGTAGCAGTCGTAGGCAAAACGGGGGTTGTTGGTCTTTTTGGCCAGACCCTCAACAGCCTGATCGTTCAGGCCGAGGTTCAGGATGGTGTCCATCATGCCGGGCATGGACTGACGTGCGCCGGAACGGACGGAAACCAGCAGGGGGTTCTCGATGGAGCCGAAGGTCTTACCGGTCTGCTCCTCGAGGATACCCATGTATTTGAAGATGTCTGCCTTGATCTCATCGTTGATCTCACGGTTGTCAGCATAGTACTGGGTGCAGGCCTCGGTGGTGATGGTGAAGCCCTGCGGAACCGGCATGCCGGCGTGGGTCATCTCGGCCAGGCCGGCACCCTTACCACCCAGAGTATTCTTCATGGTGGTCTGGTCGCCGCCGAAGGCGTCATGGCCCTCTTTGAACAGATACAAGAATTTCTTGCTCATAGTTACCTCCCAAATTGGTGACGTGTTTGCATCACATAAATCATGTTTGCATAGTCCATTATAACAGACCGAAAGACAGATTTCCAGTAGATTGTTAAAAAAATGCTCAATAGTTTCGCTGAAAAGTAGCCAAACTTTTTTGGTTCAGGTATTGCAATTTGCACAAAAATCGTGTATTTTATAATGGGTGGGAAGTTCGAAATATTTTTTGAACTGTCACTTTTTTCTTTTTGAGTGCCGCGGTAAATTTTTGCGGCGAACGACGTTTTTCGGCTTGCTAAAATGCGCCGCATGTTATACAATATATAGGGCAGCACCGCATAATTCCCGCCTTACGGCGTAAGCACCGCTCCGCCGTATCGGCACTTGGAATTATGCGGTATTGCCATAGGTATAAGGTCCGTCGGCAGCCCCCGTGCGCCGCGGGCACGAAATGAGTGTATAAAGGAAGAACCGCTATATGTCTACCGCAAGAGAGAATTTCGAGCTGGCACAGCAGCGCTATGCCGCCACGTTTGAGCGCCATCTGGATAACGGCGTGAATTTTATCAGTGATAACGTCTGCATTGAGCCGGAGGTCGTCATTGCCCCCGGTGCGACCATCCTGCCGGGCTGCATCCTGCGCGGCCAGACGGTCATCGGCCCGGACTGCGTCATCGGCCCCAACACCCTGCTGGAGGATACCGTCGTTGACGCCGGGTCCACGATCAATGCCAGCCAGTGCTATGGGAGCCACATCGGCCCCAACAACAAGATCGGTCCCTTCACCCATGTGCGCGTCGGCACCAAAACCGCCGAGGGCTGCCATCTGGGCGCTTATGTCGAAACGAAGAACGCTGACTTTGCCGAGGGCAACACGGTCAGCCACCTGACCTACATCGGCGATGCCACGGTGGGCAAGTACTGCAACTTCGGCTGCGGCACCGTCACCTGCAACTACGACGGCGAGGGCAAGTTCCACACGACCATCGGCGACTATGCGTTCATCGGCTGCAACACGAACCTGGTCGCACCCGTCACCATCGGCGACCATGCGTTCACGGCTGCCGGCTCCACCATCGGCCATGATGTGCCCGCCGGTGCGCTGGGCATCGAGCGCGCCAAGCAGGCCGAGATCGACGGCTGGGGCGAGCGCAAGCTGGAGAAGTATATCGCCAAGAAGCAGAAGCTGGAAGCGGAGAAGAAAGGGAAGTAAAGCGTTGTAGGGAGCGGCGTCCTCGACGCCCCGCGGCCTTCCCATAAGCAGCCGCTTATCTTACGCTGCCGGGCCGGGCATGCCCGGCCCCTACGGTACTTCACGATTTTTCAAAGGATATATCTATGTTCGAAATGACCTCCGGGGCGGACTGGCTGATTGCCGGACTGGGCAACCCCGAACCGAAATATGACGGCACCCGCCACAACGCCGGTTTTGAGGCGCTGGACTATCTGGCCGCGCAGTGGCAGTGCGACATTGCCAAGGCCAAATGGCAGGGCCTGTACGGCACGGCACAGGTGAACGGCCACAAGGTCGTGCTGCTCAAGCCGCTGACCTACATGAACCTGAGCGGCCAGAGCATTGCCCCCGCCGCCAACTTTTACAAGATCCCGGCAGACCACATCATTGTGCTGTGCGATGACATCACCCAGGAGCCGGGACATCTGCGCATCCGGCCCCACGGCTCTGCCGGCGGGCACAACGGGCTGAAAAGCATCATTGCCAGCCTGGGCACCGACCATTTCAGCCGTATCCGCATCGGCATCGGCGCCAAACCGAACCCGCAGTACGACCTGGCCGCCTGGGTGCTGGGCAAGCTGCCTGCCGCAGACCGCAAGGCCATGACGGACCGCTACCCGGACATTGAGGAAGCCTGCAAGCTGCTGATGGACGACAATCTGCAGTACGCCCAGAACAAGTTCAACCACTAAGGGGACGTGAATCATGAGTGAAATCCGTAAAAAAGCAATGACCCGTCTGGTGCTCTGCGCTGTAGCGCTCGTCGCCTGCATCATTTTCAGTGTCCTGCTGCTGAGCGGCACCCTTGACGGCAAAACCGGCGGCAGCAATCCCGCCTCCGGCGATACCATCAGCAGCAGTGCCCCCGCGGAGGGCGTTGACGATCCCACCGCCGACAGCTTTACCGCAGAGAGCGCCTCTGCCGAGGAGGTGCCCGCCGAGCCCGAGGCTACCCCCGAGCCGACGCCGGAGCCCACGCCCGTGCCCGAGTACGAGGGCCTGAGCGTGCAGCCCACCACCTATTATAATGAGGGTGAGCAGCCGACCTACACCGTGACCGACGGCAACAACCTGAACATGCGCGGCGGCCCCGGCACCGACTATGACAAGATCGGTCAGGTGCCCGCCTCCACCGGCGTGACCGCGCTGGGCACCAATGAGGACGGCAGCTGGGTCGTTGTGAACTACAACGGCACCTACGGCTGGCTCAAGACGGAGTTCTTGAACGGGTAAAAGCTCTCTTGCCTCCCCTAGCAGGGGAGGTGGCCCCGCAGGGCCGGAAGGGTTGAACCTTGCGGCCATCCGAAATATTTAGAACAATGGCAAGGTTCTCTCCCCCAGCCGCTGCGGCGGCAGCCACCTCGCAGAGGGGCCAAGGAGAAATGTATGTTCAACGCACTTTTCACCAAAACAGACGAATACGCAAGACTGGCGCAGGCGCTCGGGGGTCCGGGGGCTTGCGCCTTATTTGGCATACCGGGGTCGGGCCGGGCGATGGTCTATGCCGCGCTGGCGAAGGCCCTCGACAAGCCGCTCTGCATCGTAACGCCCGGCGAGGCCGAGGCGACCCGGTTTGCGGGCGACCTGAACGCGCTGGGCGTGGCGGCGGCAGTGTTCCCTGCCCGCGACTATGTGCTGCGCCCCATCGAGGGCACGGGCCGCGAGTACGAATACCGCCGTCTGGCCGTGCTGGGCGACCTCGTCGGCGGGCGGCTGCAGGCCGTCTGCGTGCCCGACGAGGGCCTGACCCAATACACGACGCCGCGGGCGGATTTCTGCGCGAACACCCGCAGCCTGCGCCCCGGCGACACACTGCCCCGCGCCGAGCTGACCGCGCTTTTGTACGGCGCAGGCTATACGCGGCGCGACCAGGTGGACGGCCCGGGTCAGTTTTCGATCCGCGGCGACATTGCGGACATCTACGCGCCCGACATGAAGCAGCCCGCCCGCATGGAGTTCTGGGGCGACGAGATCGACACGATGCACACCTTCGATCTGGCGACCCAGCGCCGCGACGAGCCGATTGAAAAAATCTACGTCTCCCCCGCGCGGGAGATACTGTTCGGTCAGCCCGCCGACGCAGCGGAGAAGATCCGCTCCTATATCAAAAAGGCCCGCGGCAGGCGGCGCACGGCGTTGGAGACCTGCACCGCTGCGGACCTGGCACAGCTGGACGGCGGCGCGATGCCTGTCAACATGGACAAATATCTCGCGCTGCGCTATCCCGAGCCTGCGACGATCTTAGACTACTTTGACGATCCGCTGCTGATTTTGGAGGAGCCGGCCTCCCTGCGAGAGGCCGAGCGCGCCACCGCGTTCCGCCGGGGCGAGGAGCTTTCCGCCCTGCTGGAGGACGGCGTGCTGGCGGCAGGACTGGATAAGCTCTACGCCGAGAGCGGCTGGCTCTGGGCGCAGTGCGCCGCGCACCGCACGCTCTGCGCCGAGAACTTTGCCCGCAGCATGCCCGATGTGCCGCTGAAAGCCATCGTCAACGCACCCGCCCACACGCTGCCCGCCTGGGGCGGCGAGGTCGCGGCGCTGCTGGAGGACATCCAGCCGCTTTGCAGCGGCGGCACGGCGGTCACGGTCATGGCCGGCACGCCCCGTGCGGCGGCGGGTCTGGCCGCCGACCTGCGCACCAAAGGGCTGAACGTCACGACGGACGCGGCGGCGGAGCCGAGCGCCGGGTTGGTGCAGATCCTGCCGGGGCAGCTTTCCGCCGGGTGCAGCCTGCCGTTTGCGAAATACGCCGTGTTTACGGCCCGCGCCTTCGGCGTGAGCGGCGCACAGAAGAAGAAAAAGCGCAATAAGGACGCGCTGAACAGCCTGAGCGAAATCTCGGTGGGTGATCTGGTCGTCCACCAGAACCACGGCATCGGGCGGTACGCGGGCATCCAGCGGATGGCCGTGCAGGGCGTCACAAAGGACTATCTGCGCATCGAATACGACAAAAAGGACGTGCTGTACGTGCCCGTCACCCAGCTGGACCTTTTGTCCCGCTACACTGCGCCGGGCGACAGCGACAACGTGAAGCTGAGCCGCCTGGGCGGCAGCGATTGGGCCAAGACCCGCAAGAAGGTCAAGGTTGCGACGGAGCAGATGGCGAAGGAGCTGATCGAACTGTACGCCCGCCGCAAGCAGGCGCACGGCTACGCCTTCCCCGCCGACGACACCTGGCAGGGTGATTTTGAACAGCGCTTTGCCTATGAGGAAACGCCCGACCAGCTGACCTGCGCGGCGGACATCAAGCACGATATGGAGGAGCCGTGGCCGATGGACCGGCTGCTCTGCGGCGACGTCGGCGTCGGCAAGACCGAGGTCGCACTGCGCGCCGCGTTCAAATGCGTGATGGGCGGCAAGCAGTGCGCGATCCTGGCCCCCACGACGATTCTGGCGTGGCAGCACTTCAACACCGCGCTGACCCGCATGGAGTCCTTCCCCATCCGCATCGGGCTTTTGTCCCGCTACCGCACCGCCAAGGATCAGAAGGAGACGCTGCGCGGGCTGAAGGACGGCACCGTGGACATTGTAGTCGGCACGCACCGGCTGCTGTCCGGCGATGTGAAATTCAAGGACCTGGGCCTTGTCATCATCGACGAGGAGCAGCGGTTCGGCGTCAAGCACAAGGAAAAGCTCAAAGAGAGCTTCATCGGCGTCGATATGCTGACGCTGTCGGCCACGCCGATCCCCCGCACGCTAAACATGGCGCTGTCGGGCATCCGCGATATGAGCACAATTGAGCAGCCGCCGTTTGAGCGCCAGCCGATTGAAACCTATGTGCTCGAGTACGACGAGGGCATCGTGTCCGAGGCCATCCGCAAGGAGCTGGCCCGCGGCGGGCAGGTATACTACCTGCACAACCGCGTGGACAACATTGAGGAATGCGCCGCGCGGGTGGGCAAGCTCGTGCCCGGGGCGCGTATCGGCATTGCCCACGGCAAGATGACCGAGGAACAGATTTCGTCGGTGTGGCAGCAATTGCTGGACAACGAGATCGACATCCTTGTCTGCACCACCTTAATTGAGACCGGCGTGGACGTGCGCAACTGCAACACGCTGATCATTGAAAATGCGGACCGCATGGGATTGAGCCAGCTGTACCAGATCCGCGGGCGCGTGGGACGCAGCTCCCGCAAGGCGTATGCGTATTTCACCTTCACACGCGATAAGGTGCTGACCGAGATCGCGGCCAAGCGGCTTTCGGCCATCCGGGAGTTCACGTCGTTCGGGTCGGGCTTCCGCATTGCGATGCGCGACTTGCAGATCCGCGGTGCGGGCAGTCTTTTGGGCCACAGCCAGCACGGCCACATGGAGGCCGTCGGCTACGATTTGTACGTGAAGATGCTGGGTCAGGCCATTGCCGCGGCCCGCGGCGAGGCCCCCGCCCCCGACAAGAGCGACTGCCTGGTGGACATCACCGTGGACGCATTCCTGCCGGAGGAATATATCCCGGACGCTGCCGGGCGCATCGAGGCATACAAGCGCATTGCAGCCATCGAGACGACGAGCGACGCCGAGGACGTGCTCGACGAGCTGATCGACCGCTACGGCAGCCCGCCCAAGAGCGTGCAGGGGCTGGTGGACGTCTCCCTCGTGCGCGTGACCGCAGCCCGCGTCGGCATTGCGGAGATCGTCCAGCGCGGCGACCAGCTGATTTTGTATAGTGACATCGTCGGGCCAAAGCAGCTGGGCGAGGTCATGGAAAAGTTCCCGCATCGGGTACTGTACAATGCACTGGGGAGACCCTATTTCAGCCTGCGCGTGCAGAAGGGCGAAAGCCCGCTGGTACTGCTGCGGGATGTGGTGACCCTGCTGCCGGGCGCACAGAATCAGCCACAGACAAAGCCATAAAAAATAAGCACCTGTTTGCTGCGGTAAAAAGCAGTAAACAGGTGCTTTGCTTTTGGGGTAAGACGCTGAAATTTCTTTGGTCCTTTCTTTATAAAGAAAGGACAGAGGGGGCCAAGTGCCGGGCAGCCGTAAACGGGCAGAGTCCCTCAGGCGGCTTCGCCCGCGTCTAAAGCCTCCCCTCACAGGGGAGGTGGCCGAGCGCCAGCGATGGCCGGAGGGGCTTTGCCGGGCGTGAATTACACCGCCCGTTCCCCCCTTGCATCATTCAAACACGTTCTCCTCATCCTCCACCACTTCACCAACGTGGTTTCCCTCGCTGTCCAGCCCGCGCTTGTCCAGCATATAGTGCACAAATTCCCGCGCCAGGCCGTAGAAGGTCGCAAAGAGCGGCACGCCGACGACCATGCCCACAAGACCGAACAGGTCGCCGCCGACCACGATGGAAAACAGGATCCACAAGGCAGAGATGCCGATGGACGAGCCCAGGATCTTCGGGCCGATGAAGTTGCCGTCCACCTGCTGGATGACCAGAATCAGCACGCCGAAGATGACCGCCTGGATCGGGTCAACCAACAGCAGAATGAAGATGCTGGGGATCGCGCCGATGAAGGGGCCAAATACCGGGATAATATTCGTGATGCCGATAAACACACTGATGAGCAGTGCAAAATCGAGCCGCAGGATCGCCATTGCCACAAACGTGATAACGCCGATGATGGCCGAGTCAATGATCTTGCCCACAAAGAAGCCCGTGAAATTCACGTTGGCATAATGGCAGATGCGCAGCGTGTTTTCCGCAGCCTTTTCCGGCAGGAAGGCATGCGCCAGCGTGCGCAGCTGATGGAGCAGATGCTCCTTGTCCGCCAGCATATAGATGCTGGCCGCAATCGAGGTGAAAATCGCCACAAAGTTCGATGCCACGCTGCCGATGCTGGCCACGATCTGCGGCATGGCGGCGCTGGCCATGCTGTAGATTTCCTTGACCATCGCCTCGGAATCGTCCAGCACTTTTGTGGCCGACGACAGGTCAACGCCGAAGCGCTCCTGAATCATGCCCAGCATATCCTGTACGCTCTGTATGTAGCTTGGGAAGTTCGTAAACAGCATGGCGATGCTGTCCACGATCTGCGGGATGACCAGCCATGCCAGCAGCACAAGCAGCAGAATTGCCACCAGATACGCCAGAAGAATCGCGAATCCGCGCGTCTTTTTCTTCTCTTTAAACAGCTTTGTGTAGAAGAACTTGACCATCGGGTCAAGCACATAGGCAATGACTATGCCGCCCGCAAACGGCGACACGATGCCGATAAACACACCGATTTTCCCCAGAAAGTACCCCAGATTGTTCAAAGTCAGATACAGCGCAATACAGGCCCCGACCACGCAGAACCAGTCCAGCATCGTCTCCGGCTTTTTGGTCCAGATATGTTCCTCTTTCAAATGCTCCGCTCCTTTTACATCATTTTACAAGAGTATTGTACGCTATGCACGCCTGTATTGCAAGGAATAACTTGTTAATTTTCTTGCGGCCCGCCTGGTAAATTCCGGCGCGGCTCACCGTTTTCATCCAGGCCGCGGGCTGTCAGCCCTGCCCCGACAGCCTGTTTGAGCAGCGCCGCCAGCACGGCCAGCGTCGGCACGCCCAGCACCATGCCCGGGATGCCGAACCACGCCCCGCCCACCACGATGGCCAACAGCACGCCCAGCCCCGGCAGGCCGGTGGCCCCGCCCAGAATGCGCGGCGCAATAAAGTTGCCGTCCACCTGCTGGACCACAAAAATAATGATGGCAAATTCTGCCGCCTTCCAGGGCAATTCCAGCAGCAGGATGATGAGCCCCGGCACCGCACCGAGGAACGGCCCCAGCACCGGGACAATGTTTGTCACGCCGACCAGCACGGCCAGCAGCGGCGCGTATTCCAGCCCGAAGATCGACATCAGCGCAAATGTTTCCCCGCCCACGAGCAGGGCGTCCACCAGCTGCCCGCCGATGTAGCCGCTGAAAATTTTGTTGGCAAGACGGCAGATTCCCAGCACACTGCCCGCGGCACGCGGCGGCAGCGCCGCGTGCAGACACGCCCGGGCCGCGCGGAGCAGCGCCTCCTTTCCGGAGAGCAGGTAGATGCTGGCGGCCAGTGCCACCACGGCGTTGCCCGCAGCCCCCGCCGCGCCGGAGACGAAATCCGCCGCCGCACGCGCCGCACTGCTGGACAAACCGCCGAACCAATTTTGCAGTGCCGTGCCCACCATCTGCACAAGCTGTTCCGCCGTGGCCGTATCGATGCCGAACGTATTTTGCACCCAGACCAGCAGGCCGCGGATGGTCTCCTCATACGCGCCGAGCCGCCCGGCAAAGGTCGTCACGCTCTGCACGAGCTGCGGGACGACGAGCGCCGCCAGCAGCGCCAGCGCACCGAAAAACAGCGCATAGCTGACGGCCATCGCCCCGCCGCGTCTGCCGCCAAAGAGCTTTTGCGCAAAAAAGCGCGTGGGTATGTCCAGTACATAGGCCAGCAGCAGCCCCCAGCCAAACGGTGCCAGCAGCCCGAGAAACGCCCCGGCCCCGCGCAGCACGCCCGGCAGCCAGTCTGCCGCGGCAAACACCGCCGCGACGCCCGCCGCCAGCAGCAGCCAGTCCTTCATCGTGTGGGGTGTGCGGTCAAAACAGTTTTTCATTGTCGCTCCTCCTGTTTTGTGGTACACTGTTTACAGCGCATACTTTGTTAACCTTACTTGCTTCTGTTATACCACTTTTTTCCAAAAGGTAAAGAGCCGTATGATTGGAAATTACAATAATTTACGGAAAACCGATGTTTTTCGTGAAAATCCTCGTCAGCGCCCGCCTGCCGGGCGCGTCGGTGCCGTAGGGGGCGGCGTCCCCGACGCCCCGGGCACTTTGCTGCAGCCGCACACATCCCGGCGGCATGAGGGCATGCCGCCCTACATCCCCCCTTACAAGCAAACTGTAGGGCGGGGTGCCCTCACCCCGCCGCGGAGGGGTCAAGGCCTCTCCCCGCAAAGCCGCTCGAAAGGGGGGGTGCGATCCTTTGCACTTTTCCTGCAGTTTTGTAAAATTTCTTCGGCAATCTTGACAGAATACCGTCATAATGTTAAAGTGGTCACAAAGCCGCTTTCTGTCCCTGAAAGGAGATTTCCATGTGGTTTGATACGATTTTATGGCTGGTTGCCATCGTGGCGTTCATCATGGTCGAGGCCGCCACAACGGCGCTTGTCTCGGTCTGGTTTGCGGTGGGCGCTGCCGCGGCCATGCTGGTCAGCTTTTTTAATGTCGGCTTTGGCTGGCAGATGCTTGTTTTTGCCGTTGTATCGGCCATTACGCTCGGCCTGATGCTGCCCCGGCTCATTGCTCGGCGCGGTGCGCACCGTGCCCCTGTCACGAACGGTTCGCCGCTGACCATCGGCAAGCAGGGCGTTGTGCTTGTGGACATTGAGCCCGGCCTTCCGGGCCGGGTTCGCGTGGACGGCCTGGACTGGCAGGCCCGCGCCGAGGTCACACTCCCGCAGGGCACCCGCTGCAAGGTCGTGGCCGTGGACGGTGCGATCCTTATTGTCGCTCCCGTGACCGCTGACGCGGCTGCGGTTTAAATCACAAAGGAAAAAGGAGGACCCCCAAATGCTGTTAGTCTTTGCCATCCTGCTCATCATTATTCTGGTGGTTTTGGTGCGCTGCATCGTTATTGTGCCGCAGTCCAACGCCTATGTCACCGAGTGGCTCGGCGTCTACAAGGATACCTGGGGCGCGGGCCTGCACATCCGTACGCCGTTTGTCGAGCGCATCTCCCGCAAGGTCTCGCTGAAGGAGGAGGCCGCCGACTTCCCGCCGCAGCCCGTCATCACCCGCGACAACGTCACGATGATGATCGACACCGTCGTTTTCTTTCAGGTGTTTGACGCCAAGATGTACGCCTACGGCGTGAACCGCCCGATCCAGGCCATCGAGAACCTGTCCGCCACGACGCTGCGTGACATCATCGGCTCGATGACGCTGGACGAGACCCTGACGAGCCGCGACCTCATCAACACGAAGATCACCGCCAGCCTTGACGAGGCCACGGACCGCTGGGGCATCAAGGTCAACCGCGTCGAGCTGAAAAACATTGAGCCGCCGGTGGAGATCCGCCAGGCCATGGAGAAACAGATGAAGGCGGACCGCGAGAAGCGCGCCTCCATCCTGCTGGCCGAGGGCGAAAAGCAGGCTGCCATCACCCGCGCCGAGGGCGAAAAGGAGTCCGCCATCCTGCGCGCCGAGGCCGTGAAGCAGCAGCGCATCCGCGAGGCCGAGGGCGAAGCCGAAGCCCTGCTGACCGTCCAGAAGGCACAGGCCGATGCCATCCGCATGATCAACGAGGCGAACCCCAACCACAACTATCTGGCCCTGCGCAGCATGGAGGCCATGGAGAAGGTCGCTGACGGCAAGGCCACCAAGCTGATCGTGCCCAGCGACATGCAGAATCTCGCCGCAACCGTGTCCGCGATCAAGGAGATTTCCGGCGAAGTGACCGAATAAAATTTTACATTCTGTTTTCCCTGCCCGCGGTGTTCTGCCGCGGGCAGTTTTTGTGGGGACGAACGCTGGCGGCAAGGCACGAAAGCCCCTCCGACACTGCTCCTTTCCCGCAATTTTTTCTTGCGTTTTCCACAAAATCAGGTTATAATATAAGCAGAATAGTATGCCTTTTTGCGCATACTACATAAAATATTGTGAGGTGTATCAGTATGAAGGAACCTATGGTCATCACTATGGCGCGTGAGTACGCATCCGGCGGCAGCGAGATCGCACAGGCTGTTGCCGACAAGCTGGGTATTCCCTTATATAATAAGGAGCTGATCACCCTTGCCGCCAAAAAGAGCGGTCTGACCGAGGAGGCCATTGCCGCCAGCGAGAACCAGCGCAGCGGCAGCCTGATCTACAGCCTGTACATGATGGGCAACACGATGCCCCTGGCTGACCAGGTCTACATTTTGCAGAGCAACGTCATCAAGGAGCTGGCCGCCGAGGGCCCCTGCGTCATTCTGGGCCGCTGCGGTGACTACGTCCTGCGTGAGCGCCCAAACGTGCTGCGCACCTTCGTCTACGCGCCGCTGGAGACCCGCATCCAGTTTGCCAAGAGCCGCCCCGACGCCAAGGACATGCCGGACCGCCTGTGGGAGACCCAGCTGGCCAAGCATGACCGCGCCCGTGCAAGCTACTACAACTATTACACCGAGAACCGCTGGGGCGAGGCCAAGAACTACGATCTGTGCCTGAATGCGACCCTGGGCCGCGAGGCCTGCGCCGACCTGATCGTGGCCGCCGCCAGGGCTATGCAGGAAGCCGACAAGTAAAAAGGAGCCTTACACTATGCTGCGCTATGTCAAAAACGGAATGCTGCTGTTGAGCGTCGCGTATATCGTCATCGGTATGCTGCTGCTCATCATGCCCGAGACCAGTCTGCTCTGGATCTGCAACATTTTTGGTGTTGTGGTGCTTGTCACCGGCATTGTCTGCCTAATCCAGTATGCCCGCATCCGCGGCACCGGCTTTACCGCGCCGTTCATGCTGGTGGGCGGCGTCATCACGGCGGGGCTGGGCATCTTCACGCTAGCAAAGCCGCAGGTAGTGACCAGCTTTCTGCCCGTTGTGTTCGGCATCTTCATCGTCGTTGACGGCCTGAGCCGCATCGGTACCGCCATTGACCTTGCCAAGCGCAAGGGGCAGAAATGGTGGTTGCTGCTGCTGTTCAGCATCGTATCCGTTGCCCTGGGCGTACTGCTGGTGCTGCACCCGTTTGATGCGGCGGTCAGCGTCGTCATGCTCTGCGGCATCCTGCTGATCGTCGAAGGTGCGCTGAATTTAGGCTGCATTCTCTACGCCGCCATGGAGCTGCGCACACTGGACCGCATGGCCTCTGCCGCCGCCAATGCGGCCTTGGGTGCCATCGGCGACGCCCTGGACGAGGCCGAAGCCGCCGAGCGTGATGTCGACAGCGACGGCCCTGTGGTATACGACGCCGAGAGCAAGGATGTGTCGGAGGACGGTGAATAACCGTTCCGTGACACCGTAGGGGCGCATTCTATATGCGCCCGCAGCGCCGTGCCATCAGCAAACAGGCACGGGCGGATATAGAATCCGCCCCTACAAGCTCCGTTTGTCCTTATTTTGTTTCCCGCGCGAGGGATCGCGAGTTATTTTTAAAGGAGAGAACCCCTATCCATGTATGACCTTATCATCGTAGGCGCCGGCCCTGCCGGCATTTTCACCGCGCTGGAGCTGCTGCGCAAGAGCAGCACCCCCCACAAAATTTTGCTCGTCGAAAAGGGCAAGCCTGTGGAAAAGCGCCACTGCCCCAAGGATAAAACCGGCGTCTGCGTAAACTGCAAGCCGACCTGTGCCATCACCACCGGCTTTTCCGGCGCGGGCGCATTCTCGGACGGCAAGCTGTCCCTGTCCTATCAGGTCGGCGGCGAGCTTCCCGACCTGATCGGCGAGGATTTCGCGCAGGAGCTTATTGACTACACCGACAAAATCTACCTCGAGTTTGGCGCCGACCCGAAGGTCGAGGGCATCTACGAGGGTCCCGACATCAAAGACATCCGCAAGCGCGCCATTCAGGCGGGTCTGCAGCTCGTTGACTGCCCCATCCGCCATCTGGGCACCGAGAAGGCCCAGCAGCTCTACCTGAACATCCAGAACTATCTGGCCGACGCCGGTGTTGAGATGCTGTTCAGTACCGAGTGCGAGAACATCATCCTCGAGGATTCCGTCTGTAAGGGCGTCCGCCTGCGCGAGAAGGACGGCGTCCGCGAAGTCTACGCCAAGCAGGTCGTCATTGCCACGGGCCGCCGCGGTGCGGACTGGCTGGAAAAGATCTGCGCCGAGCACAACATTGCCCACAAGCCCGGCACCGTTGACATCGGCGTCCGTGTTGAGTGCCGCAACGAGATCATGGAGAAGATCAACAAGGTCCTGTATGAGGGCAAGCTGATCGGCTACCCGGCCCCGTGGCGCAACAAGGTGCGCACATTCTGCCAGAACCCCGGCGGCTTCGTTGCGCAGGAGAACTACGACAACGATCTGGCCGTCGTCAACGGCCACAGCTTCAAGGAGAAAAAGAGCAACAACACGAACCTGGCCATTCTCGTCAGCCACAACTTCACCGAGCCGTTCAACCAGCCCATCGCCTACGCGCAGAAGGTCGGTGAGCTGACGAACATGCTGGGCGCGGGCCACATTCTGGTGCAGCGCTACGGCGATATTCTGGACGGCAAGCGCACTTGGGCCAACGAGCTGGCCCGCACGAACGTCCGCCCGACGCTGAAGGACGCCGTGGCCGGTGACATCACCGCCGCCATGCCCTACCGCGCCATGGTCAACATCATCGAGTTCATCAAGATGATGGACGAGGTCGTGCCCGGCTTTGCCAGCCCCGAAACGCTGCTGTACAGCCCTGAACTGAAGTTCTACTCCAACAAGGTCAAGATGGACACCGATCTGGAGACGAACATCGCGGGTCTGCACTGCCTGGGCGATTCCTCCGGCTGGACCCGTGGCCTGATGATGGCCTCCGTCATGGGCGTCCTGATGGGCCGCAAGCTGATGGAGAAGCACGGCTTTTAAGGGTACGAGGAGTACGGGTGTTCTTTTCTTATAAGAAAAGAACCAAAAGAATTTTAAACAAACGCATGGGGAGAGTGCCGGAGACGGTGCTCTCCCCTTTTTTGCAGGCGGCGAGTGGCGGCGGCATGAGGGCATGCCGCCCTACGCACTCACTTTATGTCATTCGTAGGGCGGGATGCCCCCATCCCGCCGCGGGCAGGCATCCACTTTACTGCCAGCCTGTAGGGGGCGGCGTCCCCTACGCCCCGCACCCACTTCCCGCAAAAAAATCACAAAAATCTCCAAAACACCCGCTCCGTGTGACAACTTTGCAACATCCGGGGTGTAGGATAGGGGTAAACCAGGCACAGAAAGGAGCTTTGAGGATGAAAAAAGTAGCTTTATTATTGGCGGCAGCCATGCTGGCGCTGGCCGGATGCGCGTCTGCGGGCGATACCGCGGCGGCTTCGGAGGCCGCACCGGCTGAGAGTACGGCGGAGAGCGCCGCGGCGGAGGACAGCACAGAAGCAGCACTGCCGGGCGAGCCGCACCCCCTCTCGGCCTATAGCGCCTTCGCGGTCAGCGGCAGCAGCGTCTATGCGGCGGTCCCCCACTTTTCAAGCAGCGCGGACCTTCTCGGCAATTTTGATCACACCACCGTCTACAAAACCGACCTTACCACCGGGCAGACCTATGAGATGTACCGCACGGACTCCATTCTTACGTCCGCGCCGCTGGTCATAGACGACACGCTGTATTTCATCTGTTACGACGGCGGTATGCTGGCCCTGCCGACGGCGGGCGGTGAGGCGCGCGTGCTGCCGTTCTCCTACGACGACTGGGAGCCTGTTTTTTACGCGGGTCACTACCTCTACTTCCGGAGCCTCAGCGCCGCGCCGTTCTGCCGCACCGGCGGTATGCGGTTTGACCTGCAGACCGGGGAGACCGCGCCGTGGAATATCCCGGTGGAGACAAAGTACATTCCCGATGTCGTCGGGGACGCGCTGCTGCTCTGCCGCGTTGTCTCGGATTATCCGGTGCCCTACCCGGACGACGACGAGATGTCCCAGGCGCTTTTGCAGAACACCACGCTGGAATACACCCTGGCCGACCCCGCGACGGGCGCGGTGCGGCAGACCTGCTTTACCCTCCCCTATGACATACCGCAGCCGGGGAACCTTACGGTCTACACCTACCTTGGCAAGTGCGGCAGTGACTTCTATTTCCGCGCAGACCAGTGCGACGATGAGTACGCTTTGGTTTCCCAGTCCGTGCTGCGCATCGGCACGGACGGCACCCGGACCGACCTTGGCATTACCAAAACGCCGGATTACCTGGATTACTGTGCGGTTTTGCAGGGCGATGAGGTGCGCTGGCTCCTGACCCGCGGCCCCGACGGCATCTATCTGATTTACGACACGCAAGGCCATGAGATTGGCCGCAACGAGCGGCCCGCCGGGCTGGAGGCCTTCTTCCCGCTTTGTATGCTGGACGACGGACGCCTGTTGATGGTCGTCGGCTACGACTGGGAGCACGACAGCGCGGCCCGGTACGCTGTGATGGACGCGGACGAATTTCTGAATGGCGGGTCGGCATACCGCGAGATGACGTTTGCGGAGTGAGTGTCATTGCCCGGGCGGTTTTTACTGGCCGGAAGCGGGCACGGGTCGTCGGGGACGTCGACCCCTACGGGCCGGCCGTGGGCTGGCGGCGGCCTGACGGCGGCCAGTGGACTGCCCGCCGTGGCCGTTTCCGTTAGCATAAAAAACAAAACCCAGCCCCCGCAATGTTTTCCACATTGCGGGGGCTGGGCTGTTTAAAACTTTAAGACATGAACCGATCCTTCAGGTTCTTGAAGAAGCTCTTGCGCTTCTCGTAGTTCTCGTCCTTCAGGCTGTCCTCAAAGGCCTTCAGGGCTTCGCGCTGGGTGCGGTTCAGCTTCTTGGGGATCTCCACGTCCACAATGACGTACTGGTCACCGCGTCCGCGCCCGTTCAGATACTGGATGCCCTGGCCGCGCAGGCGGAACTTCGTGCCGCTCTGGGTGCCCTCGGGAATCTTCTGGGCGACCTTGCCATCCACGGTGGGGACCTCAATTTCAGCGCCCAGCACAGCCTGGGAGTAGGTAATGGGCACGCGGACGTACACATCGTAGCCGTCGCGCTCAAACACGGCGTCGGGCTTGACCGTCACATGGACGATCACATCGCCCGCGGGGCCGCCGTTCGTACCGGCGTCGCCCTGGCCGCGCAGCGCAATGTTCTGGTCGTCGTCGATACCCGCGGGGATCTTGACCTCCAGCGTCTTGCGGGCACTGGTCTTGCCGGTGCCGCGGCAGGTCTTGCAGGGGTTCTTGATGATGGTGCCGCGTCCGCCGCAGTGCGGGCAGGGCTGCTGGCTCTGCATCACACCAAACGGCGTGCGCTGCTGGGTCACGACATAGCCGCGGCCACCGCACTCGGTACAGGTCTCGGGGCTGGAGCCGGGCGCACAGCCGTTGCCGCCGCAGTCCGGGCAGGTCTGCTGACGGTTCAGCGTGACCTTTTTGGCGCAGCCGTGGGCGGCCTCCTCAAAGGTCAGGATCACATTGGCCTGAATGTCATGGCCCTTGCGCGGCGCGTTGGGGTTGGAGCGGGTCGAGCCGCCGAAGCCGCCAAAGCCGCCGCCGAAAATATCGCCGAAGATGTCGCCCAGATCGACGCCGCCGGCGCCGCCGAAGCCGCCAAAGCCGCCACCGTAGCCGCCGCCGGACTGGCCGGCCCCATAGTTGGGATCGACCCCAGCGAATCCGAACTGGTCATAGCGCTTGCGCTTGTTCGGGTCGGAAAGAACATCGTTGGCCTCATTGACCTCCTTGAACTTTTCCTCGGCGTCCTTGTCGCCGGGGTTCAGGTCGGGGTGGTACTTTTTGGCCAGCTTGCGGTAGGCGCTTTTGATCTCGGCATCGGTGGCGTTTTTGCCGATCCCCAGCACCTCGTAGTAATCACGTTTTTCTGCCATAGAATCTATCCCCTCTATTTATGGGTTGTGAAAAGGCTTCCCCTTGCGGGGAAGCTGCCCGCGGAGCAGACTGATGAGGTAAGACCTGCCGGATATTGCCCGCAAACAGGCAATCCCGGCAGCTTGGCCCTCATCCGGCCTTGCTTCGCACGGCCACCTTCCCCCGCGGGGGGAAGGCTTTATTTTAACTTTCTCTATAACCCCCAAGGGCCGCCGCCGGGTTTGCCCAGCGGCGGCCTTATTATGGGTTTGTTACAGCTTAGACCTCGTGGAAGTCGGCGTCAACGGCACCGTCATCCTTCGGCTGCGCACCGGCATCGGGGCCGGGCTGTGCACCGGGCTGCTGGCCCTGTGCCTGGGCGGCCTGCTGGTAGACCTTCTCGCTGATGGCGTAGAAGGCCTTCTGCAGGTCATCCTGCTTTGCCTTGATGTCATCAACGCTGCCGGACTTCAGGGCTTCCTTCAGGGCAGACAGCTTGGTCTCGACCTCGCTCTTTTCCTCGGCGGAAACCTTGTCGCCGAACTCGCCCAGTGCCTTCTCGGTCTGGAACACCATCTGGTCGGCGTTGTTGCGCACATCGACTTCCTCGCGGCGCTTCTTATCCTCGGCGGCATACTGCTCGGCGTCCTTGACAGCCTTGTCGATGTCGTCCTTGCTCATGTTGGTGGAAGCAGTGATCGTGATGCTCTGCTCCTTGCCGGTGCCCAGGTCCTTCGCGCTGACGTGAACGATACCATTGGCATCAATATCGAAGGTGACCTCGATCTGCGGCACGCCGCGGGGAGCCGGAGCGATGCCGTCCAGATGGAAGGTTCCGAGGCTCTTGTTGTCGCGGGCAAACTCACGCTCGCCCTGCAGGACGTTGACCTCAACGCTGGGCTGGTTATCAGCCGCAGTGGAGAAGATCTGGCTCTTCTTGGTGGGGATGGTGGTGTTGCGGTCAATGATCTTGGTGCAAACGCCGCCCAAAGTCTCAATGCCCAGGCTCAGCGGGGTAACGTCGAGCAGCAGCAGACCCTTGACGTCGCCCTGCAGAACGCCGCCCTGGATGGCAGCGCCGACAGCAACGCACTCATCGGGGTTGATGCCCTTGAACGGCTCGCAGCCCAGCTCCTTCTTGACAGCGTCGTAGACGGCAGGGATACGGGTGGAGCCGCCGACCATCAGGACCTTGGCCAGGTCGGAAGCCTTCAGGCCGGCATCGGCCAGAGCCTTGCGGACGGGGGTCATGGTGCGCTCGACCAGATCAGCGGTCAGCTCATTGAACTTAGCGCGGGTCAGCGTCATGTCCAGATGCTTGGGGCCGTTGGCGTCCGCGGTGATGAAGGGCAGGTTGATGTTGGTCGTGGTCGCGCTGGACAGCTCGATCTTGGCCTTCTCGGCAGCCTCCTTCAGGCGCTGGGCAGCCATCTTGTCCTTGCGCAGGTCGATGTTGTTCTCGCGCTGGAAGTCCTCGGCCATCCAGTCGATGATGCGCTGGTCGAAGTCATCGCCGCCCAGGTGGGTATCACCATTGGTAGCCAGAACTTCGGTAACGCCGTCGCCCATCTCGATGATGGAGACATCGAACGTACCGCCGCCGAGGTCGTAGACCATGATCTTCTGGTCGGCTTCCTTATCGATGCCGTAAGCCAGAGAAGCAGCCGTAGGCTCGTTGATGATACGCTTGACGTTCAGACCGGCGATGGTACCGGCGTTCTTGGTGGCCTGACGCTGGCTGTCGTTGAAGTAGGCGGGGACGGTGATGACGGCCTCGGTGACAGGCTCGCCCAGATAAGCCTCGGCGTCAGCCTTCAGCTTGGAGAGGATCATAGCGCTGATCTCCTCGGGGGTGTAGTCCTTGCCGCCGGCATGGACCTTTTCAGCCGTGCCCATCTTACGCTTGATGGAAGAAATCGTGTTTTCGGGGTTGGTGATGGCCTGGCGCTTTGCGACCTGGCCGACCAGACGCTCGCCGGTCTTGGTGAAGCCGACGACAGACGGGGTGGTGCGGGCGCCTTCGGCGTTCGCGATGACGACGGGCTCGCCGCCTTCCATAACGGCGACGCAGCTGTTGGTAGTACCTAAGTCAATACCGATGATCTTGCTCATAAATAAAACTCCCTTCAAATTTGCTTTGAATGCAGTGAATGTCAATTTATATGGAAACGAATCGTTTGATTCGGTTCGACGTTATTCTGCGACGACGACCATCGCGTGGCGGATGATCTTGTCACCGATCTTGTAGCCCTTCTGGAAAACCTGCACGACGCTGCCGCTCTCCTGCCCTTCGGCGGCGGGGACCTGCTGGACGGCGTTCATGAAGTTGGGGTCAAACGGCTGGTTCAACGCCTCGATCTCGGTGATGTGCAGCGTTTCCAGAGCCTTGGCGGCCTTGTCCAGCGTCATCGTAACGCCCTTCTTGTAGTTCTCGTCCGCGCAGGCGGCGTTGGCGGCCATGTCCAGCGTGTCCAGGATGCCCAGGATCTGGGTCACGGCGTGGGACACACCGTCGTTGAACTTCTGGTCAGCCTCGCGCTGGGAGCGCTTGCGGTAGTTGTCATACTCGGCAGCGGTGCGGAGCAGCTGGTTCTTGAGGTCGGCGTTTTTCTTTTCCTCCGCCTCCAGCTTGGCCTGCAGGGCCGCGGTCTCGTGGTGGTGATGCTTGCCCTCGTGCTTGCCCTCGTTCTTTTCCTCAGCCTGGGGGGCCTCTTTTTCAGGGGCCTCCTGTGCGGGGGTCTCGGGCTTTTCAGCAGCCGCTTCCGTCTCCGGGGCGGTCTGTTTCTTTTCTTCTTGGCTCATTGCGGGTCTCTCCTTCTTCGTTTATTGGCCCTGCCCGGCCATGCTCTGCCCCATTCTGGCGGCAAAGTAGTCCAGGATCGGCAGCAGCCGCTCGTACTCCATGCGGGTGGAGCCGATCAGTGCGACGGAGCCTGTCAGCCCGCCGCCGGCTAAGTACCGCTTGCTGACGATGCAGGCACCCGGCATCGCAGGGTCAAGGTCGCAGCCCAGCGTTGCGGTGATCTTGTTGCCTTCGGGGCGGATGAGCTCCGTCGCGGCCTCATTGTCGGAGAAGATCTCCAACAGCGTGCCGAGGTTCTGGCGGACGTCCGCCATCTTTGCCAGATACTGCGCGCCCTCCAAGCAGGCCTGCGGGCCGGTGGTGACGAGCGCCTGTGCCGCCATGATGACGGGGGCCAGCCGCTGCCCTGCGGCCAGCACCATGCTGGCCATGAGCATCGGGCTTAAATCCTGCGGGGCGACGAAAGTCAGCCCGCGGTTGAGCAGCTGTGCCAGGTTGGCGGCATCGTCCCGGGTCAGACCGGTGTCAACGCGGGCCACGCGGGTCCGCACGCCGCCTGCGCTGGTCACGGCCAGCACTGCGGCGCTGTAGCGGCCCACCTGCACGACCTCAAAATGGGCAATGCAGAGATCCGGCGCCTGCGGTGTGGTAGCGGCAGCCGCGCAGCCTGTCATATCGGCCAGGCAGCGGGTCGCGGCGGGTACGAGCTTTTCCGGCTCGGCATCCATGGCGGCGAACAAATCGTCAATGCGGCGGCGGTCCTTCTCCGGCAGGGTGCCGGACTTTGGCGCGTCGATCAGATGATCGAGGTAGTAGCGGTAGCCCTGGGCGCTGGGCACGCGGCCCGCGCTGGTGTGGGGCTGTTCCAGCAGACCCAGCTTGGTCAGGGCAGCCATCTCATTGCGCAGCGTCGCGCTGGACAGTGCCATGTCAAAGTAGTTTGCCAAAAGACCCGAGCCGACAGGCTCACCGTCGTTGGCATACAGGGCAACAATAGCTTCCAGTATACGCTGCTTGCGCGCATCCATGGCCATGCTGCTCATCTCCTTTGGTTTGCTTTTGTTGGTTTGTTTAGCACTCTTTATCTCCGAGTGCTAAGTTTATTATATCCCCGTTTTGCAAACTGTCAAGAGTTTTTCCGAATTTTTTGTAAGTTTAACAGTTTCGTCACAATCGGATTGGGCAGTTTCCCTATTATTATATATGTAGGGGCCGGGCATGCCCGGCCCGCAGCCTTGCACAAGCAGCCCTTTCACGGGCAGTCACGTCAACCTCCGGGCCGGGCATGCCCGGCCCCTACGCTGCCGCTGCTTTTCACTCCTCCATCCACCGCGCCAGAAACTCTGCGGCGGTGGCGGCGGCGCGGACGGTCTCGGCGTTGGGCGCGGCCTCGCGCAGGGTGCCGTGCAGCAGCACGCCGCCTTCGATGTCACCGTGTACCAGGATCGGCGCGGCGCACAGCAGGTACCGGCTGCCCAGCGGCTCCCGCTCCGCGGCGGACGCCGGGGCCGTGTAGAGCTTGCGCCGGGTCAGCAGCGGCTCGATCTCGGGCGGGAGCGGTGCGCCGAGCAGCTCGCCCTTGCCCGCTCCGGCGGCGGCGACGATATGCTCCCGGTCACAGACGGCCACGGCGCAGCGCAGCCGCCGGGCCAGCACGTCCGCATAGACGGCGGCAGGCTCGCCGAGCTCGGCCAGCGGCGAATACTTTTTAAATATGACCTCGCCGTTGCCGTCCGTGTAAATTTCGAGTGAATCTCCGGTGCGGATGCGCTGCGTTTTCCGAATCTCCTTCGGGATGACCACCCGGCCCAATTCGTCGATACGGCGCACGATTCCGGTTTCTCTCATACAAAATCCCCCCTGGTTTTTTCTGGTAGTATCTGCGGGGGTGCTTAAAAATATGTAAGGAGTTTGGTTATGGAGCTATTGCAGACAACGCTTTGCTATCTCGAAAAGGACGGTGCGTACCTGATGCTGCACCGCGTCAAAAAGAAAAACGACGTCAACCACGACAAGTGGGTCGGCGTCGGCGGCAAGTTTGAACCGGGTGAGGACGCGCTGGCCTGCGCCCTGCGCGAGGTGCGCGAGGAGACCGGCCTGACGATGCACGCGCCGATTTACCGCGGCATCGTGGATTTTTTCTGTGACCCATGGCCCGCCGAGCGGATGCACCTGTACACCTGCACGGATTTTTCCGGCGTGATGACCGACTGCGACGAGGGGTGCTTAGAGTGGGTGGACAAGGCCGCCGTGCAGGATCTTCCGATCTGGCAGGGAGACAAGATATTTTTCAAGCTGCTGGCGGAGGACGCACCGTTTTTTCATTTAGAGCTGACCTATGACGGGGATGTGCTGGTAAAGGCGGTGCTGGATGGGGTAAGCTTGGCGCTGTGATAAACGGGCAGCGGCGGCATGAGGGCATGCCGCCCTACAGGCAGATGGTATACCTGCTACTATGGCAAACGGCCCCGCGGGTCGTCGGGGACGCCGACCCCTACAGCTCCCGGTAGGGGCCGGGCATGCCCGGCCCGCAGC
>ENA-OURZ01001634-OURZ01001634.1-human-gut-metagenome-genome-assembly--contig:-NODE-1634-length-23947-cov-6.098610_pt1 | contig 23947 bp, 21 predicted proteins | sample MGYA00242073_ERZ509195 | MGnify/ENA primary metagenome ERZ509195 (study PRJEB26280, sample SAMEA2338837) | human gut metagenome | biome: human gut; feature: human-associated habitat; material: faeces...
GAGTATTTCATGCTGAAAGAAATCTACGAGCAGCCGGCTACTGTAAATAATACGATTTTACCTAGAATTAAAGGGAATGAAATTGTTATTAATGAGTTGGGAATTAGCGATGATGAATTATGCAAAGTAGAGAAAATCCATATTGTGGCATGTGGATCGGCATATCATGTTGGTATGACAGGAAAGTACATAATAGAAGGATTAGCGCAAATCCCAGTGGATGTAGATGTTGCCAGTGAATTTCGTTATAGAGACCCTATTTTGCAGAAGGGCGATATGGTTATTGTGATTAGTCAATCCGGGGAGACAGCGGATACTCTGGCTGCACTTCGAGAGACGCAAAAAAAAGGATTTAAGGTGCTTGGAATCGTTAATGTAGTGGGAAGTTCAATTGCCAGAGAAGCAAATAGTGTTATGTATACCTGGGCGGGACCGGAAATTGCAGTGGCAACAACTAAGGCATATAGTGCACAACTGACAGCACTGTATATTCTGGCACTTAAATTTGCACGAGTGAAGGTAATAATGAAGCAGAATCAGTATGAGTCTATGCTGACATGTTTGCAGCATCTGCCGGATCAAATTGAACTATTGCTGGGACAGAAAGAAAAAATACAGTATCTTGCAAATCGGTATGCAGGGTCTAAAGATATTTTTTTTATTGGAAGGGGAATAGATTATGCAATATCTCTGGAAGGATCCTTGAAATTAAAGGAAATTTCCTATATTCATTCAGAAGCATATCCGGCGGGAGAATTAAAACATGGAACAATTTCGTTGATTGAAGAGGGAAGTTTGATAATAGCTTTGGCCACACAACCGAAGCTGTACCAGAAGACGATCAGTAATATGACAGAGGTACGATCCAGAGGGGCAAAAGTAATGGCAATTACATTCGAAAGTAATAAATTGATGGAAAAGGCAGCAGACTATGTCATTTATATTCCAGAGACAGATCCTTATTTTGCTAATTCGCTTGCAATCATTCCGCTACAGCTTTTAGCGTATTATATCGCAATTGGTAAAGGCTGCGACGTAGACAAACCTAGAAATCTGGCCAAGTCCGTGACGGTAGAATAATAAAGTAAAAAGAGCACTGTCCTAGCGGAAGTGCTCTTTTGCAAACTCCATGTCCTGTACCAGTTCCAGCGTTCCCAGATATTGCTCCTGCTTATCCCGGACGGCATAATAAGTCACTAAGAAAGTCCGGCCGTCCTTGTCCATCCAGACTGGTACCTGGTCCAGATTCCCTGCACGGAATTCTCCGATAATGCGGCGAACCCGTTCTTCGATCTTAGGCGGGTGACAGGTGAAGACCTCCCGGCCCAATGCCATACCGGGACGCTTGAATACCTTGGGACCTTCGTTGAAGTAGCGATTGATATTATCGATATCTACGAAAGAGATCTCCAAAGGAATCGTATTCAACATGGCGGTCAGCTGCGACAGGGTCAGACTGCCGCTGGGGAGGTGGATTCGGGTCTCACTACCTGTAAAAGCGCGTTCCGCAGACATGGTGTCAGCCGTAGAGGCAGTGTCGGTCAGATGTGCTTCCGCAGCCTCCCAACTATCACCCCGGATACCGAAGCATTCCGCATAATCTTTGGCATCCCGGTAAATGTGATACCATTCCTCCTCCGAGAAATTCAGTGCGCAATTGGGGAAGAGGATATTGGATTCCTTGTAGATCATTTCTTCCATGCGGGTCAATACGGCATTCAAACGTTGTTTCCATGCATCGGTTTCTTTTTGGTCTTTTTGTTTTGCAAGGGCATTCAGTTCATCCCGGATCTCATCATCCACTGTCCACATGACCGCAGAGGGACCGCTGATCCCATATTGCACCTTCAAATGTGGATAAAGTAAGTCTCCCTTTCTGGCATAGTGGATAGCGATCTGGCGCAGCTCATTTAATGATCCGTCATTTATTGTTCCATTTTCCAGAACCTGCTTCGCGCGGGCAATCAGCTTTTCCAGTGCTGCATTTTCCAGCGTAAAAGTCTGCAGGGGATGCCCGGAGATCTGGATCAGGGCGGCAGCAGCGGAGAGCCGTTGGTCCTGTATGTCCTTAGCGTGCAATTTCTGGGCATCTGTCGCGGAACCATGGAACAGGGCGGAATGCACATCACAGAGCCGTTGCAATTCTTCGATGGAAGTACCCTCCCGCAGCAGCTCCTGCTCGGCATGCATAATCTCGGCAGGATCCACATCCTTACATTCCCGGACGAAATCCGCCTGGACATTTTCCAGAGGTTCTCCGTGATTCAAACGTTGTAAGTAAGACTTAATCTGATCTTTCATATAAAAATTCCTCCGGAACCAGTATGCCCCGGAGGAAAGTTTGTTATTCTTTTATTTTTATGATTAATCATCGTAGTGTGTTTTGATAAATTCGCAATCCACTACCAATACATAGAAAACCGAGCCATAATGTTCACTCTCCACGATACGCCCATAATCCAGAACCGTCTTATAAGTTCCATCTTTGACAGCAAGTCGGTATTTGACATAATCATTGTATCCGTTCATGCCGGATTCTATCTGCTGCCAGATGCTTTCTTCTACCTGTGTCAGATCTTCAGGATGCACCAGATTACGGAATTGATGTTTCGTAAAATGCATAAAATCATCCAGATCCGTACATCCTGTCAGCTGAAGCATTTCCTGATTAGCATACAGGATGCGTTCATCCTCCTTTTCGGCCCGGTAGATGAAAAAGGCACCCGGCAGGTTGTCAGAAATATCCGATAATGAAAAACCAAGCTGTGTCCGTTTCGAATTGTGGAAATCCGGCCGGTAGGCCAGAGCACCATGTTTTCCCTGTAATTTTACCTCATAGAGTGCAATGTCGGCATAACGGAGAATGTCAGAGACTTTTTCTGCGTTGGCGGGGTATTCCGCATAGCCCAGGGAAATGCTGTAATTGTGTTCGACGCCTTTGGCTGAAAAAGAGCGGGAAGCCTTGCTGAAAGCATCTATCATTGGGGCAGCCTCTTCTACACTGCAATCCTTCAGGATAATACAGAACTCATCACCGCCATTTCTGGCAATAATGGAATTATCCGGAAAAGCCTGCACTAAGGATTGTGAAAGCTGCAATAGAACCTGATCACCGATAGTATGACCATAGACATCATTGATAAATTTAAAATTATCCACGTCAAGTAATATACCGACACAGTTTTTCTGCTTGTTTCCCTCCAGATACTCCTCCAGCTGCAAATTAAATCCGTTACGATTTAAGAGACCGGTCATAGAATCCGTCAGAGAGAGTCTGCGGAACTTTTTGCGTTGCTCGTCAACGAGCAGTATAGATATCGTAAGAACCTCCAGCAGTAAGATTATTGTAACATCACAGAATACTATCAGTCGTAAAAGTGTGTCATTCTTCCAGCCGCCGGTGGGCATGACTTCCAGCTTCCAGCTACAGCCTCCCAGAGTAAAATCATAAGAGACGGGATCCATCAGAGTCTCCTCCGACTGGTCTACCACGGTATATTCATCGGTCAGAGGGGAGAGGGTCTTCGATAGCCGGTATTGATAACCGAAACCGGATAAAGAATCAACAGAGTCCCTGAAAATTTCCGGAGCTTTGATGATAACAATAGTCAGTCCCCAAAAATAGGAATTGCCGTTTTCGTCTTGTAAAAAAACAGGATTGCGGATAGCAATGCCGTAACCTCCCTGCTTCAGTTCAAAAGGCCCGTGTATGACAAGCAGATCATGATCAATTCCATAATTGACGATCTCTCCGCGGTCTTTGTCGTGGATCAGATCTATTTTACCTGCTTCACTTCCTTCAGTGGAGTAGATATCTGTTACGACACCTCCGGGAGCCAGCTGGATACTTTGGACGTAATCTGCCATCATTCTGTCCGTAATGGTATCAAATTTGTCAATTCTGCCGTCCGCACTGATCAGAAGCTGCTCCAGTGTATCCGTGATGTTGATACCGGCATTGAGATCTGCGATCATGCTATCACCGTAGGTTACAGCATTCAGTTCCGCAAGAGTGCGGAGATGCCTGGAGTCGGACAGCTGTACCGCATGAGCGATCATATATAAGACGATGCTGCTGATAAGAAGTACCCATAACGGCAGCAGCCATTTGGTATGAGAAAATTTGATTTTATTTCGTGTCATAGTGCTATGCTTCCTTCGTATGTGTCGGCAAAATGATTTAAATCTAATTATAGCATTTTGACGTTTTTTTGTATAGACATGAGAAGATATTTCATTCTGCTTCGGTCCGTGCTAAACATGTGCCACTGGCACATGGCACCCTACCCTCTACTCGCATGCATAAAAAATTATTGGGAATATCAGCTGGACAAGGAGAAGGGCAATAAGGTAATATATTATTGCATGCCGGAACGGAAAAGGAGGATTCCTCCGACGGAAGGAATCCTCTGCGGAATGGAGATTAGTATGGAATATATATCAGATGCACAGGCAAAACAGATGATCTTAGAGGTAGGCCGCAGAATGTATCAGGGCGGCTTCGTGGCAGCGAACGACGGAAATATTTCCTGTAAAGTCGGAGATAATGAGATCTGGGCAACACCTACGGGAGTTTCTAAGGGATTTATGACAGAGGACATGCTGGTCAAGCTGGATCTGGACGGGAATGTGTTGGAGGGAACGCACAAGCCTTCCAGCGAGATCAAGATGCACCTCAGAGTATTCAAGGAGAACCCGAAGGTACAGGGCGTGGTACATGCACATCCTCTGACAGCGACGGCGTTTGCCTGTGCGGGCATCAGTCTGGAAGAACCGGTGCTGATGGAAGGGGTTCTGTCCTTGGGCTGTGTGCCGCTAGTGCATTTTGCCCTGCCCGGCACAGAGGAAGTGCCGGAAGCGGTGGCACCCTATTGTCGGGAATACAATGCAGTACTGTTAGCAAACCACGGTGCGCTGACCTGGGGAGACAATCTCATGCAGGCATATTACCGCATGGAGACCACGGAATATTATGCGAAGATCCTGATGATGAACAACTTCATCTTAGGGAAGAAGACGTTGTTGTCCCAGGGACAGATCGACGATATTATCAAGATCCGTGCAGGATGGGGTATCACCACAGGCGGCAGACCCATCGGACCGGAAGGAGTGCAGAACCTGGAGGATATCTGTATTTCCCAAAAGAGGTGATTTGTTTTTCCGGACACAGTAGCGCGATAGCACGAATTCGTAAGCTTATAATAGAAGGTCCTGTTAGAGACTTTTGCGAAAGCAGCCTCCAACAGGACCTTTTTTTTGTGCGTTATTTGTGTAATTGCATAGAAGCAGGCAGGGGGAAAGCTCCTATAGGACACAGATTTTTCACAGAGTGAACACTTTTTCAATACAAAATCCAACTATACTTGAGAAAACAATGGAATTTGGACGGAATAGCAATCGGAGGTTCGCCGTGAAGAACAAAGAGATCAAACAGATAATTTTTTCCCGAAAGAAAAACAAAAAATGGATCATCATTGCGCTGGTACTGGTACTTACGCTGGGTGGAGGTTCTGTGGCAGCAGTGGTGATATTACATAGAAACGGCAATCGATCAGAATTTTCCATGCCGGCTAATATGTCGGGATTGACCTTCACGGAGGATATGACTGCTGCGTCAGGTGTTACCAATGTCGGTATCACGGAGGCGAGCTTTGACGTGGAAAATATGACGACAGAGTTAGAGATTGAGGAAGTCTATGCGGTCTCCGGGGAAGAGGTAACGGCAGGAGATAAGATTTTAAAGCTTACGGAGGACAGTGTGGAGGAAGCCGGAAAGGAACTGGAGAGAGCGCTGGAGGATGCGGAGCTTGCGTATCGTACCGGAGCCATTGAACATGAGCAGAACCTGATCACCGCGGAGTACACAAGAGACAGTGCTATCCTTACCGGACAGCAGGCGAAGGAAATCTATGATGAGACGGTAGCAAGTCTGCAGAGTGCTGTGACCAGGGCGGAAGAGGAATTGCAGGATGCCGAGGATGAGATAGCGGAATATGAGACATACGTTAATGACGGTTCCTATAAGAGTTATTTCAAGGTAGATGAATATCAGGCAATCTATGATGAGAACCTGAAAGCACTGACGGATAAACTGGATGAGTGGGGAATCAGCTGGTCCCAGATCACCGGCGGGTCAGCCGGATCTGTGCAAGCAGGAGGAACCGCAGGCAATGTGCTGGGCAGCAGTGGACAGAACAGCAATTCCTCGAATGTGAAAACTCTGGCATCCCTATACAGCATTTTGGAACAGAACCTGAAGGATCTGGAAGAAGCACAGGAAAAATATGAGGATGCAGTCACCAATGCTTCTTTTAACTTACAGACATTGCAGTTAAAGCTTCCCAGCCTTCAGCCGGCAGTCACTGAAGCGAAGGAAAATTATGAGATCCAGCTGGCGCAGGCAAAGCTGACCTATGAGAATTCCCTGTCCGGCGCAGAACGGGCAGAGAGTGATTATAATACTACGGTGGAAAAAGCTAAGTCCGATCTGGCAGCTCTGAAAAGTACTTATGAAGATGCCAAAGAGAATCTGGAACTGTTTGAAAGCAGCGTGGGTGACGGATATTTCTATGCATCTGAGGATGGTACGATCCTGCGAACCATGGTGCGGGCGGAGCAGGCTCTGACTTCCGATGCAGTCGTATTCGTCTACAGCAATCCGAAGGAGCTGACGGTCACCGTATCGGTAGATCAGTCGGATATTGCAAAACTGACTGTAGGCGACAGTGCTTATGTGCAGTCCTCCGCAGGCAGCGGATATACCGGTGTGATCACAGCCATTGATCCGGTATCCTCGTCTGACAGCCGTACCAGTGTCACTTACAGCGTGACGGTACAGATCAACGTGGAAGATGAGGAGGACAGCTTAAGTGCCAACGAATCCGTCACCGTAGTCTTCGGCATGACGGAGGAAGAGATCAAGCAGTTACAGCAGAGACAGAGCATGCAGGGAGGACAGACGCAGTCATGAAATTGAAAAGACCACATTTTGAAAAACTGAAATCCCTCACGAAGAAGCAGAAAAAGTTGATCCTGGCGGGGATCGCACTGTTTCTGCTGATCCTGGCAGCCTGTTATACCGTGTTTATTGCACCGTTACTTCAGAAAGAACAGTGGATCTACAAGGAAGAGACGGTGGAACGTGGTACTTTAAAGGTAGGTGTGACGGAGAGCGGTTCTCTGGAATACAACACAAAATCCGTAGATTACGATCTGGATCTGGATGTCAGTGACGATGACGAGGATGACAGCGACGAGGATGACGATGATACCGTACAGAAATATCTGAAGATAGAGGAGATCTATGCTGCCAGCGGGCAGCGTGTCACCGAAGGCGAGGAACTGCTGAAATTCACGGAAGACAGCGTGGAGGCAGTTCGGGCATTGTTGCAGAATGCGGTAGTGGAGGCGCAGGCAGACTATGCGGAGGCAGAGAGTACTTATGAATTGTCCCTGCTGGAAGCCCAGACCGATTACGATACCCAGAAGATCAGTGCTTCCTATGCGGCATCTATCCGCAATACTTCCGGTACGAGCGTGACGAACAATGTGGCATCCCTGCAGGTGCAGCTGGAGCAGAAGCAGGCGAATACCGCATCTTTGCAGGAGAAACTGACGCAAGCACAGGAAGATTATCAGGATGCATTGGAGACCTACGAAGCGGCAAAGGAAGGCTATGAAGGTGCCGGAACCGATAATACAGTGAATTTCATGACAATACAGAACGGTTATCTCAGCGCAAGAACAAAATATCAACAGGCAAAAGCGGCGCTGACCCAGGCGGAAACAGCGGTAACGGACAATGAAAGTGCCATCACCGATCTGGAGAATCAGCTGGCGGCAGCCCGGGCGAAGCAAACTATTGACAAGCTGGATACGGAAGAGACCTATCAGGAGGCCGTGATCACCGGACAGAATGCCCAGACTACCTACAACGCTACCGTGGAAGATCTGAAGGAGACCTTACAGGAAGCGGAAGAGACGAAAGAAAAACGGGAAGAACAGTTACAGGCCTTTGAAGCTTTCATCGGAAGTGATGGTATTCTCTATGCCGCAGAGGATGGTGTGATCACAGAGGTCAGCTACGAAGCGGGAGATCGCCTGACGACGACAGGAGCTCTGTTTTCCTATGCAACGTCGGATGACATGAGAATCTCCGTGGATGTGACCCAGGAGGATATTGTGGATCTGCAGGTGGGAGATGCGGTAGATATCACCTTTACGGCATACCCGGAGGATTCCTATACCGGAAGCATTCTCTCCATCAATACCACAGCTACTTCCGATTATAGTAATACCGTAAGCTACACTGTGGAGATCAGCGTAGAAGGCGCATTGGAGAAGCTGTATGGGGGAATGACCGCAGATGTCATTTTCGTAACGGAAGAAAAAGAGGATGTTATCTATGTGTCCCGTAAGGCCATTGTCGAAGAAAACGGCAAAACTTATGTATATCGAAAGACAGCACTGGGAGGTAAGGAACTGGCGGAGGTAGAGACCGGTATTACCAACGGTGTGGACATTGAGATCCTGTCAGGACTGGAAGAGGGCGATACTATTTACCTGGCAAGTAAGGTCAGCTCTGAGGCAGAGGTAAAGAGCACGCAGGAGGATTCCGGCAGCAGTGCTGATACCACAACCGGCAGTGATATGGAGCTTCAGGAATTCGATGAATCCCTTATGCCAGAGGATATGCAGATGCCTTCTGGAGGAGCAATGCCCCAAGGTGGTCCCGGAGGCAGCGGTTCCGGCAGTTTCGGCGTCGGAATGCCGGGCGGTCCCGGAGGACAATAAATCAGGCGGATGGAACAAATGTTGAGAAACAGACAGGAATGATTGGGAACAGTTATGAAGCAGAATGAAAATGGGAAAAAGATCAAGGAAACTATAAAAAATCGGATGAGCTGGATCGGATCATGGAAAAGCTGGTCGAAAAGACGCAAGCTCACCACAGGTGTCTGTGGTGTCTGTGTGATCGCTGTAGTGGCTGGTGCCATTGGTCTCTCCGGTGGTTCCGATACGGAAGTCATCTATAAAGAGACCACCGTAAAATACGGGACACTGGTCAAAGGTGTGACGGAGACCGGCTCCGTGGACATCGGTACGGTGGATCAGACCTTTGATCTGGATATGAGTGCCCTGCAGAGAACGGATACTTCCGGCAGCAGTTCCTCCGGCGGCTCCTCCGGTAGTACTGCCGGCAGCAACTCTGGATCCGGTGGATTTGGCGGCATGAGTGCTTCCGGTGGCGGAGCCCAGGGAGGCTTAGACATGTTTGGGCAGATCTTTAATATGGGCGGCAGCAGCTCCGGCAGCAATGGTGACGATTCTACCCTGACCGTGGCAGAGGTAGTGGTCTCCGTGGGGCAGCAGGTGTCCGAGGGAGATCCCCTGTACCTGCTAGAAGAAGACAGTGTCTCCGACCTGGAAGACGAACTGCAGTCTAACGTAGAGAAAGCAAAAGCGGATCTGGAGGCGGTGGAAGCCGACCAGACCCTGTCAAAACAACAGGCAAAATACACTTATGACAGCAGCACTGCTTACGGCAGTTATATTGATACCGAGTACAGTACTACATTGCAGGAGCTTCAGAATACGGTAGATTCTGCGGAGAGCACACTGGAGCAGGCGAAGAGCAGCCTGGAAGATTACCGGGCACAGCTGGAGGAAGTAACGGCAGCCTATGAGGATGCGGCACAGGTATTGTCGAACTGTAAATACAGTCTGAACAGTACCGACGCAGCAGATGATACTTACGGATATGTCTATTATGCGCAGCTGACGGAGCAGGCACAGTCCACGGCAGATTCCCTGGAGCAGCAGAAGGAAGAGCTGGAACAGAGAGTAGAGCAGGCGGAGGAAAATGTAACCACTGCCGAAACTGCCTACAATAAGGCGAAACGGGAACTGGAGCAGGGAAAACTGACCGTAGCTGAGACAAAAAAACTGCGGACACTGGCTTACAATACCGCACAGGAGACCTATGACATTGCACTGGGGTATCTTGCGCAGGAATTGTCCGATCAGCAGGAAACCTATAATGAGACACTGGAAAAATGGAATGAGTTCAGCACTTATATCGATGGTAATGCAGTATGTGCAAGATACAACGGTGTCATCACCGGCGTGGAGCTGGAGGCCGGAGACAAGATCAGTACCGGAACCTCTCTGGTTACCTTATACGATATGGATGAAGTGACCATGACGGTAACAGTGGATGAAGATGACATGACGGATATCTCTCTGGGATCTGCGGCGAATATTGCATTGACGGCATATCCGGAAGATACCTTTACGGCAAAGGTGACGGCTATCGGAGATGCGACATCGGATTCCAATGGAAATATAACTTATGACGTAACTGTCACATTAGAAGGGGATGTCTCCGGACTGTTCCAGGGCATGACAGGAGATGTAACTTTCGTTACGGAACAAACGGAAGAAGTGCTGTATGTCTCACACAGAGCCATTATCACAGAGGATGACAAGACTTATGTAAAAGTGAAGACAGCAGATGGCAGCATTGTGAAAAAGGAAATAACGACAGGACTGTCAGATGACTCTAATGTGGAGATCTCCGGAGATATTGCAGAAGGAGATATCGTATTGATCGAAAGCAGCATTACGAAGTAGAGCGGAGACCTGTGGGAAAGTAAGGTCAATGGAAGGGAAGAAGTAGAATATGAGATTATCCGAAATATTGCGTCTGGTGTGGCTGAACCTGTCACAGAATAAATTCAAAGTGATCCTGACTTCCATCGGTATCGTTGTGGGATCCGCCACCATAATGCTGGTGCTGGCGATAGGTACCGGTGGAAAAGAAGAAGTGGCGGAGCAGTTCAAGAACCTGAATGCCGGAGCCATTGATATTTCCTGCGACAGCAGTGACAGCGGTGGTTTTAGCTTTGAAATGCCGGGCGGTGGAGGAAGCGTTACCGTCACAAATATGGGCGGAGGTTCCGGCGGCGGTATGTCCGGTGGTCCCGGCGGGGGAATGGATTTCGGCGGATTTTTCGGATTCGGACAGGAGGAAGAGAGCGAAGCCGTGACATTGACCAGTGAAGACGGTGATGATCTGGCGACTTTTGTATCGGGAATCTCTGCAACTACGATCTCTTATTCCACTACAGCATCGGTGGAGGGAGGCGATATGACCTCTGCTTCCTATTACACCATTGCCGGTGTGGAGGACAATTATGCTGCCATCAGTAATCTGGAAATGGCCATCGGGGATTTCCTCACAGAAGAAAACAATGAGAGCAAGGAAAAGGTGTGCGTACTGGGTGCCACCGTGGCAAAGGAAATTTTTGGCAGCGCCTACGATGCTTATGACGGTATAGTCTATATTGATGGCCGCCCCTATATAGTGTCAGGGGTACTATCCGAGATGGGAACTGTGGCATCCGGCATCAGCCCGGATACGGCGATCTATGTACCTTACGAAACCGGCATCAAATACATTACCGGTACGAATATCAGTCCAACCATCACGGTCATTGCGGAGGATGTGAATCAGGTGAATACTGTAATGACGGATGTGGAGAGTACATTAATAGAAAGCTATCCTAACACCACATTTACCATCAGCGATGCCGGAAGCAAGATGGAGGCAGCCTCCGCTTCCAATGAGACTTTGACATTACTGCTGATCTCCATGGCAGTGATCGTATTTATCGTTGGCGGTATCGGTATTATGAACGTGCTGTTTGTATCCATCAAGGAGCGTACCAACGAGATCGGTATTTTGAAAGCGCTGGGCTGTTCCCGGAAGGATATCCTGTTGGAGTTTTTATTGGAAGCAAGCTTTACCAGTCTGGTAGGAGCCGTACTGGGGGTACTGGTGGCTCTTGGAATTACGCCATTCGTGCAGCTGTTCAACGTGAGAGTATCCCTGTCGGTACAGGGAGCAGTGCTGTCATTGTTATTCGGTGTCTTCACCGGAAGTCTGTTTGGCTTCTATCCGGCATATAAGGCATCGAGACTGATCCCCGTAGAAGCTTTAAATCAGGAGTAGTGTGAAAAATAAATTTTCACACGCAAATTTGTGCCAAAGGCACAAAGTTTGCAGGTTATGAAAGGCGTAAGGATTATGATGGAAAACGCAATGATCACCATGAAAAATATAAATAAAGGCTATATGCTGGGAGAGGAGCGTCTGCCGATCCTGAAGGACATCAATTTTCAGGTAAATAAGGGAGAATATGTGGCAATCTTAGGCCCTTCCGGTTCCGGTAAGACTACGTTAATGAATATGATCGGCTGTATGGATGTGATGGACAGTGGGGAATATTATCTGGATGGCATGGCAATCCACGAGACCAAAGAGGACGATCTGACCATGGTGCGCAACCAAAAGATCGGGTTCATTTTCCAGAACTATCAGCTGATCCCGACCTACAATGTCATGCAGAATATTATCATGCCCCTGCTGATGCGTGGCATGACCCATGAGGAAGCAGAAGAAAAGTGTAAAAATACTATCAAACTGCTGGGGCTGGATCACCGTATCGGACATAGGCCTAACGAATTGTCCGGCGGACAGAAGCAGAGAGTATCCATTGCCAGAGCACTGGTGGGACAGCCGGCGATCCTTCTGGCGGATGAGCCTACCGGTGCTCTGGATCAGACCAGCGGCAAGGAAGTACTGAAGCTGTTCCGGGAACTGAACAATATGGGCAACACCATCGTCATGATCACCCACGACCTGGGTGTTGCACAGTCAGCGAAACGTATCGTGCGCATTGTGGATGGGCAGTTACAGGAATAAGGGATAGTCACTCAGCCAACGGGAAAGAGGCTGGGACTGTTCCAGACCGGATTTCAGGGTACGGTCGGCATCCGATTTATTTTCTGCCGGTATTATCAGCAGAAATTCTTTCCCGTCCATAAGTACACCGCAGAATACGGTTTTCAGATCCCGGGAGATAAGAAACATATTTCCCGGGATATTTGTTACAGATTCGGTCAGGCAGGAGTAATAGGCTTCTTCATCGATAAAAGGTGCATAGAATCCCATGTCATCCGCACCTTCCACGAAAAGCCTCTCTCCGTTCATCCAGACATTTCCCGCTATGGCGTCTTCCTGATTCCCCCAGAGGTAATGTAAGGCTTTCCCGTGGATCTCCACCGATACCTGTTTGAAGGTATCCGGTTCCGTCAGACTGACCAGCATTCCGGTTCCGGTATAGTCATAATCCTTTTTGATGGGAGTATGATAATAGCGGATCCCGTAGTCTCCAAGGCAAAATAAGGCAAATACGAGCAGAAAAATCAGAATGCCGCAGAAAACGGTTCTTAATTTTTTATTTCGCATCATGGTTCTTGCCTCCTTTTTATTTTATTATACAATCAGATATCCATACTGGCAATGAGCTGAAACATTTCCTCGGCGGTCATGTGATCTGCGGTGATCACGTATACATAATTGTCAGCTTCATAATAAGCCATGACGTAACCATCCACATAAGTATATACCGTGGCAATGTGACCGCCGATGACATGTTCCTCTTCGGCATCGTATTCATTGTCTAATACGAGTGTCAGGGCATTATTTGCGGAAATTAGCATTTGCTCCCAGATGAGCTGTTCTCCGGCATTGTTTTCATAGAAAATTTCACAAAAAAGAGGACTGTCTCTTCGGTCTGTCTCTGTATAGCCCTCCGGGATGCAGGTCGGTATCGTAGGAGCGAGTACCGCATCTTTTTCCTCGGAAGAGTAGTTATACTGCGTAGCATCCTCGCGCAGGGTCTTTAGTGTCATGAAAAACTTATCCCGATAGGCATCCACACTTAACGTCAGAACCAGTCCGCCACATACGATACCGGTGAAAAAGATTGCAATGCGTTTTAGGAGCTGTTGTGCACCGGTCAGCACCGGATGGGCTTCCCGGCGGATCACTTTTTGCATTTTTTGTTCAAAACGTTTTGAAAATACATATTCCCGATCAACCTGATTTTCTAATGCTGTTATCATGGCATTGTCCACCACAGGCATATGCTGATAGAGCCATTCATCCGTTACTTCCATGGATCTCATTATTTTCCTCCCGTTTATTCAAAGCTTCCTGTATCATAATCTTTCCCCGGGATAATCGCTGCCGGATCGTTCCTTCGGTGATGTTTAATACTTTTGCGATTTCATCGTTGTCCATATTGCCGGAGTATTTGAGGAGAAATACATCCCGGTATTTTACGGGCAGTCGCCTAAGGATGTCCAGTATTCCGTCATCCACATTCGTCTCCGCATAAGTCACCGGGACATTACATTCTTCCAGCTCATCCACATAGATTTCCCGTTGAAATTGATGGTTTCGCTTCCGGTAAATATCTATAGTCGCATTTTTCGTTATGGTAAGCAGGTAGCGTTTCGTCGCCGTGGCGTCGATTTCCCCTATTTTTTCCATGTTTTTCGCAATTTTTATAAACACCTCATGTACGGCATCTTCCGCAAGAAAAGTATCCTTCAGCACATTCAGAGCTACTTTCATCATAAGGTGCCGATAGGTTTCATAGAGAATCGCAAACTTTTGTTTGTCTTCTTCGGCGTCGATCATCATCAGATATATCATTTGTTGTTCCCAGGCCTTTCTATGAGTCATAACGAAGGTTCCTGTTCCTATTGTTACAAAAACGTAAAAATATTTCAATTGCAGGTTTATATGTTTGTCCCAATAGTATCTTTTGGGTAACCGGGGCACTTTATTGTGCCTGCTTTCCGAACGACAAGGCGGCGCAGATTGCCGTACAGACGGTACAGGAGTATTTGGAGGAGACTCCTGACAGCAGTGTCAAAAATGTGATCTTCAATGTGTTTAAGAATGAGGATTTGCAGATCTATGAGAGAATTCTTCGGTCGTAGATTTTCGATTACTCTAAATGCAGAGAAAAACTTGCACCCGGCAGATTGCTGTGATACATTGGCTGTAAAAGAAAGACAAGCGAGGAAGAGAAAATGGCAGGATATCTGATCAAGGATACTACAAGAGAAGAAAGGGAGCAGATTGTGGCGGAGTCACTGGGATATATGGAAGCAAACTGCGATGGCTGCAGTTCAGGGCTGGCGGAAATGTATCAGGCATACATCGACGGGAAGAAGGAGCTTCGGGACATCAACATGGAATTTCATGCAGGTTATGTATCCGGAGAGGAAGTGCCCGGCCGCAGGTCTTGTCCCATGTAATAATAGTGTGCGGGAAAGATGGATTTCCGGCATAAATAAAATGTTATCTGCAAAAACTCTTAGTAACAGAATGCGAAAGGCAGGAAAGAGAAATGCAGATGAGAGACGATCTTGGAATTACAACAAAACTGGAAAATGGCAAGGCTTATCTGGAATTTGCCCTGCCGGAAAAGATAGGGCGTTTGCTGTCCGCTTTACAGATTGAGATCTGGGAAGGTGCGGAGGGCGAACGCCTTGTTTTTCATGGGGAATACTCATCAGAAGAAGCGGATTCCATGACGGCGTTGCTGCTGCGGCCGCATCTCTGGGACGGCATGCGGGATCCCTATGTCTATCTGGTGAAGGCGCAGGGAAGATTCAGAAGCGTGGAGTATGGAGAAAAGATGGGTGGTATGGAGAAGGAGGAAAAGTTAGATCCTGCTGAGGATATAACCGGGGAAGTGGAAATGTATTGGCGGCAGGAACTGTCCATTTATGACGTGCGTGTCGTAGAAAAAAAGGGAATTCTACTCAATGAAAAAGAGTTCCTGCCACATGAAGTAGTCTACCGGCTTCCCCCGCAGATCAGTGATGCCGGGACGAGGGTGGAGCAGGTACGAAGAGATCTGGAACGGCTGGTCCGGATGGGGGTAAATGTGATCCGGCTGGAAGGAACCGGGACCGGGGCAGAGGGGGTGAACTGCTCCGAAGTGAGAACGTTTTACAGCCTGTGCAGAAAGCGTGGATTCCTCACTGGGGACCTGTGGATAAGACCGGAAAATCTCCCAGTGTACCGTGGATTACCCGGAGAAACGACATGCCAAGCACTCCTGGCGGAGGACGGCAGGACACTGACAGAGCGATACTACTATTATCAGGCGAAGTGGAGCAGCGAACCGGTGCTCTATCCGGCACTTTCTACCCTGCATCGTCAGGAAAACGGGCTGGTCTCTCTGACAATTTACAGCAATCAGAAAAAAGTGGTGCTCTATGTGGAAGGGGTACTTTTCTTATTCCAGTCGGCCGCATCCGGTGATCCGGAATTCATTTTTGAAGATATTCCTGTGGCGAAGCTGCCGCTGCATCTGGCGGCGGAGGCAGGAAATTTAAGCATTTCGCTGACCGTGACGAAGCTTTAAGGGTTGGGACTTCACAGATTTTTCACAAATGTTTCACCTTTTCATGACATTTGAGACATATACTGATACCAAAATCGAAAAGTCCGAGACCACATGAGCTTGCTCAGATGTGATTGAGAGACTTTGAGATTTGCCCCGATATGAGTACAAAAGTGGGATGATAATCCCACGATGTACGAATAGCGGGCAGGATTGTGAGAGTGCGCAGCACGGAACAATCCGTAGGTATCAGTTCTGGGGACTCGTGGGTATCAGTTACGGGTACCCGTAGATATCAGGTGGGGGTATCACACCATATCCGGGAGGCAAATATGATAGAAGTAAGCAATCTTACAAAAAAATATGGTGACCATATTGCCGTAGATCATCTCTCTTTCCGTGTGGAAAAGGGACAGATCTACGGCTTTCTTGGTCCAAACGGCGCAGGTAAATCCACGACCATGAACATCATCACGGGTTATCTGGCAGCCACGGAGGGTACTGTGACGATCGATGGCAAAGATGTCCAAAAAGATCCGGAGGAGGCAAAGCGTGCCATCGGTTATCTGCCGGAGCTTCCGCCTCTGTATGTTGACATGACTGTGAGGGAGTATCTGGAATTCGTGGCAGAGCTGAAAAAAGTTCCGAAAAAGGAACGGGAACAGCAGATCAGTGAGGTTATGGAGATGACGCAGATCACGGATATGCAGCAGCGTCTGATCAGGAATCTGTCAAAAGGTTACAGGCAGAGAGTCGGACTGGCGCAGGCAATCCTTGGCTACCCTGAGGTTATCATTCTGGATGAGCCCACGGTAGGTCTGGATCCGAAACAGATCATCGAGATCCGTGATCTGATCCGCAAGCTGGGGGAGAATCATACCGTGATCCTCAGCTCCCATATTCTGTCGGAGGTCAGTGCGGTCTGCGACCATATTATGATCATAGCCCACGGTAAGTTGGTAGCCAGTGATTCTCCGGAGAATCTGCAGAAGCTTATGAGTGGTTCCATGGAACTGGATCTGGAAGTAAAGGGAAGCATCGCTGCGGTGAAGAGTGCATTGCAGGAGATCTCACAGATCGACCGGATCGAAGAGAACACGGAGGCATCCAAAAATATTGCAAAGCTGAAAGTGATCTCCAAAGAGAATGCCGATATCAGAGAGCAGGTATTTTATGCACTGGCAGATGCAAAGCTGCCTATTTTAGAGATGACCCATGCGGAGAAGTCTCTGGAAGACATCTTCCTGGAACTGACCGAGGATGTGGCACCCACACAGCCGGAGAAGCACAAACTATTCTCAAAAAGAAAAAAGCCTGAAGCCGAAGAAACTGTAACTACAAAGGAGGCGGAATAATATGCTGGCCATTTATAAGAGAGAATTGAAATCCTATTTCCGTTCCTTTATCGGATTTTTATTTATTGCAGTCACCCTGTTTTTCCTGGGACTGTATTTCAGTGTTTATAACCTGATGAACGGATATCCTTATTTTGCGTATGTGGTATCCAGCGTTACCTTTTTATTCATGCTGACCGTGCCGATCCTGACCATGCGTATTCTGGCGGAGGAAAAGCGGAGCAAGACGGATCAGCTGATCCTGACGGCACCGGTGTCCGTAGGCGGCATCGTTATGGGAAAATTCCTGGCGCTGTTAACTATATTTGCCATTCCCGTAGCGATCATCTGCTTTTACCCGCTGATCATGGCGCAGTACGGCAGTGTTCCCATGGGAGAGGCCTATCTGTCGATCCTGGCATATTTCCTCTTCGGGATGACCGCCATTGCCATCGGTCTGTTCCTGTCTTCCGTGACAGAGAGCCAGGTCATCGCAGCAGTACTTACTTTTTTAGTATTGTTCCTGGGATATATGATGGATTCCATCTGCTCCATTATTTCCAGCACCGGCAATCTGCTGACGAAGCTGCTGCGTTGCTTTGACCTTTACACACCGTTTTTCAACCTGCTAAACGGCACGCTGGATGTATCTTCTATCGTATATTATGCATCCGTTACGGCACTGGTTCTGTTCCTGACAGTACAGTCCATTCAGAAACGCCGTTACAGCATGTCCGTGAAGAACTTAAGCTTCAGTGCTTACAGTACCGGTATGATCGCTGTAGCGGTAGCATTGGTAGTAGTCGTTAATATTATCATGGGCGAGATGCCTTCTAGCTGGACAGCAATCGACATGACCAGCCAGAAGCTCTATTCCCTGACAGATCAGACCGTTGACTATGTGAAAAATATGCAGGATGATGTGACAATCTATGTGTTGGTAAATCAGGACAATCAGGATACCACATTGGGGCAGACTTTACAGAGATATGATGATCTGTCGGATCATATCACCGTGGAATATGTGGATCCCACCGTTAACCCGATGTTCTATACCCAGTACACCACCGGCAACATCAGCACGAACAGCCTGATCGTGGTCAGCGACAAGCGCAGCAAGGTCATTGATTACAACGATGTCTATGAGTCTTCCTATGATTTTGACTATTCGACGTACAGTTATAACACTACGACCACCGGTTATGATGGCGAAGGACAGATCACCAGTGCGTTGGATTATGTGTTAAATGACGATATGCCCAAGGTATATATGACAACAGGACATAACGAACTGAGTTTAAGTAACACTTTTACATCCGCACTGAACAAGGAAAATGTGGATTATGAGACCGTGAATCTGATGGATCTGGATGCTATCCCTGACGATGCGGCCTGTCTGTTCATCAACGGCGCCACCAGTGATTTCTCTTCCGATGACAAGGATAAGGTGATCGATTATCTGGATAATGGCGGTAAGGTCATCCTGGTGACCGGTTATACCGATGAGGAGACACCCAATATAGATGCTATCTTAAGCTACATGAATCTGAGCATTGCCAAAGGACTGGTAGTGGAGAATGATTCCAACGGCTACTACAGAAGTCCGTATTATATCCTGCCGACACAGAGCTCTGACAGCTATACCTCAGGCACCTACGGAAAATATCTGTTTCTGCCGTATTCTCAGGGCATCATCGTCCCGGAGGAAGTAAGTACCGACGAGACAGCCACCGGTGATATTACCTATGATGTATTCCTGAGCACCTCCGACAGCTCTTTTGCAAAACAGGATGTCAACAATACACAGGATTTTTCACAGGGTGAAAATGATGTGAATGGTCCCTTCGCATTAGGTGTTGAGGCAGTAAAGACTTTGGATAATGGGGATGCTACACTGGTCGTGTACGGTTGCGAGCAGCTGTTCACGGATGATGCAAATTCTGTCGTCAGCGGTGCGAACCTGACCCTGTTCACCAATACATTCAGTGGAATGACAGATCATGAGACATCGGTATCTATTCCGGTAAAAAGTTATGAGGTCTCTAATCTGGTAGTGGATTCCGCACAGATTCTGCTGCTGGGGCTGCTGGTTACCGTGATACTGCCTGTCGGCTGTGTGATCGCCGGATTCGTGATCTGGTTCCGCAGACGGAAGAAATAATTGAAAGGCGTGAGATATAGATATGAAAAAGAAACAAAGACAGATGATCGGAATGCTGCTGGCACTGGTGGTTCTGGCGGCAGCATTCCTAGGCATCCGACAGTATAATAAAAATGCATCGTCCGCGACTTCCACCACCGAGGATACACAGGAGACGGTGCTGGATGTGAACTCCGATGATATTACCAGCTTTAGCTATGTATATGAGGGAGAGCCCTATGCCTTTGAAAAAGAGGATGATACATGGTACTATGCGGACGATCATTCCCTTAATCTGAACCAGGAGCGTATCAAGGCTATGATCCTGAAGGTGGCACCGTTAAAGGCAGATCAGGTGATTGAAAATGTGACGGATATGTCACAGTATGGACTGGCGAACCCGGAGCGTACCATTCAGTACGAGACTGCAGATCGCAGCGTGATCATTAATGTCGGTAATCTGAATTCCATGACCAGCCAGTATTACATTGCATTTCCTTCGGAAATGAAAGTGTATGTCGTGGCCACCAACGTGGTGACAGGCTTCAATTATACACTGGATGATCTGGTGGAGGAGACTACCGAAGAAACAGAAAGTACCGAAGCGACGGAGACTGCTGAAACAGAAACCACGGAAGCTGTGGAAACGGAAACTGCAGCGACGGAAGCAGATTAGGAATGCTCCCCACGAATGACAATGATGTCATTTAACCTTAATATCGTATCTTTTTGAGGCAGAATGGACAGATCTTCCCGCAGAATGAGGAAGATCGTGACCTGTTCTGCCTCTTCCATTTCCTCCACGGATTTGCCGGCGAAACGTTTATCTACGAATATCTCGGCGATCTCATGAATATCTGCTTCTTTAATATTAGAGAGACTGCTTTTGCGCTGGTACTGTTCCACAAAGCCGGCACTGATGATACCGGTGGGGATAGCCACGGCACCGACACCGAGATAGGCGATACAGATCGCCATGATCCGGCCAAGTGTGGTGATGGGATAGATGTCTCCGTAGCCTACGGTGAGCAGCGTTGACATGCTCCACCAGATACCGCTGAAGGCATTGCGGAATACTTCCGGCTGGGAATCATGCTCCACGCTGTACATGCACAGACTGCTGGCGAGCATCAGGATCAGTACGATGAACACGGAGGAAATGATCTGATTGCGTTTTTCATACAATACCGTAGTGATGACATTGAAGGAATCATACCGTGCATTCAGGCGGAACAGATGGAAGATCCTTGCCACCCGCAGCATCCGGAAGATGACCATACCGGACAGGAAGAAAAAGGGTAAAATTGTCAACAGGTCGATAATGCCGTCGAAGGAGATCAGAAACCGCAGCCGGGAGCGGAACTCGTTTTTATCAGGATATAGATAGTCCGCAGTCCAGATCCGCAGGATATATTCCACACAGAAGATCAGAATAGTGAGAACCTCGACCACATGAAATATCGGAAATAAAAAAGCAAGCTCATCAAAGGTTTGCAGAAAAGTCACCAGAATATTTGCACAGATAACGATAGCAATAAAAATATCAAAGAGCCGGCTCAGACGGTTACTTTTGTCGCCGATCTGGATGATGTTAAATACTTTTTTCTTCATGTTGAATCCTCATTGTTTTCCGGGGCAGCGCAAGGGAATGCTTGTGATTCCATCATACGGAGGTGGAAGAGGAAAGTCAAGAAATGCAGTGACAGAATCCGTCAACTTTCTTAAAAACAGTCATATATTATAGTAAATCCAAATACAATGAAAGGATACAAAAATATATGGCTAGATTTACAAATCAGGCACAGCTTCGCTATGGAAATGAGATTACAAACTCCAATATAGCAGTGGGTGAGATCACGGAGGTATTGTCTGCAACCAAGACAGCAGTGCGGGATACCTACGGGCAGAATGAAAATGTGACGTATGTGATCAGCATTGTGAACTCAGGCACTACAGCATTTAACGGAATTACAGTAACGGATAATCTGGGAGAGTATTTGTTTAATACCAGAGAACTGACACCTCTGACGTATATTCCGGGGACCGTAAAATACTATGCAAACGGAATTTTACAGGCAACACCGGCTGTAACGGCAGGCCCTCCTCTGACAATCACGGGAATTACCGTGCCTGCGGGAGGTAATGTGACACTTACCTATGAGGCTGAGGTGAACTCTTATGCACCGCTGGCAGCAGAGGCTTCCATTACGAATACGGCGACGATTGCCGGGGCAGGGGTCACTCCTGTTACTGTGAACGAGACAGTAAATGCGGTAAGCGGACCGCTTCTTACGATCACAAAGTCCGTCAGTCCCGTACCCGTGACAGAGAATGGAACATTGACGTATACGTTCCTGATACAGAATCTGGGGAATACGGCAGCAGATGCAGCTACCGGTGTCGTGATCACAGATACCTTTAATCCCGTATTGGAGAATCTGACTGTGAATTTTAATGGAACTGCATGGGCAGAGGGAACAAACTATACGTATGATACGACTACCGGATTATTTACCGGAACTGCAGGAGGTATTACCGTACCCGCAGCGACTTACACCCAGGATCCCGTTACAGGAGCGTGGGGGATCAATCCCGGCGTCAGCACGCTGGTGATCTCCGGAACCGTATAAGGGCTGTCGCGCTCCTAAGGCTGGCGCCATGCAACCCATTCGCAGTCACTGCGTGACTTGCTCATGGACGGCTGTCGCCGTATAATAAAAAAGAATACTCCACACCTTTATGAGCAAGCTCCTACGGTGCAGAGTATTCTTTTTTATTGCATGGCTTGTAGCTTAGCCAAAGTATCTCTTTAACAGACCCTCAAATGCCTTGCCATGTCTTGCCTCATCACGAGCCATCTCATGAACGGTGTCATGGATAGCATCCAGGTTCAGAGCCTTGGCTCTCTTAGCCAGATCAAACTTACCTGCGGTTGCACCGTTCTCGGCATCTACTCTCATCTCCAGATTCTTCTTGGTGGAATCGGTTACGACTTCACCTAACAGCTCAGCGAATTTTGCAGCGTGCTCAGCTTCTTCGTAAGCAGCCTTTTCCCAGTACAGACCGATCTCGGGATAACCTTCTCTGTGAGCTACTCTTGCCATTGCCAGATACATACCAACCTCAGAGCATTCACCCTGGAAGTTCGCACGCAGATCAGCAATGATATCCTCGGGAGCACCCTTTGCTACACCTACTACATGCTCAGCAGCCCAGGTCTTACCTTCCTCCTGCTTGGTGAATTTGGAAGCGGGAGCGTGACAGATGGGGCACTCTGCGGGAGCCGCATCACCTTCATAAACATAACCACATACCTGACATACATACTTTGCCATAATTTTTTCTCCTTTTCTCTAATGAAATGTTTTGTTTTAGTTTTCTCTTTTTGCGTGTGCTTTATCTGCACAAATATATTATGGAACGAAGTCCGTTTTCATTCAGAAAACTAGGACTTCGTAGCAACCCTGGTGCAGGCGGGACAAGTGCCATAGAAATAAGTGATATGTCCCCGGATCCGGCCGTCAAATCTCTCTCCGGCTGTCTCCATGATGGAATCAATACTATCCATGTCCAGATCAATAACGCTTCCGCATTCCGTACACACGAAATGATAATGTTCGGAAGTATCGGCATCAAAATGGTCAACACCGTCACCGACCCGGAGTCGTAAAATCTCTCCCATGTCCGACAACAGAGTCAGATTACGGTAGACGGTACCGAGACTTAAGTTCGGATCCTGCTGCTTCAGATTAGAATAGATCACATCAGCGGTAGGGTGATCCTTGCGTCCCATGAGAAAGGATTTGATCATTTCCCGTTGTCTGCTTCGTTTCAGTGCCATGATAAGCCCCTTTCTCAATAATAGTAATGATTACTGTTTCTTATAAGCTTATTATACATGATGTGAGAATAATGTCAACAGAAAAATGAAAAAATTTTGTTTATTTTTTTTTAATGATATTCCTGCTTCCTTTATACACAGGAGGTGGGAATCATGCTATAATGAGCGCAAGTAAAGTATAAAATATAAATTAACACGCGCAAACTTGTGTTACACAGTGTACAGAAGTACACGGCACTAAAGTCACAGAAAGTTTGCAGGTTGCTGAAAGGCAAGAATAATATGAAATTTAAAACCAGACTTCGTGTAACATTTATAAGTATTATATTACTTCACGCTTCTTTCGGCAACCAGTGTA
>ENA-OURZ01001635-OURZ01001635.1-human-gut-metagenome-genome-assembly--contig:-NODE-1635-length-23946-cov-66.799381_pt1 | contig 23946 bp, 17 predicted proteins | sample MGYA00242073_ERZ509195 | MGnify/ENA primary metagenome ERZ509195 (study PRJEB26280, sample SAMEA2338837) | human gut metagenome | biome: human gut; feature: human-associated habitat; material: faeces...
TGTTAAACTAACATAACCCATGAAGGGACTTTTTCAGTGCCCTCCCTGGGCTAGGAGCTTCTGCCCTTTCAGGGCGTGTGGAGCTTATATGCGAAACTTGAGTTCATTAATCACTAAGGTAAAATTCTTCCGTTATTTTCCTATACCATTCCGAGCGGTTTCCCTGCGAATCCATCATCGTTTCAACATGCTCTTCATAAGGCGAAATGCGATGCTTGGCAAAACTCAGCATAAAGCGCTTGGGCTGCTTGCGCTCTACCGTCTTCACACCACACTTCCGTATAAGATAAAAACCTAATATACAAGACTCTGCAACAAACTGCTCCACTACTTCTACGGGAACAATTGCAGAGAAAATACCATCATCAGAAAGCAGCCGTTTTACACCCGCAAACAAATCGCGGAACGGAAGACTGTCCGTATGTCTCGCCATCGTCCTCTTACTGTCCGGATTTTTCAAGCTATCTACAAAGAACGGAGGATTGCTCACTATCGCATCAAAAACACCGGCAGCCTTCAAACCTTCAGCAGTTCCAGAAGCCTCAGCAGCTTCCGAAGCTCCCCTGAAATCCTGCAGTCTGCAGCATTCTATTTCCACCCTGTCGCGAAACGGACTTGCCATCACATTCTCCCTCGCCTGTCCGCAGGCATCAGCATCCATATCAATCCCCACTACCTCAGCTTCAGGGAAACGCTGCGCCATCATGAGCGAAATCAGTCCCGTTCCGGAACCAATGTCCAGAATCCGCCTGCCACCTTGCGCCCATGCACCCAGCAAAACGCCGTCAGTTCCCACTTTCATGGCACAACGGTCTTGCTCTATCTCAAACTGTTTAAATCGAAAATTACCCATAAATTCTTCTGTCTCTTTACAGAAGAAAACGAATGCGCCGCCGATTTATTTTATCGCAAGCAGCAGAAATTGCCACTTCCACCTGCAAAAGCAGCTACTTACATCTATAAAAACGGGTACTAATATATAGAAAAAGCAATTTTATTATTAAATAATCTATCATCTTCCACGATATTTCATAAAAAATGAGTACCTTTGCACGGAAAATAGAAATCATAACAAAATGGATAATAGAAGAACAAGTACCCGAATACAAATGATTGCAGACTACGAGGGCGACCCGAAAACCCTGATCGAAGACCAGGAAGAAGGCTTGTACCCTACCCTCTGCATGCGAGATATTGTAGTTTTCCCTACCAACATGACCCCTATCGTTGTGGGCAGAAAGGAAAGTCTGAATCTCGTCCGGATGCTGGAAAAGAAACCAGACACCATATTCTGCGTATTCTGCCAGAAAAATAAAGATACAGAATCGCCCTACGAAGAAGACCTCTACCCTGTAGGTGTCTTCGCCAAACTCATCAAGGTGATCAAGATGCCTGGCACAGAGCAGATGAGCATCATCATCCAGGGTCTGGGCAGATGTCAGATGAAACATCTCGTTCAAAAAGAGCCTTACACAGTAATTGACGTAAAAAGTCTTCCGGAGAAATGGCCTGACGAGAACAACGATGAACTCTTCAGAATGCTCTACGAGAACTTCCATTACGAAGCGACAGACTATATCAAATCAAGCGCCAACTATTCTGATGATGCCATCCAGGCAATCAACGAACTGTCGAGCATTCACATGCAATGCAACTTCATGTGCTCCCTCCTTCCTTTCAGCATTGAGGATAAAATCAAAATGCTGAAAGAGGAAAAACTCAGCGAGCGCATCATGATTGCCATCAGATCCCTGAACAAGGTGCGCCATCTGCTACGCATCCAGACTGAGATTGAGAACAAAACCCACTACGACCTCGATGAACAGCAGAAGGAATACTTCCTCAAGCAGCAAATCAAGAACATCAAGGAAGAACTGGGAGAAGGCAACGCCAGTCCGGAGAAGAAGGAGATTCTGGAGAAGGCGAAACAGAAGAACTGGAGCGAGGAAACTGCCAAGATTTTCAAGAAAGAAATTGCCAAGCTCGACACCCTGAACCCGCAGAGTCCTGACTATTCGATACAGATAGGATTCCTGCAGACCATGGTAGATTTGCCTTGGAACTCCTACACCCAGGACGACCTCAGTCTGACCCGTGCCAAGCGCATCCTGAACCACGACCACTACGGCATGGAGAATGTGAAGGAGCGCATCCTGGAATTCCTCGCCGTAAGAGCACTGAACGGCGGCGGCAAGAGTCCTATCCTCTGCCTCTACGGTCCTCCGGGCGTAGGAAAGACCAGTCTGGGCAAGAGCATCGCAGCAGCCATGAAGCGCAAGTATGTACGCATGTCGCTGGGCGGTCTGCACGATGAAGCCGAAATCCGCGGTCACCGCCGCACCTATGTGGGAGCCATGCCGGGCCGCATCATCAAGAACATGCTGAAAGCAGGCAGCAGCAATCCGGTATTCATCCTCGACGAGATTGACAAGGTGGCGCAGAGCAATTTCAACGGCGACCCAGCATCAGCCCTGCTCGAAGTGCTGGACCCGGAACAGAACAATGCCTTCCACGACAATTATCTCGATATGGATTACGACCTCTCCAAGGTGCTCTTCATCGCCACAGCCAATGACCTGAGCGTCATTCCGCGTCCGCTCCTCGACCGTATGGAGCTGATAGAAGTAGGCGGCTACATCACCGAAGAGAAGACAGAGATTGCCAAGCGCCATCTCGTACCGGAAGAGCTGGAAAGCACCGGACTCGACAAGGTTTCGCCGAAGGTAAGCTTCAACAAGAATGCCCTCGAGTTCATCATCGAGCACTATACCCGGGAGAGCGGCGTAAGACAGCTGAAGAAGCAGATTGACAAGAGTCTGCGCAAGATGGCTTACAAACTTGCCTGCAACCAGGAGCTGAAGAACTACACCATCACCCCTGCCGAAGTAAAAGACCTGCTGGGCAATCCGCCGTTCAACCGCGACATCTACCAGGGCAACGACTATGCAGGAGTGGTAACCGGACTGGCCTGGACCTCAGTGGGCGGCGAAATCCTCTACATCGAAACCTCGCTCAGCAAGGGCAAGGCAGGCAAGCTCACCCTGACCGGAAATCTGGGCGACGTGATGAAGGAATCAGCCATCATCGCACTGGAATACGTCAAGTCGCACATCGACCTGCTGCAGGTAGACTACCGCATCTTCGAGCAGTGGAACATCCACATCCACGTGCCTGAGGGAGCCACCCCGAAAGACGGTCCTTCTGCCGGAATCACCATCGCCACCAGCATCGCCTCAGCCATCACCCAGCGCAAGGTGCGTGCTAACACAGCCATGACCGGCGAGATAACCCTCCGCGGCAAAGTGCTCCCGGTAGGCGGAATCAAGGAGAAGATTCTGGCAGCCAAGCGGGCAGGAATCAAGCACATCGTGATGTGCAGGGAGAACCAGAAGAACGTAGAGGAAATACCGGAGAAATATCTCAAGGGCGTAGACTTCCACTATGTAGAGAATGTGGCTGACGTCTGGCAGTTCGCGCTGACCGACGAGAAGGTGAAAAACCCTACAGACTTCAGCATTGAGGAAAATGATAAAAAAGAATAGAAATGAAATTTGAATTACAAGTAACAGATAAAGCGAGCGATGCGCGTACAGGCATCATCACCACCGACCACGGACAGATCAAGACCCCAATCTTCATGCCCGTAGGAACCGTAGGAAGCGTGAAGGGCGTCCACTTCGAGGAACTCAAGAAGCAGGTCATGGCACAGATTATCCTCGGAAACACCTATCACCTCTACCTGCGCCCAGGTCTTGACGTCATCAGGGCAGCAGGCGGATTGCACAAGTTCAACGGCTGGGACCGTCCTATCCTCACCGACAGCGGCGGCTTCCAGGTCTTCTCGCTCACCGGCATCCGCAAGCTCAAGGAAGAAGGCTGCGAGTTCCGCTCCCACATCGACGGCAGCAAGCACTTCTTCACACCGGAAAATGTGATGGACACCGAGCGCGTCATCGGAGCCGACATCATGATGGCCTTCGATGAATGTCCGCCGGGACAGAGCGATTACCAGTACGCCAAGAACAGCCTCATGCTCACCCAGCGCTGGCTAGACCGCTGCATCAAGCGATTCAATGAAACCGAGCCCCTCTACGGCTATCAGCAGAGTCTCTTCCCTATCGTTCAGGGCTGCACCTTCCCGGACCTGCGCCGCGAAGCAGCCAAATACATTGCCGACAAGGGAGCCGACGGAAATGCCATCGGCGGACTTGCCGTAGGAGAGCCTACCGAGGTGATGTATGAGATGATAGAAGTAGTGAACGAAATCCTGCCGAAAGACAAGCCGAGATATCTGATGGGCGTAGGAACCCCGCAGAACATCCTCGAAGCCATCGAGCGCGGCGTAGACATGTTCGACTGCGTAATGCCGACCCGCAACGGCCGCAACGCCATGCTCTTCACCTATCAGGGCACGATGAACATGCGCAACAAGAAGTGGGAGAAAGACTTCAGTCCGGTAGATCCAGACGGCTGCGACATCGACCTCGTAACCACGAAGGCCTACCTCCACCACCTCTTCAAGGCCCAGGAGCTGCTGGCGATGCAGATAGCCAGCATCCACAACCTCTCTTTCTATCTGCGCCTCGTGACCGATGCCCGCCATCATATCGAGCAGGGCGATTTCGTGGCATGGAAGAATTCCATCATCGACCAGCTTGGCCGAAGAATTTAAGTAAGCAAGCATCATGAAAGATTTTAAGAAAATAAGAAAACACCGCCAGCTCTACCGCACCGGCCGATGGGCTTCCCGCAAGTTCGGGTGGCTCATCAGGGCTGTGCGCTGGCTGGCTCACAAGCTCCGGTTCCTGCGCATATTCAGGTTTCTCAACCCGTTCAGGTACATCAAGAAGCTCGACTGGTACATTATCAAGAAGTTTCTGGGCTACTATTTCTTCTCCATCGCCCTGATCATCTCCATCGCCATCGTCTTCGACTTCAACGAGAACCTGTCAAAATTCACAGAGCACCATGCACCGGCGCGCGCAATCATCTTCGATTACTACGCCAACTTCGTGCCCTATTTTGCCAACCTCTTCAGTGCGCTGTTCGTGTTCGTGGCGGTCATTCTCTTCACCACCAAGCTGGCAAGCAATTCCGAAATCATCGCCATCCTGGCGTCGGGAGTATCCTTCAAGCGTCTCCTTCGCCCATACATGATTACCTGCGTGCTGCTCTCAGCCCTCTCCTTCGGGCTCTCAGCCTACGTCATTCCCCACGGAACCGTCATCAGGCAGAACTTCGAGACGATGTACAAGAACAAGAAGAAGAATACCAGTGCCGAGAATGTACAGCTGCAGGTAGACAAGGGAGTGATTGCCTATATGCAGCATTACGACAACAGCATGAAACGCGGCTACGGATTCTGTCTCGACAAGTTCCAGGACAAGAAACTCGTCAGCCACCTTACAGCGATGGACATCCAGTACGACACCATTTCCGACAGCAAGTATCACTGGCAACTGAGCAACTGGAAAATCCGCAAGCTCCAGGGCATGAAGGAGCATATTACGAGCGGAGCCCAGAAGGACACCATCATCATGATGGAACCTACCGACCTGGTCTATTCCAAGGGTCAGCAGGAAACCTTCACCAGTCCTGAGCTCCGCGATTACATTTCCAAGCAGATCAACCGCGGTTCGGGCAACGTAGTGCAGTACGAGGTAGAATACCACAAGCGCATCGCCTCTTCCTTCGCTTCGTTCATCCTCACCATCATCGGCGTCTCCCTCTCAGCCCGCAAGCGCAAGGGCGGCATGGGAGCAGCATTGGGCATAGGTCTTGCGCTGAGTTTCGGCTACATCATGCTGCAGACGGTTTCTGCCACCTTCGCCATCCAGGCCAACTTCCCGCCTGTCCTGGCAGCGTGGCTTCCAAACTTCCTCTTCGCCATCGTAGCCTACTTCTGCTACCGCAAGGCACCGAGGTAAAAAGTCAACATTCAACATTCAACATTCAACATTAAAAAAAAAATGTATTTCGACGAATTAGATTTAAACGACAACGTGCTCGACGCATTATATGACATGCGCTTCGACACATGCACTCCTGTACAGGAAAAGTGCATTCCAGAGATATTAGAAGGTCACGATGTATTGGGCGTAGCCCAGACCGGAACCGGCAAAACCGCAGCCTATCTGCTGCCAGTATTGAGCAAGCTCGATGACGGCGGTTATCCGAAAGACGCCATCAACTGCGTCATCATGTCACCAACCCGCGAGCTCGCCCAGCAGATAGACCAGGCGATGCAAGGCTTCGGCTATTACCTGCAGGGCGTGAGCAGCGTAGCCGTATACGGCGGCAACGACGGCAACCGTTACGATCAGGAGTTGCGCAGCCTCCGCATGGGCGCCGATGTAGTCATCGCCACCCCGGGCCGTCTCATCTCCCATATCTCTCTGGGCAATGTAGACCTCAGCAAGGTAAGCTTCTTCATTCTCGACGAGGCCGACCGCATGCTCGACATGGGTTTCTCAGAAGACATCAAGACCATCGCGGCAAAACTGCCAAAGACCTGCCAGACCATCATGTTCTCGGCAACCATGCCTGAGAAGATAGAAGAACTGGCTAAGACCCTGCTCAAGAATCCGGTAGAAATCAAACTTGCCGTCAGCAAGCCAGCCGAGAAAATCAAGCAGGAAGCATACGTATGCTACGAAACCCAGAAGATGACCATCATCAAGGACATCTTCAAGGCAGGCGACCTGAAGCGTGTCATCGTCTTCAGCGGCAGCAAATTCAAGGTGAAGCAACTCGCAGCTTCCCTCCAGCAGATTGGAGTAAACTGCGGAGCCATGCACAGCGACCTGGAACAGGCTGAGCGCGATGATGTGATGTTCAAGTTCAAGAGCGGACAGTATGATGTTCTCGTAGCTACCGACATTGTGGCGCGCGGAATCGACATCGATGATATTGAGATGGTCATCAATTACGATGTTCCTCACGATACAGAAGATTACGTTCACCGCATCGGCCGTACAGCCCGTGCCAACCGCGATGGTAGAGCCATCACCTTCGTAAGCGAAGAAGACCAGTACTGGTTCCAGCAGATAGAGAAGTTCCTGGAGAAGGTGGTAGACAAGATGCCTCTCCCTGAGGGATGCGGCGAAGGTCCTGAATACATCAAGCTCAACAAGCCGAAGAAGAAAGGCGCAAACGGAAGAAACAACAGACGCGGTAACGGCGGAAACGGCGAGGCCGGCAAGAACAGCGCCAAGAACCGCCGACAGAAAGACCGCGACCAGACTTCTCACAAGCGCAAGCCAAACAAGCCAAACGAGCGTCAGGAAAAAGCGCCACGCAGCAACGAGCAGCAGCCACAGCAGGGCAATAAGCAGCAGAATGCAAAGCAGCAGCCACAGCAGGGCAACAGGCAGCAGAACGCAAAGCAGCAGCCTCAGCAGGGCAACAGGCAGCAGAATGCAAAGCAGCAGAACAGAAAGCCAGCCCAGCCAGGCGAGCAGCCAAAGAACAGCAACAGCCAGAAGCGCCGCAATAACAGCAATAACAGCAACCAGCAGCGCCCAGGCAACGAGAACAATGTTCGCCCAGGCAGCAACGGCCGTGGCAGAGGCGTAGCCCAGAAAAAGGGCGACAAGCCGGCTGCACGCAAGCACACCCCTATCGTAAATCCACAGAAGCAAGAAAACGCTGTGAAGAAATTCATCAAGCGCATCTTCGGATTCAAGAAATAGGAAATAAATTATCTTTTTTAAAAAGGAAAGAGGAATGATGAAAGAGCTACCCCTCACCCCGCTCATGACCATCAGCCTCACACTGACGATCGGAATCATCATAGCCAAATGGGGCTATGATGATTTCAACATGCGCTTCTGGCTCATCATCTCCATCATTTCATGCGCCCTTGGCAGCATCATCTTTTTCCTTACTGAGTTCTTAAGCAAAAAAGCTTACTTCAGCAGGAACCACCAGTTTCTCATCTTCTCCCAATGCGTGATGATTCATTTATGCATCCTGAGCCTTGGGGCTTTTCTTACCTGTAAGCAAATAGCTGATTCCCAAACCTCTACACAACTGAAAAACTGGCAGGAACTGTCTTACCTCACACGGGCCAAAATCAATACCGAACGCTATAAAAGCAACATTGAAAGCAAACTGGTTTCCCTTCACGTAAAACAGCAAGACTATGCAGTCATCGCAGCCATGGCGCTGGGCGACAAGAGCGCACTCGACTCGAACACCCGAAACAGTTACTCCATTTCCGGAGCCAGTCACATCCTGGCAGTAAGCGGACTTCATATAGGCATAATCTTCCAGCTTTTCATCTTTCTGCTAGGCGGCAGAAAGTACTCAGTTTACACCATTATCCTGTCCCTCATCTCCATCTGGACCTACGTTTTTCTCATAGGATTGCCGGCAAGTGCAGTCCGTGCAGCCATCATGCTTTCAGCCTACAGCTTAAGTTTAGCCTTCCATCGTACCGGTCTGCCGCTCAACACATTAGCCTCAGCTTATATATTTATGCTTTTCATCAGTCCGCTCTATCTTTTCGAGTTGAGTTTCCAGCTTTCGTTCCTGGCAGTAGCCTCCATTCTGCTGTTCTTCACACCCCTTTACACCCTCCTCCCCATCCGCAGCCGTTTCATCCGTTGGGCATGGGGACTCCTTTGCGTTTCACTGGCAGCCCAGATAGGAACCCTTCCGGTCATCGTCTACACCTTCGGCAGAATATCGTGCTATTCACTTCTCACCAATTACGTCGCCATTCCCGCAGCAACCCTCATCCTATATCTTGGAGCAGCCTTAATCCTGTTCTCCCCACTCACGTTATGGGCGCCCATAGCACCGGTTGTCGCCCCACTCATCAGCCTTACATCAGGCGCCCTGACCAGCATCACCCAGTTTTTGAATACAGCCATAAAACTGATCAGTATGCTGCCTGGAGCAAGCATCGAAAACGTAAGAATCAGTCTGCCTCAGGTAATCGGTCTCTACGCTATCATCCTGCTCATTTATGCCCTATGGCGCAGGATAGATAAACAGAAGTCGTCAGAATGCAAGATTTCCTGAAACAGAGATAAAGGCTAAAACCCCGAAAAACGTCTCTTATATAATAAGGTGTGCGTACACAAAAGTGCTACAAATCGTGATTAAGAATGTTAAAAAATGACTTTTTTCTACTTTTTCTGCATTTTTTCTTTCTTTTTGTTGGTGTTTTCGAGAAAAACATGTATCTTTGCAATCAGAAATAAAAAATAAGAATTTAAACTCAATAAAAGATTAAAGATTATGAAAGCATCAGAAGTAATCGCGAATCTCCAAAGAAGATTCCCAAACGAGCCTGAGTACATTCAGGCAGTTAGTCAGGTTCTCGGTACTATCGAGGAAGAGTACAACAAGCACCCAGAGTTTGAGAAGGCAAACCTCATCGAGCGTCTCTGCATTCCAGACCGCATCATCCAGTTCCGCGTATCTTGGGTAGATGATAAGGGCAACGTACAGACTAACATGGGTTACCGCGTACAGCACAACAACGCGATTGGCCCTTACAAGGGAGGTCTTCGCTACCACAAGTCAGTAAACTTGGGTATTTTGAAGTTCTTGGCTTTCGAGCAGACATTCAAGAACTCTCTTACTACTCTCCCAATGGGTGGTGCTAAGGGTGGTTCTGACTTCTCTCCACGTGGCAAGAGCAACAACGAGGTAATGCGTTTCTGCCAGGCTTTCATGACAGAGCTTTATCGTCACATGGGTCCAGACGAGGATGTTCCAGCTGGTGACATCGGTGTAGGTGGCCGTGAGGTAGGTTACCTCTTCGGAATGTACAAGAAGTTGACACACCAGTTCCAGGGCGTCTTGACCGGTAAGGGTCAGGAGTTCGGCGGTTCATTGATCCGTCCTGAGGCTACAGGTTACGGTAACGTATACTTCCTCTGCAACATGCTCGCTACCAAGGGTATTGACATCAAGGGCAAGACAGTTTTGGTTTCAGGTTCAGGTAATGTAGCCCAGTACACTATGGAGAAGTTGCTCCAGTTGGGTGCTAAGCCAGTTACATGTTCAGATTCAGACGGTTACATCTACGACCCAGACGGAATCGACCGCGAGAAGCTCGATTACATCATGGAGCTCAAGAACGTAGAGCGTGGCCGTATCAAGGAGTATGCAGAGAAGTATGGTGTAAAATATGTTGCAGGTGCTAAGCCTTGGTTTGAGAAGGCAGACATCGCTCTCCCATCAGCTACTCAGAACGAAATCAACGAGGAGGCAGCCAAGGCTCTCATCGCCAACGGCGTAATCGCAGTAAGCGAGGGTGCTAACATGCCTTCTACTCCAGAGGCTATCAAGGTATTCCAGGATGCTAAGATTCTCTACTCTCCAGGTAAGGCAGCCAACGCAGGTGGTGTTGCAGTATCAGGTCTTGAGATGAGCCAGAACTCAGAGCGTCTGAAGTGGTCTCGTGAGGAGGTTGATGCTAAGCTCCACGACATCATGAACGATATTCACGCTAACTGCGTGAAGTATGGTACTGAGCCAGACGGTTACGTAAATTACGTAAAGGGTGCAAACGTAGCCGGCTTCCTGAAGGTAGCTAAGGCTATGATGGCTCAGGGCATTGTATAAGGCAATAAAATTAACAATAAACATTGTTTAAAAATTTAAAATGTTAGGAAATAGCGGGTCTGTGAAGACTCGCTATTTTTGTGTTTACTCCTTCCCCCACTCCTTCTTTACATCAAAGCAGGGGCAGGCTTTGTTGGCAAATTCATTATGACCATGAATCGTGGCTAATGGATATTCCTCCTTCAGCTGCTCGATGAGCGAACGCATTGCCGCTTTCTGGTCTCGGGTTCTTGTATCCTTCGGCTTGCCTTTCTTTGATAAGCCGCCGATGTAGCAAATGCCTATACTGATGGAATTATGGCCCTTGCAATGGGCGCCAACCTCCTCTATCGCACGGCCTACATGAATGCTGCCATCACGATAAATCACGAAATGATAACCTATGCAGCGCATTCCGCGCTCCCGGTGCCAGCGGTCAATATCCGCTACGGTGAAGTTGCGACCTTCCTTGGTCGCACTGCAATGAATGATGATTTCCTTTATCTTACGCATGATATTGAATATTAATTATTGAAAAATAAGCAGATAATTGAAGGGGATTTCGTCAACACCCAAATCCCTGATAAACAGATTGATTCTGCACGGTAGATGCTTTTTCTTCATCCTCTTGAATTCCTCATTCAACAACTGGCAAAATTCATTATAGCATTTTTCTGATTGCGTAACGATTCCGGTATAATGAGACTTGCCCAGAATGATACTCTTGTTTCTCAGACGTAGCGGACCGTTGCCAGGCACGAAGCGAGCTCTGCGCCTAACAGTACGAGGCACGTAATTGGATCTTAACAGAATAACAGGCTTGATAACAATTTCATATTTTCCTCTTTCATACTTATTTTTCTTCTTTGTCTCCGACACCTTCTTTTGCTTGGTAGGAATGAGAGAAATCTTATAACGTCCTGCTGGCAAATGACGGTTAGGACGTTCTAAGGTGTCGCAGAAAATCTTGCCACCTATAACCATTGTGCCATCCACACTCCATGGAGTGAAGCGACGGCGGAATATATTGATGTTCATGATAATTTACAATTAATAATTGATAATGAATAATTGGATCAAGGCCGGCCATTAAGGCTGATTTAAGAACCGAAAACCAAAATGACCCTTAATGACCTTGACCCTTAATGACACCCTCTTTAGACTGTAGGAGAAACTTTCTGATAGCGCATGTCAGGTAATACACAGATTAACCCCTGACGTTTCCAGTTCTTTAGCATCTGTTTTACCGTCTCATGGGTGGCACTTGCTCCCTTAAGTGCAATGCTCTGCTGCTCTGCCTGCTCAAAGGTGAAAGTTACGTCCAGTCGCTCAAAGATGGAATCATTCTTACCTCTGCGACTTCTGTCGTAAGCAGACTGACTGCAATAATTCTTGGATGAGAAAGCATCTTCTATTCGGCTACGAAAGAAGTAAAGCGCATTATCCAACTGGTAGTCAGCCAGCACATCAAAGACATTCAGCATGGTTGGTGTCTGCGTCTTTACGAGCATTCCCTTCCACAAATCAGGTGACTCCTTCAGCTGTTTCTCGGCTCCATTGAAACCATGCTTCTGAATCAGCGTTTCCAGAACCTTGCAGAGCATGATGCAGGTCATCATTCGCATGGTGGTTGGACAGATACGGAAACGCTGGCGGGCTTTCACCTTGTCGTCATTTTTCATCGTTTCCAGTCTTATCTGTTCCAGCCATTCCCTACCCTTATCCTCCAGCTTGGGCAGAATCACCTCACCGGTCAGCAAAGGCAGAAGATGAGCAATCTGAATGATGCGGTCGCGCTGGCGTTCGTTCATCACATACATGTTGTCAGAAAGTGGAGTGAAGGTATTATCGGGCGTTTTTGCCACGATGATACGGCTCTGGAAACCATCCGTATAATTGCTTACTACTCGATAGAGCGCATCAGGAGTGCCGCACATCACCACGTTCCATAACAGTCTGTCTATATGAACATTCACTGCATCTGCACTTCTTGCTTCACGCTCATAGCTTGTTCCGTCGTAAGCCTGTCTCAACATGACTGAAAAGTCGCTCATTGCCGATTTCCACTTCTGCGCTACGGTGTCAGCTTCCGGAGTAAACGAGAAGGCGTGCTTGCCTTCCGTGTTCGCCAGTCGTTCAGCCAGATTCGCCACCGTATTGTTCAGTGTCAAGCATCTTACAGGCAGTTTCGGCTCTTCCGGCTGCTCCTTCTTGTTCTTGGCTGCACGTTTCTTGGCTCGCCATTCATCCTCCTTCTGCTGATACATTTTGTCCATTTCCTTCACTTCCGAAGTCCATGCGTCAATCACGGGGTCAATACTTCCCTTACCAGATGCAAAATCACCGGCGATGTAGGAGATGAGGTTGAGCGAGTTCATCTTGCCGTGAACGGAAACCTTCACGCCCGTTGCGAGCATTCCGATGGCAGGACAGATGGCTGTGATTACAGGCAGTGCCAGTGCCGGACCCACTGCGCTGATGGAATCCCGAATGCCTTGCGGCAACTTAGGCAGCGCATTATAATAGAACAGATCGTCCTTGGCATTAGCCTCGTCCAGCGCATTTACCAGCGCCTCATTGTCAGCCGCCGAACCACCACCCGCATTTCCTTGCTTCATTCGTTCCTGACGGATGGCAGAGAGCACATCCTTCAGTCGCTTAGGCATTTGCGTGATTTTCTCGTTCAATGCCGAGTTGATGCAAGCCATCTTTTCCTGTTCGGGAAACCCATCGTAGCAGGGAATAATCTGAGCCAGCAGATTGCGGTCAAAACCACAGATGTGGCGCAGATTCACAGCCAGCTCAAAGGTCAGCGTATTGCGGTTGGAGCGCATCGGCTCCTGCCCATCATTATACATCTGCCACCACTTCTTAATGATTTCCCCATAAGGAATCCCGAGATAATTGTCCTGAGCAGCAGAAGTAGTTGAAGTAGCAGCAGTTGACGCGGTAGAAGAAGTTGACGCAGCTGAGGCTGACGCAGCAGAAGTAGAAATTCTCGAATTCTTAAATTCCTGCCCCTTAAAAACCCCTTGAGAATCCTTCTTGATTTCTTCCTTCCAAGGCTCATAATGCTTGTTCGCTTTGTGCGCCCCTTCCGGCAGTTCCTCCTGTCCGTATCTTTCACGCTCTTCCAGGACCTTCCCTTCAGCAGCCACGGCAGCCTCATCATATTCATCCTTGAAGAGCCGTGGCGAAAGGAAGAGCAAATCTTCGTCATCCGATGTGGTCGTGAAATAAACCCGGTTAATGTCGTGAGCCGAAGTATCCATTTCACACTTGAGCATCGTAGCAATTCGTACCTGATTCTCCAGAACCGTCTTGCCCTTTTCGCGTTCAAACACCGCATGTCCGCCTTGTCGTGCACTGCGTTCCAGCATCAGAAGTCCGTACTTGTCCGGTTCCTTCAGCAGCATTTTGGCAGCCTTGGCAAAAGCCTCCGGCTCATCCATATCAAACCCGAAAGCACCGCTTGGCAGTTTCATTCCCTTCACCACCCCTTGCGGATAATGGCCGGAATAATTAAACTGCACCAGTCTCCGTTTCGCAGCATCGTTTCCGGCACGAGCCAGACGAAGATTCGCCTTCTGCTCATTGCTTCCACGCAGCTGCTTATACTCCTCTTCCGAGGTGATGGAGCGGGCAACCTTGTGCCCATTCTCCACCTTTATTAAATAACAACTCATCTATCTGTTTCTACTTATCGTTTTAAGTTGAATACAAAAATTCTAATGTTTCAGTTGGTAATCCAATACCGCCTCAGCCCCTTCTTCTGCCTCAACAGCCAGCGTTCGGGCGATGTTGATTCCCTCATGACAGAACACCTTCAAGGTAAGCTGAACAGCACCGTCCTTGGTCTTGCTCACACGACCATGCGCCAGTTTCTTAATCAGTTCCGACTGAGTTCTGAGGCGGTGCTGCACTACGAAATCAAACGTTCCGTCAGGCATTTGCTGAGCCACGCCCATCGAACGGAATCGAGGAACCTTATTCACCCCCGATTCCTGAGGACTGAAGAGGAAATACTGCTTAGCATCATAGTAAGCCATTCCACCCAACTGCACATGCTGGCAGTCATTATTATTCACCTGCTGGTTCTGAACATTATTCTGAGTATTGTTCTGAACCTTGTTTACTTTCTTAACCATAATCTGAATTGAATTTTAGGAGAAGAAACATCCGGATTGTTGCGCGCTTTACCATGGAAAATCCTCCTCTGTTTCAACTCAGTAAATAACTAAGAATCTCCGCAATAAGTTTCCAAGCGAAGCCTCCCTTTTTACCTTTTTACTTTTTTACCCTTTTACTTTTTCAATGTCCGTAACCAGGATATCCTGATAAACCTGACCATTATACTCACGAGTCGTAAAACGGAGCGTTACCGCCACCAGCTCGCCCGGAGCAAACTTGCACTGGGCCATATTGCCCAACATTGCCGCAGCGTACTGGTTCTCATACTTGCCGCCCATCTCCTGGAGAACGATGTTGCATTTCATCATCTGTCCGTTCTCACTTTTCTGACTCTGCACAGCGAAGGTCTCGCCCTGCTGCACCACTCTCATAATCTGAGTATACATATTATATAATGTACGAAGAGGTTTCAAGAGCACCAAAACATTTCAGCGTTGTCTTGTTTCTTCGACGCTGCAAAGATATAATGATTTCCAAACGTAAAAGCAAAAAAAATCCTCCACGAATCCGTTTGGGGGATGTGGGGGATATAGTTTATATTTTTAGGGGATACTATTGGGGGATACTATCTGAACTTTTCCACTCTTTTTGTATTTATCACCGTTCCCGGCTTAGCATACTTGGCGTCTTGAAATTCATCATCCAACTTGTCAGCAATCTCTCTGTAAATGTCACAACATTGTGGCGCATCACAATCAGCAAGTGTCCATTCATTATAGTCATTTTGCTTGAAATAAGAATTTATCTCATGAAAATCGGCCGTAGAACATTTTAGTAAAGTACTGAATGCAGAATTGATCTGGTCAATGAAAAGACGCTGAGTTGACTTCTTCAGCCAATTCTTGTTGAAGAAAACCTTATAAACAATAAACCAATGTTTCTGGGCGTTGAGCGTTTTGTCTTCGATTAAGTCTTTAAGTTTAAGCATCAGCTTGTCTACATCCACATTCTCCTTGAATGCGATGTTCTTGAATACGGCTTCAACCTTCATTCTGCTATGCTCCTTGGCAATCTGATAAGAAAGATACTTATCGAGAAAATCGTAAATATCGTTGTAGGTCTGTTCTTTCTGTTCCAGAATATAAGCAACAATCAGTTTGATATTCCTGCCATTGTTGTGAAATACCTGTCCGAATCGGCAAGCGAAAAGAATATTAGCCCGTTCTACGACAATGGTATTCTTCAGCTGGGTAGCATCAGGATAGATAAGCGCTTCATCCTGGCTGTCCTGCATGTAGATTAGCTCCAATCTCTCCTCATTTTCCTCACGATAACGTTTCAGTACCTTCCGGAACAGGTCTTCGTAATAGGTTTCACTGATGAAGGATTGTCTGAAACCATGAAATCCTTCATCAAGCATGAGGATGATGTCATTGATCATTTTGCGCATTTCTTCTCCTTCATAGTCTTTATAGTTGGTAAGCATAGGTTCCAATTCTATCTTAACCTGATAGAATCGCTCTTTCTTATCATCCAGCAAAGACCATGCAATATTTTCTTTCAACAAATTCAGTAAATCGAAAATATCTCTCACATAATTACGCAAGATTAGTTTCCAGGCTGTTATTACTTCCTCTTTGTTTGTTTCCACTTCTTCTTTGCCCAAAAGGCGAAAGCTGAATTTGAATCGGGCGGCTTTATCTTCCAGCAATGTCAGTTGCTCATCTTGTTCCTCTGTCTGCATATTCTTTTTCTAGGTTTGATTTGTTATGTTGTTTAAATAAGCGGCATGGGGTTCCCTGTAAGTACCAGTATTAAGGTACCTGCAAGAACCTACGACAAGGTACAAACAAGTACTGCCCACGCCGTAGAGGAGTGGACGCCTTGCTGTCACCTTCTTCTTGTCGTTTTTGAATTTTGCAGGTTCTAAATACTGTAGAAGTGCAGATAATCAGCGTCAATATCTATATGTTATTTTTCTTGTTTACTTTCTGTTTCTTACTTCAAATTTTAAAGGGTTTATACTACGTTTTCTTCATCATCCGCCCAGTGGTCGCATTGGCGCATCACAGTTTCCAGCGCCTTTTCTGCACCCTCTGGTGGATACTTATACTTCTTGAGCAGTCGCTTCACCATCACTCGCATCTTCGCCCTCGCCGATTCCTTTCGGTTCCAGTCGATGGTGCGGTTGCGGTGCAAGACTTCCGTCAGTTCCCGGGTCAGCGCCACAAACTCCTCGTCGGAGTAAGCCTGCCGCACACCTTCGGGCGTGGAGAGCGCATCATAGAATGCCTTCTCCTCGGGCGAAAGTCCCAGGTCGTTGCCCTCTGCCTCTGCCTGCTTCATCTGCTGAGCCATCTTCAACAGTTCCTCTATCACTTCCTCGTTGGTGAGCAAGCCTTTCAGATAGTTGGAGAGACTCTGGCTGAGCATGTCGGAGAAGAGGTCGCTCTGAACCACGTTGGTCTTCTGCTGCTGCTTGATTTTCTCTTTCATCAGTTTGGTGAGCAGTTCCACCGCCAGGTTGCGCTCCTTCATGTTCTTCACCTCCTGGATGAAGGCGTCGTCGAAGAGCGAGAACTCTATCTGGCGGTCGCCGAGGAGATTGATTACCCCGTCGGTCTTCACGCTCTGACGGAGCAGGTCGCCGATGCGCTCGTTGATTTCATGTCGGGTGATTTTGCCCTTCTGCGAGAGTTTGAGCATCATCACGCGCAGCGCATCCATATAGCACACCTCAGCCTTCTGCTGCTCATCCAGGAGCGAACGGCAGAGCGTGGTGGCGTTGTGAAGCAGATTGCTGTGCTCCATGAAATTCTTCTTGCGCTGAACCATGGCTGGAGAGCTCAGGAAGTTGGCTCCGCCCGTAATGGCGAAGGCACGCTTCGAGTTGTCCTGTTCGAAGAAGCCGGAATAGTCGAAACCATGAAGCTGGTCTCGGCAGATTTCCATCTCTTCCTTCCATTTCACCAGGGCGGTCTTGGCGATGTCTGGGTCTCCGAAGCGGCGGCGGTCACGGTTGGTGTACTGCTGCATGGCACTCTTCAGCGCCTGCGCAATGCCTACGTAATCCACTATCAGTCCGCCTTCCTTGCCCGGGAACACTCGGTTCACACGGGCTATTGCCTGCATCAGGTTATGGCCGCTCATCGGCTTATATACGTACATGGTGGCGAGCGACGGAACATCGAAGCCCGTGAGCCACATATCTCTTACGATGGCGATTTTCATCTCATCGTCGTTGTCCTTGAATTTTCTTGCCAGTTCCTTCTTGTAGGCTTCGTTGCCGATAATCGGCTGCCAGTCTTCGGGGTCCTGGTTCGAACCGCTCATCACTACCTTTACCTTCTCCGTCCACTGGGGGCGAAGCTCCAGCATCTTGCGGTAGATTTTGATGGCGATGCTTCGGGTCAGCGCTACGATCATTGCCTTGCCGGTGAGTTCCTGCGCACGGTTTTCCTCGTAGTGCTTCACAATATCCCTTACCAGCGTGTCGATGGTGGCGTCTTCGCCCAGGAGCACTTCCAGTCGGCTGTGCTCCTGCTTTGCCTGCCTGATCTGCTCCTCGGTGGCTCCCTCATCGGCAAGGTTGTCGAACTCATCGTTCAGCAGCTTCATCGTGTCTTCGTCGAGGTTCAGGTTCACCACACGGCTCTCGTAATAGACCGGACGGGTGGCTCCATCGTCCACCGCCTGACTCATGTCGTAAACGTCGATGTAGTTGCCGAACACTTCCTCCGTGTCTCTGTCGCGGTCGCTGATAGGCGTTCCGGTGAAGCCGATAAACGAGGCGCCTGGCAGGGCTTCTCTCATCTTCTGGCTGAATCCCTTCTTCATCGTCAGACTTTTGTTGTCCCAGTGCTCCTCGCCGTATTGCGAGCGGTGCGCCTCATCGGTCATTACGATGATGTTGCGGCGGGTGGAGAGTGCCGAGTCGCCTTCTTCAAACTTCTGAATGGTGGTGAAGATGATTCCTCCACTCTTTCGGTTGCGCAGCAGATTGCCCAGGTCTTCACGGCTCTGGGCGTTCTGAGGTTCCTGACGCAGGAAGTCCTGACAGCGGCAGAACTGACCGAAGAGCTGGTTGTCGAGGTCCTTGCGGTCGGTTACTACCACGATGGTTACTTCGGGCAACCGCTGCACCAGCTGGTGGGCGTAGAACACCATGGAGAGGCTCTTACCCGAACCCTGCGTGTGCCAGAGCACACCGATTTTTCCGTTGCCTTCCACTGCGGTACGGGTGCGCTGCAGGGCTTTGCCCACGGCATAGTACTGGTGGTAGGCGGTAAGAATCTTGGCGTATTTGCCCTGGTTCTTGTCGAAGCAGATGAAGTTCTGCAGAATGTCGAGCAGTCGCTGCTGCTGGAACATGCCGAGGAAGAAGGTGCGATAGTCGGCGAAGAGGGTTGATTCGTATGAGCCGTCTATGGTCTTCCATTCCATGTAGCGTTCCAGCTTGGCGGTGATGGTTCCGGCACGAGTCTCGCTCATGTCGCTGATTACGTTGAAGGCGTTGTAGCTGAAGAGGCTTGGAATGCTCTGCTGATAGTTCTTGATCTGCTTGTAGGCATCCTCTACGGTTGCATCTTCGGAAATGGCGCTTTTCAGCTCCACCACCACGAGGGGCAATCCGTTGACCATCACCACCATATCGCAGCGCTTGTTCTTATACTCTTCTACCCGCCACTGGTTCACCACCTTGAAGAGGTTTCTTTCGGGGTGGTCGAAGTCGATGAGCCTCATCAGGGCTGTTCGTTCTTCGCCATCTTGCAGGAATCCCACCTCCAGACCGTTTTGCATCCAGAGTGTAAACTGCTCGTTATTCTGTTCTAAAGTACCGATGCTGATGTTGGTGATTTGCTTGATTCCTTCATCCATTACATCGGCTGGCAGTTGAGGATTAAGCCGTCGCATCGAGGCGACCAAATCGGCACGATAGAAGGGCTCCTTATAGTCGCGCTCCACCTCGTAGCCACATTCGTACGCATAGCCGAGTTCGTCCCGGAACAGGGCAATGAGCGTTTGCTCGTATGCGTCTTCGGTGAATTTCTTGTCGTCTGCCATAATGTTAATATTTTATATTTTCTTTCTCGTTATTTTCTTTCGTTGCTCTTCTTATTCCGGGACTTCCAGCTCGCCTGACATTAAGCGAGGGAGAAGGGTGTCACGGAGAGTTGAGAGGTTGCGAGATTCTGCTGAGATATTCTTTATTCTTTGAAGTATTGAATCAAGTATTTTACTACATTCTTCTACTACTTTCAAAGGAGGAAGAACAACAACAAACTTATCTATGTCTGCTTTACCCAAATGACTAACAGTTGTTCCCGTTTTGTATGACTGAACAAATTCTAACTCTGGTTTCATTAAATAAAGAACAAACAAATTGCTAATTGATGTCTGCTGCGGCATTAATTTGCACACTCGCTGATTCAGCAATCCCGTATTACCTTTCCAAATATGAGGGACAAATTCTGCATCCATACCAGCAACTATGTCTCCCATATTAACATATTCTGTTTGCGGAAGTATTTCCGGTGTATAGAATTGCGGATTGCAATCTTTTAAATCCCTAATTCTTATTAAAGGAAGACCTTCTCCATTATCATTGAACTTTGCAGATTTATAAGGAGCACCATAAACAACTTTCACATATTCATATGGGCTTCCTACTTTCCATCCTTCCGGAATCATTCCCAATTCACTATCCACGAACTTACCATCCTTGAAAGGCTCAAAGTCAACGAACCAATTCTTGAAAATAGCCTGCGCCATCTCCTCCAAATCAGCATTGATCTTGTTGTTCAACTCTATCTTCCGGTCGAGAGAAGAAAGGATGGAGGCAATGCGGCGCTGAGTGGCAAGCGGAGGCAGCTTAATATCTATTAATCTAAAAGTAGATGTTGCCCTTGCTAAAGCAGGTACTCCTACTTGCGAAGCATTTGCTAGTATCTTATACTGACCTTCTCTTGTGTGAAAATAATAAACGAGATATTGAACATCAACAAGATCTGCTTTACAACGAAAGCGAAATTGACTTTGCGAAATAACATATCTGTCATATTTCGAATTAACAGGAACATAAACTATCTGTCCTAATGTTCCTCTATGAGTTACTATAATATCTCCTCTATGAGCATTACATTTCTTAAGAGAATCTGCCTTTTCTTTTGTCAAATAGCCAAAGCTATCTTCTTGAAGCTTAAAGCCTTGCAAATTTGAACCGTTGAGGATTGGAACACCATTATCAACATAGAATTCTTTTTTGACATCAGAGCCAAAAGGTCCCATGGAGATTTCTTCAATCAGTTCATCCATTTTATAATGCTTCCACTCCATACTTTACACCTCCCATCCAATTTTCTTCAACTGCAATCTAATCTCTTCTTCCTGCTTCTTGCTTTCCTCAAACAGCTGCTTCAGCTCACCGGTGAGATTCGTCATTTTCTCCTCGAAAGGCACTCCGTCGCCTTCGTCTTCGGCGATTCCTACGTATCTTCCCGGTGTCAGGATGAAGTCCTGAGCAGCAATCTGCTCGGTGGTGCAAACGGCACAGAAACCCTTTTCATCCTCCAGAGTTCCCTGCTGGAAAGCATGGAAGGTGTCGGTAATCTTCTTGATATCCGTATCAGGCATCAGCTCACGAAGCTTGCGAGTAACCATCGTGCCCAGATTGCGGGCGTCGATAAATACGGTCTTGCCCTTCTGCGCCTTGTTGCGGCTGATAAACCAAAGACTTACAGGAATACCCGTACTGTAGAACAGCTGCGAAGGCAATGCCACGATTCCCTCTACCAGGTCGGCTTCGATGATGGCTTGGCGAATCTGTCCCTCGCCGCCACTCTGACTCGAAAGCGCACCATTCGCCAGCACCAAACCAATCTTTCCGTTAGGTGCCAGATGGTGAATCATGTGCTGCATCCACGCAAAGTTGGCGTTGCCAGCAGGTGGCAAACCATACTGCCAGCGCACATCTTCCTGAAGCGCACTCTGCCCCCAGTCGCTGAGGTTGAAAGGAGGATTGGCAAGAATGTAATCTGCCTTCAGCGTAGGGTGCTGGTCATCATAGAATGTGTCGGCAAAGATATTGCCCAGGTTCGCATCCAAGCCACGGATGGCAAGGTTCATGTGCGCCATCTTCCACGTATCAGGGTTTGCCTCCTGACCGTAGATACTAATCTTGCGCAGGTTTCCCTTGTGGCGCTCTATAAACTTGGCGCTCTGTACAAACATACCGCCGCTTCCGCAGCAAGGGTCATAAACTCTACCCTCGTAAGGTTCCAGAATCTCTACCAGCGTGCGGACAATGCAGGAAGGCGTATAGAACTCGCCACCATTCTTGCCCTCCAGGCTGGCAAACTGCTGCAGACAGTATTCGTAGGTTCTGCCCAGCAGGTCTTTCTCCTCGCCAGCATCGTGCATTTCTATGTTCGTAAAGAGATCTACCACATCACCCAGACGACGCTTGTCCAGCTCCGGACGGGCGAAATTCTTAGGCAGAATACCCTTCAGTCTTTCGTTTTCACGCTCAATGGCGGTAAGTGCTTCATCTATCACCACGCCTATTTCCGGGGTGTGGGCAGCAGCACTAATCTTGCTCCATCGGGCTTCAGCAGGCACGAAGAAGATGTTCTCGGCAGTGTATTCGTCCTTATCTTCCGGGTCGGCGTATTCGTCACCCTGCAGCTCCTGGAACTTCTGTTCGAAGCGGTCGCTGATGTATTTCAGAAAAATGAGTCCGAGCACCACGCCCTCGTATTGCGAAGCGCTGAGGTTGCCTCTCAGAATATCGGCAGCCTTCCATATTTTCTCTTCAAAACCTATGCTGATTGTATCTTGTTTCTTAGCCATAATATGTTTATTTTTCTACGAGCACAAGCTTCCAGTCCTCATTCTGCAGAACGAGGGTCCCGTTGTTGTCCGTAATGGTGAATATCTGATTATCTATCTGTATTTTGTTCTCCTTTATTAAATAGGTGTACTGACCACAAGCAACGTTTTCGGTGGTAGTCTGGGTTATTTTACCGCCTTCGTCGAAGTGGTTCACTTCCGTCGTTTCGGAGAAAGAAATAGCATCTGAGGTGAAACTGCAGAACAAAGGAGCCTCTTTTACGTCGATAAAGATACTTCCAACGCGCTGATAAAGGGCTGAAATCTGCCATTCGTGGGCTAAAAATGTGGTTTCGTAATCAAAAGCCTCTGATTTTTCTGTTTCTTCGTCGCTAGAACAGGCGGTGGAAGAAAGCATAAAAAAAGCGACTATTATCATATAAAAATAAGATAATATTCGCCTGCGGATAAGAACATGATGATATTGGGCTAACTTTGCCTGAGCAAAATTACCCCCCCCCTAAAGCTTTGTACGTCAAGAAGTTACACCTTTTCATCTTAGTACTGTTATTATGTAGTTTCTAGCTTTCCGGACTATTGCTACGTCAATAATTTGTTAATTGCTAGCAAAGATAATAAAAAGTTGGCAAACCCAAGAATTTTATCACGTTATTTAACGGAAAAATGCAAAATATGGAGGTTAGGAAGATGTTTTACCCCCTCTCCTAAGGGTGAAAAATGCCCCTCCTCGGACGTGAAATCATGCTCCAAAGGTAGGTATTTTTGACAAAAATAGAAGAAATGATAGGTAGAAAAAGGGCAAAAGAAGAACAATAAGGTACAAATATGAGCCTGATGAATGTCGATTATTTTATACGTATACAATTATAGCAAGACTACATACAAATCATATATAGCATTAATAACCAACACTTTAGCGCATCTAACAATTTATTATCTCCCATCACTATGAGGATTATATTCCGGTCATTTTCGGTCATGGTCATTTCCGGTCATTTTCGTTTCGGGGGAGAAAAGGTCATCTATAGTATAATATAAATAATATTTATATTTACTATAGCTCAAAATGACACAACTCTTTTTGAAAATGACCGAAAATGACCATGACCGGAAATGACCGCTTTTGCCTTTCTTTGTTCTCCATTGTACTTTTTTCTGCGTTTTTCTGTTATTTGCAATAAAGTTCAGACAGAAAATCAACAGAACTTATTGTATTACAGCTACTTATAGCCTTTCTTGCATAGAAAGTTAGGGTAAAAGCTTGCATTCTGCCCCAAAATGTTGTATCTTTGCACCGGCAATCGAAAGAACAGCCTTTTGTGCCTTGCTCGGGTCTTCTATTAAGACCTACGCGGGTCATAAATGATGGCAGGCGCCGGTCATCAATGAAGACCCCGAAAACGGCAG
>ENA-OURZ01001642-OURZ01001642.1-human-gut-metagenome-genome-assembly--contig:-NODE-1642-length-23852-cov-5.378283_pt1 | contig 23852 bp, 27 predicted proteins | sample MGYA00242073_ERZ509195 | MGnify/ENA primary metagenome ERZ509195 (study PRJEB26280, sample SAMEA2338837) | human gut metagenome | biome: human gut; feature: human-associated habitat; material: faeces...
TGGCAAAGGCAAAGGAGTATGGTATTCCCGAAAACTACGCCAAACGATGCGCCATCAAGGACGATGAGGACTTGGACGCATACTTCAAGGACTTGAAACAGGAGTTCGCAAATGACGGCTTCAAAGGTGTAACCCCTCCCGAATCAGCGGAAGCGAAGATTGAGAAAGAATCTGAATCTATCGCTAAGATGATTGATGAGGGGACGAAAACTATTGTTGAACAAAACAAGAATTAATTATGTCAGCAGGATTTAAGTATGACTTGGTTCCGCCCGTTGAGCAAGAGGAACGCTACGATGTCCAGACCGGCATTCGTAGACGTGGTCCGTTCAAACTTGATACGCAGAACCTGGTAGTGGGAAGTTTTCTTCCCGGATTTACACCGATTTGTGCGGACTTGAAAAACAAGTTCGCTTATGCGGTAATCAATGTGAGAGTTGTGGAAGCCTATACCACTGGTGGAGAGGCTTTGTCTATCAAAGTAGCCAAGAACTCTTTGGCTTATGTGGGTATGTTTGTCGGAAGCGGCAAGAAAGGCGCAGAAGTAACGGCAATTGATAAATCTAATGCCGGTTATGATGTATTGACTATTAAGGCTGCTTTTGGTGAGAATATTGCCAAAGATGCTGTATTATTCAATGCGGTTGCAGTTGATGGTTTAAAGCAAAAGCATGTCGCTAATTCGGCTCTGTACAACCGTACAAAGGTTGAGGACGGAATTACATTGGTTTCATTGCTTCGTACAGCCGCAGAGATTGACCCTTCAAAATTGGTTATGCCGTTCTCCGAGAACGATAAAGCCAACATGAAGGGATGGTTTGAATTTAACGAGTAAGGAGGTAGGATATGTTTTTAACGATTCAAACATTATTCGATGATGCGAACATCGTTTCCGCTATCATCAGACGTGTGAACCAGACACGCAAGGACACAATCTATTGGCAGCAGTATCTTACTTTCCGCAGAGTAACTACTCGTGTGTTCAAGGATTATATCGGTTCTGTAACCGGAGTTATGGCCGGCTCTATCAATTCACGTTTTGGAGAGAAACCCATCCGTGAACGTCGGAACATCGGTTCCGGATATGGTGAGATTGCCTATTTGGGTGATGCTTATCAGATGTCTATTGACCGTCTTTCTGAATTGCAGGATTTGATTGACAAGTTCAATGCAGCTAAGCCAGCCGACCAAAAGGCTGCAATGGAAGAGATTGTAAACTTCCTGGCAGACGACTACCGTCAGATTACCCTTGCTGCCCACAAGCGTATGGATATTATTGTCGGTGCGCTGTTGATGCTTGGTGAAGCCACCGTTTACAACAAAGACGCTGCAATCACTTCCGGTCAGACCAATAATAAACTGCTGGAGATTACCCTTCCGTTCAATTTTATCAAGCCGAAAAGTGGAGATGTGGTTGTGGACGGAAAGAATATGTTTATCTCTTATTTGAGAGAGAAACTTCATTCCTTGGCACCGGACTATGGCGTTTATGCCAAGATGGTTATGACTCGTGCATCTTTCAACAAGCTTATTCTTGGTTCATCTGAATTTGGTGAGCAGTACAAGATGATTCTCGGCAGCAACGAAATGAAGTTGAGTACGGGATTGGTTTCCTCTTCTTTGGCTTCCGAAGTGTTCACCGGCATCGGTTTGCCGCGTATTGAAATCAAGGAGGACTACGTGAAAGACCAGACGGGAAAGAATGTGCAGATTTACGCGGATAACCGTATTACTCTGTTACCTTCTGACAACATTGGTTATATGCGCCATCATACCCCGTATGAAGCGACAGATCCAGTACAAGGACGTACTTATATCCCGTCAGAGGGGCAGATGCTTATCTCCAACTACCGTGACAAAAACGGTCGCTACATGGAATATACGGCAGAGTGGATTCCGCAGATTTCCAATCCAGATTTGATAACCAATTTCGATTTGAGCGAAATTGCATCCATCCAATCAGCATAAGGAGGTAGGATATGAAAGTAAAGGTTATATCAGTTTTCCGCGACAAGTTCACCGGAAAGTATTATACTCCCGGTGAAGTGATTGAAGTTGCTGAAGAATCTCGTGTGCTGGATATGGAGAGTCGTAAACTCGCTGAACGGGTTGAAGCAAAACTACCCGAAGTGAAAGCACCTGAAGAAAAGAAGGAGGTGAAAATCTCCCTCTTTGAGAAGGAGTTCGAGAAAAAGACTTTGGTTGATGCTTTGAAGTCCATCGGTGTACAGGCTTCCGGCAATATGAAAGAGGAAACTCTTTTGGCTAAGATTGCAGAACTGGATGAAGAATCAACAGCCAAACTGAAAGAAGCATTAGGTATCAAGTAAAAGGATAGGGTAGTGCTTCTACCCTTCCATTGTCTAATTTTATAAATCAGAAAAGAAATGAAGAATTTTATTTTTGCCATGTGTGGCTTTTTAATGATGTCTTTGGTTTCGTTGAGTGTGCAGGCATCAAGTGTGGAATCTCCCAAGTGTGAATATGTGAATCCATCGGTTAATGCCGGTTTGCCGGATATTCAGTTTATCACTTTGGAAACGGCTCCGGCTGATTGTGTTGTACCGACCATGACGCATCCCGTGTTTTTGGTTGCAAATAATCCAGCTATGATGTGTTCGATGAAAGAGGAAACGGCTATTCAAGGAAAACAAATTTCAGTCCCTAAATTACCGTTCCGATACGTGTTCGAGTCGAAATATTTGAACCATTATAGCTATACCGCATATAGCAAACTGATTACACCATATTAAGATGACGGTAAACGACTACATACAGCAGAAGTTCCAGACCTTCGGCATTAACTTGTCGGAGGCTGACCTTTTGGATATGTGTCTTACCTCGAAGATAAGCGGAGAGGATGAGATGAATGAGGATTGCTACGATCGTGTCTCTGTGGCGATGGCGAAGTTCATCCCCTCTCTTTTACTTCGGCCCACATCTATTGGGGAAAGTGGTTTCTCAATGTCTTGGGACATTAAAGGGATTAAGGACTACTATTCTTTCTTGTGCAAGAAGTACGGACTGAAAGACGAACTCAATACCGATAAACCCAAAGTCAAGTTCTTATGATATTCGCTCCACATAGATTAATGGTCAAGGTCGTGTCCGGTCCGTCATTTGACGAGGATATGAACCCGCTCCCCCCGAAAGAGGATTGGAAAGACTTTGGTTCCTGCCGGTGTGATGATAATGGCGTGATGAAGCAAATCTCCGTAAACGGGGTAATGTACGACTATAATTATCATGTTGTCTATGAGGGTGGGATACTAAATGCTGGTACCGAGGTGAGAATCCTGGACGGGGAAAGTGTGAGAGCTGAAGGAAAGGTCATCAAGTCCGGTAAGTCTAACTATTTCAAGTATGCGGAAATATGGCTGTAGATTTTGACTTCTCAGATGTTGATGCGGCCTTTGATGAGTTCTATGAAGAGGCCAAAGAAGCGATGATTGAGGTAGGAGAGGATGCTGTTCAGTACGCTAAGGATAATGGGGATTATCAGGATCACACCGGTACACTTCGAAAATCTAATGAATACGAGGTTGACGAAACAGGACTGACGCTGAAGAATGAGACAGAATACGCATCTTATGTGGAAGCAAAAGGATTTGAAGTATTGAGTGGTGCCGCCTTGGAAGCGGAGAAACGATTAAAAGAAAAGTTTGAATGATAGTAACAGGCGACATAGAAACTATTTTGGTTCGGGACTTGAAGCCGTTTGGTATCCCTACTTACAAGAAGGACGCAATACCGGAAGGGGAAGTTACCGAAGAAAGGATAACCGTTATCCCGAAAGAACCCAAACCGGGAACTTATTGGATTAAAGGTTTCGTTGAAGTTAATTTCTGTGTACCTGATATTAATGGAATGGCAAACAAAAGTAGATTAACCGAATTAGAGCGGCAAGCGTCTGGTTTACGTTCTGTTTCCTCTTTTGACGGTTCTACCTATCGTTACAAAGTCTATTCTACCCATCAAGAAAGAGATGTACCGCTAAAGTGTCATTTTGTGAATGTGAAAATAATGTTTGAAATTTTAAATGTGAGATAATTATGGCAGAGAATAAAAAAATTGTGGTGGTAAACCTTCAGAAGCTGGAGGTTGCGCCGATCGGGGCTGGTGGTGCCGAAGGTTCTGTTTTTGAAGAAGTCCCGGTAGTTCATGAGGACACCTTCACTTATGAGGATGAAGATCCGGAGGTTAAGGATTACAAAGATGTAGCTGGAAATACCTATTATTCCTCTAAAAAGCCGGGTGCGGTTAAGATCAATGCTTCTATTGGTATGTATGATCTTGAGACTAAGGCTAAATTCCAAGGTGGTAAGTTTACGGCGGGGTCAGAGAGTAAGCCGGGCACATGGGAGCGTGCCGACCATGTAGAGAGTAAAGAGTTTACCGTCCGTGCCACAACTGAAGATGGTGTGAAAATTATTTTTCCTCGTGCCGGTGTTTCTGCTTCTGGTAAAGCGAATGAAAAGGCAATTGGCTTAGCCCTTGTTTTTACGGCGTTGAAACCAACCAAAGCCGGCGTTCCTATTGAGCGCTGGGAAGACGGGGAGGATACAACTTTGGGTGGATAAGTTAATGACGAGGGTGAGCAATCACCCTCTAATATTTAAACTATGAGTGAGGTTTCAAAAAACATATCAGAGTTACTTTCCGGTACTTATGGAAAAGCTATTGTTGTAGGGGGAACAGTATATGTAATCAAAGCTCCTTCTATCAAAGTGATAATGAGGGCTACCCAATATTTAAGTAAGGTCGATTTACCGGAAAATGGTACTGTGCGGGAATTAATGAAGGTTGCTCCTGTCAATTTGGAGAATATCGTCAAGGGACTTTCATTCTTGGTGGTTGGTGATGTCCCGAATTATCAAAAAAGAGCTGAAAGCCTCGAACGGCAGATGCTTTCAGGTTCTAAAGAAGAATTATTGCAAGCGTATTTTGTCGCTTTTGAGTTAATAACCGGACGTGATTTTTTCGTAGTCTGCCAGTTAGCGATGGAGCTGGCAAATCTGATAGTAAAACCCAAGTAGTAGGAGGCAATACCATCGTAGGAAGTATTACCTTATTCATGGAAAATTTGAACCTTTCTTACAGGGAGGTGTATGAGGATCTTCCTTATCTTCTTTTGCTCTTGATGAGTGCTGATAAACCGAGGGCTGTCTATGAGGACAAAGAGAAAACTGAAGTAAAAAAGATGTCGGGAAAGGATCTTATGAGACAAAAAAGAGGAGCATGATTCTATATTCACGACAATCTTTTCATTGTCATGTATCTATTCCCATAAAATTCTACTACTTTATTGGTCTGATGTACTTTTATCCAAAACATTGATGTATGCCTAAATTAGCGTTTCACATAGAAGCTGACTATCAAAAAGTCATTAAGTTACGGGAAGAGATAGATAAGTTAAAATCTACTATTGCCGGGATGGATAGTAATACTTCTCCGGCTACTTTCCGGGCAATGGAAGTTCAACTTGCTAAAAATACGAAAGAATTGGATTCTCTTGTCACTTCCGCAGTACGTGCAGGCAATGAAATAAACCAAGGTTTTAAAAAGAAAATATTCGATGCTTCGCAAGTTGTAAACGGATTATCAGAAAAAATTATCACTCAAAAAGCTGTTATTAAAGATGTAGAGACTGATGTAAAACGACTTGGAGAGGTCTATCGTATTGCATTGAAAAGAAATCCATTGTCCGCTAATGAGAAATTGGAAGAATACAGCGCTGCACGCAAGGCCTTGGATGGAGAGAAAGCTGCTTTATTTGGATTGACGCAAGAACAGGCTAATGCACGACTATCGGTAAAAAAACTACGTGACGAGTATACTTTATATCGACAGGAGGGTATAGAGAATGTCGATGTGACAAAGCAGATAGAACAAGCGATGTCTAATGTCGGCAAAAAATTATTGGGAGGATATTCCATTAAGGAGTTTCTGTCAAACATGGTTCGTGTTCGTGGCGAGTTTCAAGCCGCAGATACGGCCATTCAAACTTTGCTTGGAAGCAAAGAAAAGGCGGATGTACTTATGTCGCAAGTACGTGAATATGCAAAGATTTCTCCTCTTGAGTTTTCTGATGTAACCCAAGCTACGCAGATGATGTTAGGCTTTAATATCGAGGTCGAGAAAGTACCACGTTATTTACAGGCTATTGGCGATGTCTCTATGGGAGATACCCAAAGGTTTAACTCGCTTACGTTGGCTTTCTCTCAGATGTCAGCTGCTGGCAAGTTGATGGGACAAGACCTTAACCAGATGATTAATGCAGGATTCAATCCGTTGCAAATCATGGCAGATAAGACCGGAAAATCTATTGCTGCGCTCAAAGATGAGATGTCTAAGGGGGCTATTTCCGCAGAAATGGTACAACAGGCGTTTATAGATGCTACTTCGGCAAGTGGTAAATTTTATAATATGTCCGAGAACGCTTCAAAAACTATCAACGGTCAGCTATCCATGATGCAAGATGCGATGGATTCAGTATTCAATGAATTGGGGCAGAAATCGGAGGGTGTCATAATTAAGGGTATCCAAACAACCACTTCGTTGATAGAAAACTATGAAACGATAGGTAAGGTATTGGCTGGGGTGGCTGCTACTTATGGAGTTTATCGGACTGCTTTGATAGCCAGTATTACATTAACTCGTAGTTGGGCTGTTGCCGCAAGGGTAGATGCGGCCGCAAAAGGAATCCAAACAATTATGACAAAAGCGCAGACTGTCGCTCAATTGGCTTTAAATGCGGCAATGAAAGCTAATCCTTATGTTTTACTTGCCACCATCGTAGCCAGTTTTACCGCTACTATGTGGGTTCTTCATGATAGTACAACCGCTGTCGAGAAAGCCCAAAAGCAACTTAATAAAGAACAAGAAGAAGCCGCGCACAGGAAACAGGAACTTACCTCTAAAACAGACAGTCTGATTTCAAAAATAAATAGTGAGACTGAATCTGTTTATTCGCAGGTTAAGGCATACAAAGAGCTGATAAAACTGTTTCCCGAACTTGGAAATGTGAGTCTCGAAGAGTTTAAGAATTTGCCTCAGGATCAGCAAAATAAGATGTTATCATCTGTCAATGAGAAGAGAGAAATAGACAATGCGGTTAAGGCTTATGAGGCTGATCTGAAAAGAATAGAGGACCTTAAAAAGAAAATACAAGAGACAGAATCTTCTCCGTACAATAAATCTGGTAATTCATGGATTCATGATATAGAACGACTTAATAAGCAACTTGATACTGCTAATAATCTTGCAAAACTCCATAAGGAAGAAATAGATAAAATAAAAGAAGCCCAATGGGAGGCTAACACTCCTGTTGAAGAGAAGGTTAAGCATTATGAGGATGTGAAAAGAAAACTTATCGAGGAAAGGGATGAACTTGATAAAACTTTGACGGAATCAGAGGATATAGCTTCTGTGTGGGTGGGTGTTCCTGATATCATTAGTAGTATCAGGCTTGATGCTTTGAATAAGCAGATAGATGAGACAACAGGAAAGATCAATTCATTAACGAGGAATAGTATCTCTGTTGTACAGAATAAATCCTATTGGGAGAAGCAGAAACAGGATGCAGAAGCTGCTCGTAATGCCTTGGATGTATCAAAAAAGAACTCTGAAGATTGGAGCAAGTATACAAAACAGATACAAGAGGCGCAAACGCAAATAGACAAATATTCTGATTCGACCAAGCGCGAAAAACAAGAAAAGAAAGAGGCGGATAAGCAACTCAAACAGCAAAAAACGATTCATAACGAACTTTTATCCCTCCGTCGTCAAAACCAGCAATCCGAAATTGACCTGATGAAAGAAGGTTCCGACAAGAAGATCGCCCAGATAAACCTCGATTATGACAATGAGATTGCAGCCATACTCGCCAAAGAGAAAGAGTGGAAAGACGCGCAAGGCGGCAAACTGAGCAAAGAACAGACGGTCGAGATTCATACCGCTTTGGTCAATTCATACGTTAAACGAGAGCAATCGACCTCCAATGTGAATAAGGAACAACTGGAGGAAGAGAAACGCGCCATGAACGAATACCTGAAAGAATGTGGTTCATATTTGGAAAAGCGTCAGGCTATCACGGAGCTTTATAATGAGAAGATAGCAAAGGCCACAACGGAAGGTGAACGGCTTTCCCTTGCAGAAGGTATGAAGAAAGATCTGGCGGACGTGGATAATGAAGCCCAAAAGAGCACCTCCATCATCACCCGGTTGTTTGATGATATGAGTAAAAAGAATATCACCTCTATTCGTGCCATTGCGGATGAAGCGGAAAAATTCTTGTCTTTTCTTGAAAGAGGGGAATATTCATCTGATAATTCATTCGGTATTACCAAAGAACAGTTTGATGTGCTTCGCAAATCACCGGATCAGTTGAAGGCCATCAAGGATGAAATAGCCAATGTCCGCCGTGAAGCCGACCAAATGGAAACCTCTTTTAATAAAGTTTCAAATGGCCTAAAAAAAGTCTTTACCTCTGAAAGTGATGCCAGGAAGTTAAAAGAAGGTTTGGCAGAAATAGAAGAGGGCATGAGTGAAATTATGCAGACCGGGCAGTTCCTCTCTGACACGTTTTCGAAGCTCGGAGATTCGTTTGGTGGTGTATTCGGTGGGATAGCTGAAGGTTTCAGTGTGGCTATGGACACTGTAAGTTCTGCAATGAACGGTGCGAAAGCCGGTTCCATGTTCGGTCCACTCGGTGCGTCTGCCGGTGCTGCCATTGGTGTCGTTACATCTTTGGCCGGTGCCATCGCCAAAATCCATGACAAGAAGAACGAGAAACGTATCCAGCGGTTGCAGGATCAAATTGATACATTGGATAAATCTTACGGTAAGTTGGAAAAGTCAATCGAGAAGGCCTATTCAAAGGATGCTTCCAAAATGATTGAGCAGAACAACAAGCTGCTGGAGCAACAGAAGATCCTTATCCAGCAACAGATCAGAGAGGAACAGGACAAGAAAAAAACTGATGACAGCCGTATCAAAGAGTGGCAGGAACAAATCGAGGAAATCAACGACGTTATAGCAGAAAACAAGGAGAAGGCCAAAGATGCCATCTTCGGTGAAGACCTGAAATCCGCCATTGACAACTTCGCTAACGCACAAGCCGAAGCGTGGGCTTCCGGTGAGGACCGGGCAGAATCAGCGAAAGATACCGTCAAAAAAATGATGCGCCAGATGGTCACAGAATCCATCAAGGCAGCAACGGAATCTTCCGGTGCGATGGAGAAGATTCGTGACAAACTGAAGGAGTTCTATGCCGACAATATTCTTTCCGGCTGGGAGCAGGATTACATCTATAACATGGCGGAAGAACTGCAAAAGGAGATTGACAGGCAGTTCGGTTGGGCTGATAGTCTGATGAAAGATAAGGTGGAAGAGCCGGAGAAAGAAGAAGATATATCCGAAAATACCCTGAAAGGCGCGTATGCCAAAGCTTCCCAGGAAAGCATCGACCTATTGGCCGGTCAGACCGGGGCCGTCCGTATCCTGCTGGAAGATATCCGTGGCTGTATGCAACCGATCCGTGAACAAATGAGGCTGATCTATGATATGCAATCCAGAGGTTGGGAAGATGTGAAGGCCATCCGCGAACTATCAGATAAAGTGGAAAAGAATACCGATCGGATCGCCGAGAATACGAGAGAGATCAAAGAGGTTGCCGGTAAGATATCGGAGAACACCAGAGGCACGGTTGATGCCTTGGAAGGTACTATTAACGTAAAAGTAAAAATGTAACATGATGGACAAAGAGTTTTTTGAGATCGCAAACCGGTTAGGTGCCTGTAGGTTGTTGCATGGCACGGAAAACAAAGAAGAGCTTATGCGCCTTCTGCTGACGCCGCAGGGAACGGAGTTCTGCACGAAGAATAATTTCCCGTCTATGGAACAATTACGGGAGTTCCGGGGCAAGAAGGCCGAAAGCATGGGAATCTATATCGAAACGGACGTGAAACTGACGAATCCGGTGAAGGTATTCCTGGCCGGTTCCAAGGCAATCCTTCATTTTGATACGATCGGCCGCTACAACGTGATCCTGATGCACGGGGCGGAAGCCGAGATCCATGCGAGTAACTATGCCGTGGTGTTCGTAAAGAACGCTGGCGGTAAGGTAATAACTCATAAAGACCATACAGCACGTGTATTATGACAATAGATGGAAAAGACGTATATACTGAATGGGGATGTAAATTATTGGAAGGTTCTTTTGATGATCTTCTGAAATACCCCAAACGTAAGGCAGTCAAATATAACAACTGGGCGGAAGCCGACGGAATCGATCCCGATCTCTCGGTTGTGGAGTTCGAACCTAAGACCGTCAAGTTGAAATTCCTCATGAAGGCAGAAACGCTTGAGCAGTTCTGGTCTGGGTATAGAAAGTTTGTTGCTGATCTGTCCGCACCGGGCTATCGGGAATTCAATCTTATTGCCGGTATGACCAACCGCTTACGATTCAATGCCGGCTCTTCTCACGAACAGCCTGTGCCATTTAATGCAGGGGAGAACGTATCTGTGTTTGAACTTTCTTTTGTCGAGGACAATCATGCCATTTATCCGGCAACTCCGGCCGGCGGTATCGGGCTTCGCGGGCAGTATGCGATTAATGGGATAGACTTTGCAGACTTCGGTATAGGATCGGACGATAACCAGGAGGACATCTTGAAATATCCTGCGGTTAAGGCGCCGTTCACCGATGGCCGTACGGTAGACCTTTCGACAATCAAAACCCAGCATAGGGAAATAAAACTGTCCCTTTGGATGTTGGCCGGCAGTGTGGAAGAGTTTCTGAATAATTATCGGGCATTCTTTAGCCAGATATCCGGTGTAGGAAATCAGGAATTATATATTAAGACATTGGATGGTATCATTCAGGTGTACTATACGGATTGCCCGTCCTTTTCTGTGGAAGTCTGGCTGGAGAACCGGATAGGGGCAAGATTCACTATTTCTGTTGTTGCTCCCGTAGTGAGTTGGATAGATGCCGGCGGTGATGTTCGTTACCGTGTGCTGAAGGATCCGGATTTGGGGTTATTGGCAGACGAGCAAGGTAGAATAATAGTTTTCAATTGATATGGCAGAAGAATTTGAAATAATCAGGGCTAATTTGCTTCCGGCAGCCGGAACAATAACCGATAATGATATGATCCTGATCATTCAGGGTGGGAGACCTAAGCGTGCTTTGCCCTCTGCAATGAAAGGTAAACAGGGCGATCCCGGCCTTAGTGCGTTTTTAGGGATAAACGATAAATACATCCTTTGGAAACAGGGAGCTAATGGTGCTTGGCAGAATCTGTTGGAAATTGAGAAAATTCGTGGGCCGAAAGGAGAGAAGCCGGTTTTTCGAAAGTTGAACGGTACGCTTCAAATGAAATACGAAGGTGAGCCGGATAGTGCATACGTGGATATTTTCGACCGTGAAGAATTGAAAATGAAGTTTTCCGATCTGACACCAGCAGAAGTGGATCAATTGAAACTGCATTTTTCTGATCTGACAGAGACTGATAAGGCCGAACTTATGAAGCCGGCAACGGATGCGGCAAAAGAGGTTCGTGAACAGATGTCCCAAATTAAGGAGGAAGCTAATACTGCTATATCGAATGTAAACACCGCAAAAGTGAGCGCAGAGGCGGCAACCAAGGCTGCAAATGATGCCGCAGCTTTAGCAAATGCCGCAGCTGGTCAAGCAACTCAATCTGCCGGAGATGCTGATGCAGCGACCAAATTGGCTGTTGCTGCCGCTGCATTGGCGGAGGAAAAAGCCGGTATAGCCAATACCGCAGCCGAGAATGCCGATACCGCAGCAGCTTCAGCCAATATGGCAAAGGAAGAAGCAGATAAAGCAATTGTTGAAGCCAATATAGCCGCAGGAAAGGCCAATGATGCCGCAGGAAAGGCTGACACGGCAACATTAAATGCCAATACCGCAACGGATAAAGCGAATGAAGCAGCATCCTCGGCTACAACTGCCGCCGAAAATGCTAATGCGGCTGTAGAGCGTGCGGATGATACCATAGCTTCTGCCGAGACTGCTACAAAATCGGCGACGGATGCAGCTTTAGCCGCAAACACGGCAAAAGAAAATGCAGACAAGGCGGCAAATACAGCCAAAGCTGCCGCTACTCTGGCCAATGAAAAGGCAGGACTGGCGGATACGGCAGCTTTGGCTGCTAATACGGCAAAGGAAGATGCCATAGCTGCAACTGATAATGCCAACACTGCCGCCGACCGTGCCAATCGTGCAGCCGAAGCCGCCGAAGGAGCCATCAGTGGACTACAACCCGACTGGAACGTTACCGATCCTGTCAATAAGAACTACATCAAGAACAAACCGGAGATCCCGACGTTGGAGGCTATCCCGGACGAAAATGCATTGAGCTATGTCAATACCGACGGTACAACCATCAACTTTCGTATCGGCGATGAAGTGCGTGTAGCGGAAGATGGCGAATATGTATTCTACCGGCTTTATGATCTTGCCGGGGGAAAAGCCTCGTGGCAGGAATCCGGCAGTGGTATAGCCTTGCCCGGTAATGTTTATCTGACAGGAGCCAATTATTACAATGAATCAGTACGAACGATAAAACAAGGATATTTAAGCAATGAGTAAGAAAGGTGCATTTATTTATCAACAGATCGAACTGACGACGGCTGAATGGGCCGATAACGCAACCGTCTACCCTGCATCAGTCTGGTTATTTGAACGTTTGGAAAACGGTAAATTCAACATGAAGCTGGCTGATGGCGTTCATACGTTTGCCCAGTTGCCGGCCGTCATGCAGGAGGTGAAGGTCACAGTTAAAACGAATGATGCCACAACCTATATTTTGACGATCACGACGGCCGGAGGTAAGTTTGATACCCCGAACCTTCGGGGAAACGATGCTCCGGTTCCTTCGATCGATCCGGAAACCAAGCATTGGAAAATAGGCGAAGAGGATACGGGTGTGGTGGCCGAAGGACAGGACGGGGAAAGCTACGACGACACGGAAATCAGGAACGCGCTGACAGCCTTGCAACAGCAGGTCAACACGCTCGTTTCGGGCGACGCATCGAGTGCCATCGAGTCATTTAACGAGATCATCGCTTTCCTTGCCAACGTAGAAGACACCGATACATTACAGGGGCTCATCGCCGGATTGAACCAAAGCATAGCGAACGTTCAGACTTCGATCCCGACAAAGCTATCCCAGCTACAGAACGACGACCATACGGTCAAAGACGCTGATTATGTCCATACCGACAATAATTACAGCGATGAAGAGAAAACGAAGGTATCGGACTCTTTGCGGTTGAAGGAGTATGTCGATGTCGAGTCTTTGGAGGCTCTTCCGTCATCACCGTATAATTTGCGTTTTGTCTATACATCGTCCACCCCCCAGGCGATTAATTTTTCCGACATGGAAAGCGTACCGGAAATGCAGGAGTTCTATCTGTCGATCTTGAACAGTTCCGGATCGGATTTCGACCAACCGATCCCTAATGGCTCCGGTTGGCAGTCGGAAGAGTCAAGTGTTACGTTACCGAACGGGAAACCGACGGGTGTGTCTTTGAAGAAAGAACACGGGATAATAGTAGTTAGGGTATAATTCAAAACGGGATTAATTATGAAACGAAGGTTGATGTTGGGTAAAAGCTCTTTATTGAATGGTTTAATGTATCATTTCCAGTTTGACGGGGATATATCTGATAAATGTGGCAATACTACTGCACAAGGATATGGTAGTTATTCTTTCGAAGTGGGCAAAATAGGTCAAGCGTTATCAGTGAATAATGGAGCTTATATTTTATTCAAAAATACAAAAAATATATCTAACACATATACAATATCAGCATGGTATTATGAACGTAATGTAAGATGTGAGTATGCGGGAATTATATATATCAGAGCCAGTGGCACATTGGGTATAGGTCTGCAAACATATAATGGAAAGAGAACGCAAGCCTTGTATTATGAAAATTTAAGGACATTGTATTATCCATCTACCGTCGGTGCTTGGCATCTTGCAACTATAACAGTAGAAAACAGGGTTGCTAAAGTTTATAGAGATGGAGCGTATATGGGACAGTTGGGTAGCTATAATTATGCATTGACTAACGGTTGCAATATCTACATTGGGGTAGATTCGTATAGCACAAGTGGACGGTATTTTGATGGTTTGATAGACCAAGCGGCTTTATGGAATAGAGTATTAACCGCAGAGGAGATAACAACATTGTATAATGGAGGAAATGGTTTAAGATTATGATATACATACACAAACAAAATGGCTTTTGGAGCCGTGAAACGGTTCTCCAGCCTTCTTTCAAAGTTGGCACTACCCTCAAAGATTACGAAAACGGTGCTTACTTATTACTCAACGAAGAACAGGAACAGTACCACAACGAACATCCGGATGCAACCCCGTTGGAGTGTTGGCACATGCAGCCCACTCCTGAACCGCAGCCGACTCCGGAAGAACTGCTCTGGCGTGCCCGTGATGCCAAACGGCAGGAAATTTACGACAAAGACATCCATCATTATTATATTGATGAACAGGACGCATACATCTCAAACACCCTGCAAATGAAGGATAAGTGTGGGCGGCAGGAAAAAGTCGAAGTAGGCGGTCATCTTTACGCCTCGAATATCTTAATGGTTGCTCTTGATGAAATAGCGGACTATTCGGAGCAGTGCGCCAAGGTGACAGACGGCTTGCTATCCCGTATCGATGCCGCCCAAACAGCCGAGGAGGTCGAAGCTATCGTAGTAGAAGGCTATCCCGAAGCGATCCATACAACAACGGCAGCCTTGCAAACTAAGGCAGATAAGGCAATAGCTAAATCCCCGGAAGCGCAGGCAGTGACCTTTGCCCGCTTGATGGTGAACAGCGTTTCCCTTACCGCCAATCAAGCGTTGGAAATGCAGGTCTTATTTCCCATTTGGGGTGAGAAAGATGCGGAATTCGGCAAGGAAGTTGAAATAGGTTTCCGGCTTCGAGTAGTGGAAGGAGAAAGCGACACTTTATTCGAGGTGATACAAAAGCACAAGCTGCAAGCCGACTGGAAACCTGGCATAGAAACTGCTTCACTGTATAAGATCGTTGAAGCTGAGCACGCAGGCACGCTTGATGATCCTATTCCATATGTGCAGGGTATGGCATTCGAGAAAGACAAATATTATGAACAATACGGTGTGATCTATCTCTGCATTTTGACGACCGTTACAGGTTATCCGAACGACTTGAAAGACTTGCCCACAATTGTACAGGAGGTAAAGCAATGAAACAGGTTATGTTATTAAAAGTTAAACGGGGGGGGGGTAAAACACTCTCTAAATAAAGAAGTTACGACCTCTTATCGTAAGAAAGGAGGGCGTAGATGAGACGGTCGATGATGGGACGGAAGAAGTTGCAGTTGTTCACCAAGAGGTTCTATCCTGCCGGGAATTATACCTGGATCGTACCTAAAGGATGTAGGGAGGTGGATGTGTTTCTTGTCGGCGCGGGTGGGGGGTCCTACCATGTCACCAGTATGGGGTGGTCCGGTGGCGGAGGAGGTGGATATACCAAAGCCTACCGTGGAAAAGGCTATGTTAAACCCTCTTCCGGTACATGGATAACAGATGAAAAAGGAGGTAAAGATGGGGACGCAATATCTGTAACACCGGGGCAAGTGATTCAAATTATTGTCGGCGCAGGAGTATATGGAGCCGATGGAGGCTATTCTCAATTTATTGATTCTAATTATAGGGCGAACGGTGGAAATAAAGCGTATGGTTGGACAAAAGGCGGAAATGGAGGAAGTGGAGGAGGAACGTCATTATATAATGGTAAAGAAGTAAATGGGATTGGAGGAAGCGACGGAGAAAATGGTAATATTTCCGATTCTAATTATGGTAAAGGGCAAGGCCATACCACCAGAGATTTTGGCGAATCATCCGGAAAAAGGAATGCGGGTGGTGGCGCTCCCATTTCCAAAGTTGGTGAATCGACTTCTTATCCAGGTTCGTCAGATTACACGGAAGGAACAGGCTTATACAGTTATGATAATACATCAGAATGGAGATCTGGAGCCGGCGGAGGCGGATATGGGGGCGGAGCCGGTTCCAATATCTATATTAACGATAAAACACAAAGCCTTAAAGGTGGCGACGGTACTGTCCTGATCCGCTATTGGGCTTACGAAGAATGATCTGCCGTTGAAAAAGATGGAACAAGATATTAACGACTAAAAAATAGGAGATAAAGTCATGAGAAATAATTGTTTACAAATGTTAATAAGGGGGGGGGTAAACACCTCTTAACTCAAGTATCTGACCGACTTTCGGCGGAAAGGAGGTTGGTATGATAAGATCGATGATGGGACGGAAGAAAGTAGACAAGAATACTTTGCTGTTGCTACATTTTGATGGATCATTGAAAGATGAAGTCTCAGGCAAGCCTTATGTTGGTAGTAATATGTCCTATGTAGTAGGAAAATTCAAGAATTGCATTTCGTTTTCAGGAAACGGGTATGTAAAGGTGAGTGGAACGAATGCTATAAACGAATCCCTATATCCAGACTATACCGTCGACTTTTGGATTAAATTGAAAAGTGGTGTGAGAAACGGTATAATGTCAAAAGGCGATGGTGGCGGAAGTTACAGCTTTGATATAATGGAGGAACCTGACGGACGCATTTTCTTTGGATTGCAGTATGGTGGAACCCGAGGGGATGCAATATGCTATTTTACGATGCCACGGGATCAGTGGGTTCATCTTGCAATCGTCAGGTCACAATCTCGATATTGGAAAGTGTATGTAAATGGAGTGTATGCGTCTGGTTTCACATCGATGATGGTTTCAGGGTATTATAGTTCTTTAATGATCGGAAAATATCGGGATTATGGATTGTCTCTGAACGGTATGATTGACGAGTTTCGCATCAGTAATATTGCCCGTTGGACATCAAACTTCACTCCGCCTGCAAGGCCGTATTAATAAATTAGTGACACTGTCTTTGGGCTGTCACAGCAGAAAGACAGCAAATGTATATTCAGAAAAAATTATTGATAATTGCCATCCCCAGGTTGGGTATTTTCTTTAAAAACAAATGAAGATATGGAATGTTCGGTGGCGAAAGAATAATAAAAACAGCCTCCAGGCTATCACAGATTGGAGGCTGTAAAAAAGAAAATAAGGGGGACCAACGATCTCCGTGACGAAGTTAAACAATAAAGTTTGAAAATTATGGTATTAGTAGTTATTTCTTTTTTGGTTATCGCAGCTTATACGGCAGCAGTTTGTATAAAGGCGAAAGGTGTACCTTACTCTATCAGTGCGACGTATTATACTCTTGATCATAAATTGATCTTTGGAGCAAGCATGGTACTGACGGCTATGTTCCTATTCCCGGTCATTTGGGAAATGAGTACAACCTTCACCATGCGGTTGCTGGCGATCGCAGCTTGTATCGGTTTGATTGGTGTTGGTTTGGCTCCTGATTTCAAAGACGCTTGGATAAACCGCATTCATTGTGGATCGGCGGCATTGACGTTGCTTTCTTCTCAGCTATGGGTTGGCTGCACGTCTTTCTGGTGGGTTCTTATTCCGGTGTGGCTGGCTTTTATCGTTTACACGGTAATAGGCATGGGTAAACGGTTGAGTGGTAATATATGGCAGGACTTTGTATCAACGAAGCCGATGTTCTGGTGTGAGATTGCAGCGTTGTCTACGACTTTTGGCGTGTGTGGACTTGCGCTTTAGAAATCTACCATAAACAGAACATCTGCCTTATATATTAAAACACGACAACCGGTAAAATGTCATATATCCGGTTGCCGTGTTTTTTATTGCCTAAAAATAAGTAGGTTATTTAGCAGTATGGAAATAAAGCGCGGAAATACGGTAGTCTGTGATGTCTATCTGAAAGATAACAGTTATACGGTCGAAGAGATCATGGGAGAGGACACTCTTATCCTGAATTTTCTTTCCCGTAATGTGGTAGAGCTTCCGATCAATGACTATATAGACTTTGAAGGGACAAAATACAAGGTCCGGCATAACGAGAAGGTGACGAAAAGGGAGACATCTCTTGGTTGGGAATATACCGTTCAGTTCTATTCAAGTCGGTATGACCTTTTGGATGCAGAGTTTTTCCTTCATGGTACACCGGAGCGGAAAAAGAACTTCGACTATTACACCGGTACCGCCCGTGACTGGCTAACCCTATTTGTCAAAAACATGAACCGTACAGGATCTGGTTGGGTGGCCGGATCCTGTATCGAATCCCGGATGATTACCCTTTCTTTCAAAGATAAGAAAGTCGGGACGGTACTTGACGAACTCATTAAAGAATTGAATACGGAATACTGGATATCCGGTCAGACAATAAATATCGGCAGGAGGGAGTATTCAAGCAACGGCCTTGTCTTGGCACAGGGCGAAGGAATGGGTTTTACTGAACTGGAAGTGTCCGCTGTTGATGATACGCCACCTGTGACGGTTTTTTATCCATACGGTTCAGACAAGAATCTCGGTCCCGATTATGGTGCTGATTATCTTCTTCTGCCTGATGGCCGGCTCTCTATCGAAAAGAATGTAGAGAAGTACGGCCGGATAGAAAAGTCCATGCAATTCGACCATATCTTTCCGAAAGGAGAGTTTGCCGTAACAGAAAAGATCGACGATTACACTCTGAGAGCTGCCGGTATGGATTTCAATCTTACCGATTGCCTGTTGGACGGGGTGGAAGTGATCGTTACATTCCAGGATGGCGGCTTGGCTGGCTATGACCTTGCAATCGTTGAAGACAGTTGGGACAATGACTTGAAACAGTTCAAACTAAAGCAGAATGACCAGGAAAACGCCTTGAAAGTTCCTGGTGACATTAATTTTTCTGTCGGTGACAAGTTTATCCTTACCGGCCTGAAAATGCCGCAAAGCTACAGGGATAACGCTTCATTACAGCTACAGAAAGAGGCGCAAGCATGGTTGGATGGCAAGTGCGAGAAACGCATCCAGTTACGAGGAAAATGTGATGAAATTGTTTTTCGTTTGCAAAACATCTTTATCGCCTGTGGCCAGATGGTTGGCGTATATTCCGAACAGTTGGATATCGATCGAGAGATTCGTGTTACCAAAATAAAAAGGTATATCGAGAAAGACGGTACACCTTCATACCGGTATGAACTTACCTTGTCCGATTTCCTTGAATCGAATGGTTTTAAGGATCTGGTGGATGATGTGAATAAAGTGCCGGAAGAGATTGAGGATGCAGTTAAGCCGGTTCGGGAACATACGAAACGTTCATGGCGAGACGTGATGGAAACTTTGGGCATGATGTTTGACCCGGAAGGGGATTATTTCACTGAACTTATCAAACCGTTGGCCGTGCATACGGCGCAACTTATTGTCGGTACCAATTCTCAGCAGATGGAACTTATAGGGGTGAAGTTTATCCCGAATGCGGACAATGATGCCAACTATTTCAAGAATACGGCAGGAAAGTTGGTGCACTTTACTGTTAGCGAGGAAATCCGCGAATGGGTTATTCCATCGGCTTCTTTCCGGCTAAATAATTCGCTTGCCTATTACGTCTATGCCAAATGTCCGAAAGAAGGGGGAAATGGCTCAATATATGTCAGTGAACGGCAGATAAAGTTAGAGGATGAAACAGGATACTATCATTTCTGGGTGGGCGTGCTTAATACTCCGGAGGAAGGCGTACGCTCTTGGCTTCCGAATTATGGATACACTGAGATTGCCGGCCAGACGATCACGACAGGATTGATAAAGGACAAGTTAGCCCGATTGGTGATTGATCTGGTGAATGGGACTATAACCGGACCTGTGATATTCAAATCCGGAACATCCGGTTATAATAACATTTCCGACCGTCCTAACCTTCAACCGTTGTATGATGGGGTAAATGATGCCCTGACGGATGCAGAGAATGCGTCAAATGCAGCTAACAACGCCCAATTGACTGCAAATAACAAGGCAAGGGTATTTTATCAAACGACGGCTCCAGCATCGGGGATGCGGACAAATGACTTATGGGTGGATGGGGAGAAAATCCATAGATATAGCGGTTCTAAATGGGTGCTTGCCTCAAAGTATGACAATACGATAACGGAGATCAACGGCGGACTCATAACTACCGGTGCGATCGCTTTCGGAAGCACAGGTGGAATGGCTGCTTCCGGTTCCATCCGTATTTGGTCGGGAGGAACAGCCGGGGCGAAAGGACAACCACCCACTGATCCGACATTCCGGGTAGAAAGCAACGGAAATGTGGAAAGTAGAGGAAGTATCTATATTGCAAATTCAAATGGAGAAAAACTTGCCGGACTCTCCGGAGGTGGAACAGCCGGAAACTCTGTTCGAATCTGGGCTGGAAATGCAACACCTGCAAATGCCCCGTTTAAAGTTTATCAAAATGGGGATGCCTACATCGGAGGACTTAGGATGGAGTCTGGAGGACTATTCTCGGATAACCGCTATTCCGGTGAATCGTCTTCTAAATTTTTCCTTTATTCATCAGGAAGTAATGCGTTTTTGGGATTTTCATCTTCCGGTAAATGGGCCGGCCTTGGTCTAAATACCTTGCCGTCTACGCTTGGGGGAACAAGTGCTTTGATGCGCCTTGAGTATACAACTAATCACAACGATATAAATTATGGGGCTGTGATAAATGTTAATGGTGGCTATCGCAACTACGCATTATTCTGCAATGGGGGGTTAAGACTGAATGGTGCGATATCGACCGCAAGATATGTCAGACCGGGGGCAAAGACTAATGCGATTATAAACGATATAGGTTATATGGATACCTATCTCTTTCAACCAACGTCATATATTAACGTTTATCTACCTTCTCGAAATACTGTCTCAAGTAAAATGGGAACTGTTTACAACGATTATGGAGATTCCTGGAGTGAAATCGGTTATAATTCTGTCATATTCATACATGTAATAGTTTCGAGACACGCAACTGATGCGATATGTGTACGACCCGAAGACACAAATACTCCGTTAGTAAATGAAAACGGAGACTCGATAACTCTTGATATGCGTAAAGGCGATTGCGCTACATTCGCATATATTAATCAAACATGGTACTTGTTTAACAAGAACTTTTGACAATAACATCATTAAAATAATAGTATGGAACTAACATTAAAAGATCGAGTATTAATACTCAACACCGTGTTGCCACAGTTTGACACGAGAAAAAACATGGAACTGAAAGTATCGATAGACAGTAAGATAGCGATCTCGGAGGTTGATCAGAAGCGTATCGTTATCAAGGATATGGGGAGTGGTCAAATCAATATCGGATTTACCGATGCTGCCGCCATAATGGAAACAACGGATATCGTTTTGACAGACGAAGAACTTCAATACCTCAAACAACGTGTTGACTTCATAGATCGCAACGGCATGTTCTCTGAGTTCACGATGCCGACGTATGTCAAAATTTTGGATGAACCGCTAAAAGAGGAGCAACCGGGCGAATAATATAAAAATCCGTCTCCCATCTATCACAGACCGGAGGCGGAGAAATAACAAACACTGTCTTATGGCAATGAAAAAAACTCGTAACAAAGATGATCAAATAAAACAGAAGGAGGTGTAAAGTGAATATAGAATTAACTGACATCCTGACAATCATCGGAACATTGGGAGGATTCGAGGCGATAAAATGGGGGATTAGCTTCTATACGAACCGGAAAACGGACGCACGTATTAAGGATGCCCATGCCGATGCAGAAGAGTTCAAGGCTTTACGTGAGTATAACGAGTTCCTGCAAAAACAGCTATCAGAAAAAGAAGAACGCTTTGTAGAACAAACCGGAAGGCTTCGACAGGTACAGGACGAGCTTTTTACTTTGAAAGAGAACTATTCGGATCTAAAGCTTGAGCTTGCCTTGAAAAGATGTGAAAGAAAAAAATGCGGCGAGCGTGAACCGCAGAATGGTTATTAATGAGAAAGGATGTAAAAGGTATGAGAAAAAAGATAACACCACGTGGGTTGCGCAACAACAACCCCGGAAATATCCGAATAAACGACGATTTGTTTCAAGGCGAAGTAAGACCGAGCCGTGACAAGTCATTCAAACAATTTGAAACAATGGCGTATGGGTATCGGGCTATCTTCAAGATACTTCGGAACTACTTGTGCATATACAAGCTGGATACCATCCGAAAGATGGTCGGGCGTTGGGCACCGCCGGGGGACAACAACCATACGGAAGCCTACATCAAGGCGGTATCCGGTTACGCCGGGATACCGGCCGATGATCCGATCAACCCGTATGACCGTGATCCGATGATTCGTATTGTAGCCGGAATGAGTAAGGTTGAGAATGGGGTAGAAGCTGATATGTCTGACGTTATAACAGGATGGAGCCTGCTATGAAACCCTGGCATATCATATTGATTCTGATCCTCTGTTTTCTATGCTTCCTGACTGGTCGTCACACGAAGAAAGCAGAGGTTGGTTTTATATGCAAAACCGATACATTCATCCGTGTCGACACGATAAGAGATAGTATCCCTTATCCGGTTTATGAAACAGTAATCCAGACGGTACCGGAACTGTTTCCCGTCTACATCACACTTGGTGGCGATACGATACGAGAACCTGTGTATATCCCCGTTCCCATAACACAGAAGGAATACCGGACAGAAGATTACCGGTTGTCCATATCCGGTTACAAACCCAATCTTGATTACATCGAGATCTATCGAAAAACGGAACAGATTACAAAGGTTGTAGATCGTAGGTTTGGTATCGGTATTACAGCCGGGTATGGTATCGGGAGAAATGGACTGTCGCCGTATGTCGGGATAGGTGGGTTCTATAGGATTTGGTAGTTTCTTTTTGTTTTATAGATTTAATGTTAATAGTGTAGTGGCCGCTCTGCCTGTGATGGTGGGGCGGTTTTGTTTTGTATAGATATGAAGCTATTCACGCAACTTACTTTTTGGTTTATTTGTTATACTATTGAAAGTCTACCTGAATATGCCAGAAATAAGAATTGCTGCAAAAAGTATAGATTTTATATTACTTTAGTAACGCATTCTTGCACATTTCTAATTTATTTGTGTAGATTTGCAACGTAAAATTTAATAAAAACGGAGGTATTATGTGTATATTCAAAGAAATCGGCAAGTTCGTTAAAAACGGCGCCTCTGTTTTCAATGAAGCTTCGAAAGGAAGTTACAGCCGTCAATCAGAAGCCATTCGCTCTATTGAAAAAGAGTTATTTTCAAAAGATGATGGTTCGTTCGTTGATGACAAGCGTAATCTTGCCAAGGACAGGGAGAATGTAAATCGTGACATTCGAAACTCTTACAACAAATTGCAGTTACATAATGGGTAAGCAAGAATTAAAAAGAAAAGAAACGGCTGTCGTCAGCCCCAATGGTGAAGGTAAGCAGTATGAACAAACATTGACGGTGGATGATACTTGCTTACCTTCTGCAGAAGAACTAACCGCTTATCAGGCGATTGATCCCAACATTGTTACATTCTTAATGGATGTATCAAAGAAAGAGCAAGAACATCGTCATAAAATGGAAAGAGATAAATTACGTGTTGTTGATAAAAATGAGCGTCGTGTTTTTCGGGTAAATTGGTGGGGAATGTTCTTTGCTTTTCTTTCTATTGTTGTGTTAGTCGGGTTAAGTGGTTATGCACTGTATCTAGACAAGCCTTGGTTTGCAGGAATATTGGGAGCAGGAACATTTGTGTCAATCGTTTCCATTTTCGTTAAAAACGACAAAACCGATTCTACAAAAAAGTAATTACTTAAAAATACGAAGGTGTGTCAAAATTCTCCCCTTCTTTTTTTATGCCCAAAGCCCCGACTTTCA
>ENA-OURZ01001670-OURZ01001670.1-human-gut-metagenome-genome-assembly--contig:-NODE-1670-length-23546-cov-7.653484_pt1 | contig 23546 bp, 19 predicted proteins | sample MGYA00242073_ERZ509195 | MGnify/ENA primary metagenome ERZ509195 (study PRJEB26280, sample SAMEA2338837) | human gut metagenome | biome: human gut; feature: human-associated habitat; material: faeces...
CCAACGCGGTGCACCAGTGCTCCAAGCTGCCGCCGGAGCAGTGGGAGGAGTTCCTCCACTGGCTCTTTGATTACGAGTTCCGGCTGCTGGGTCTGCCCGCGCCGGACCGGGTGATCTACCTCCAAGTGGACCCCGCCGTGAGCCAGAAGCTGATGACCCAGCGCTACCACGGCGATGAGACCAAGAAGGACGTCCACGAAAAGGACGTGGAGTACCTGAACCGCAGCCGCAAAGCTGCGGAGTTCTGCGCCGCCCATCTCGGCTGGTGCTCCGTCCGCTGCGATGCAGGCGGGCAGATGCGCAGCATCGAGGAAATTGGGGAGGAAGTTCGGCAGCTTGCCCTTTCTGCCCTTGAATAACGAATGCGTAAGGAGGAATCCTATTTCATGTACCGTTTGATGCAGCCGTCCGACCGGGCGGAAATTCTGGCGCTGTGGCAGCGCGAGCGGGGCGACGGGGAAACCTTCGTCACCAACGCCATCGAGCGCTTTGCCGGAGTGGAAAATGTCTACGTGGCCGAGGAAAATGACCACATCGAAGCTGTGGCGATGGCTGTGCCGGTCACGCTGCAGGGGCGGCCCGGCTGCTACCTGTACGGGCTGACCGGGCAGGGGAGCCTGATCTTGGCGGGCCTTGTGGACCACCTGTGCGCGCAGCAGAAGCTGCGGGGCGCCGGCTTCGTGGTCGTGGTGCCCGCCGGGGCCGAACAGTCCGCTCTCTTGCAGGACAAGGGCTTCCAGTGGGCGTTCCCGCTGCGGTGCCTCCCGCGGGAAGTGGAGCGGAACCTGTGGAGCCAAGCGGAGTTCGACTCCGTGACGGCCCGGAAGCTGGGCGAGCTGCGGGCAAGGTTCTGGCCCGATACCGTCCAGCTCCCGCCGGAGCAGATGGCTGTGGTGCTGGGGGATCTGTACTCCCGCGGGGCCACCATCGTTTCCAACAACGACGGCTACGGCATCTATTTCCGGAAAGAGGATACCCTTTATTTTGTGGAGCTGATGGCCGAGAACGACCGCGCTGCCGAAATTTTGATGGAAGCGGCCCGCGAGAAGGAAGTCATCGTGGAAAAGGCTGTCATCACCGTGGGGGCCGCGCAGAACCTCTTCCTCGGCGAGGGCACCCGGCAGGATTACGGCATGATCCGCTTTGAGGGCGAGCCCTTTGACGTGAGCGAGAGCTACATGCGGCTGATGCTGGACTGAAAGGAATGGACGGATGGCGAAAAGCAATCATACGAAGCCCCGCAAAAAGGGCGGTGCGCTGAAGATCCTGCTGGTCATTCTGGTGCTGCTGGTGCTGGCGGCGGGCGCCGCCCTCCTGCTGGCAAAGCGGGAGATCGACGGCAGCACGGAGCAGGAAGAGGCCGTAACGGTCGAGATCGCGCAGGGCAGCGGCGTGAGCACCATTGCCAAGAAATTGCAGGAGGCGGGGATCATCCGCTTCCCGCAGCTCTTCCGCTGGTACGTGGGCCGCGAGGGCGCGGCGGCAAAGCTCCAGTACGGCGAATTTTCGCTGGAGCCCGGCAGCTCCTACGATGCGATCATCGCAGCCCTTTCCGAATACGCCAAGGCCGAGAGCGTCCGCCTGACCTTCCCGGAGGGGATCACCGCCATCGACATCGCACAGAGGATGGAAACGGCTGGCCTGTGCACCGCCGAGGAGTTTCTGGAAGAAGCCAATACCGGTGATTTCAGCGCGTACAAATTCTGGCAGTATGTCCCGGACAACAAGGAAGCCCCCGGCCGTTTTATGAAGTGCGAGGGCTATCTCTTCCCGGACACCTACGAATTCTTGACGGAAGATACCGTACACAACTACGTGGCAACGTTCTATTCTCATTTTGATCGGCAGTTCACCGACGAAATGTACAAAGAACTGGACAAGCAGGATCTGAGCCTTTCGGAGGTCATCACGCTGGCGTCCTTCGTGCAGGAGGAGGCCGGCAACGAGCAGGACTCCAATGTGGCGCAGGTGTTCCGCAACCGGCTGGCGGAGGGTTCGCCTTACCCCAAGCTCCAGAGCAACACGTCCAGCTATGTCCAGAGCGATGAGGACAACAACTACCTGTGGAACTGGGTGGCCCCGTGGTACGGCGGCTGGGACAAGATCCCGGAAAATATCTTGAACGCCTACGACACCTACAGCTGCACCGGGCTGCCCGCCGGGCCCATCTCGAACCCCGGTCTGGCGGCCATCCAAGCCGCGCTGGCCCCCCAGCCCGACGAGGATGTCAAGGGCTGCTATTTCTTCGTGACCGACCTTTCCGGCCATTACTACTACGCCCGCACCTATGCGGAGCACCAAGCCAACTGCGAAAAAGCAGCGCAGGTGAATAAAAATTATAAGTAAGAGGATCATTATGCTACAAATCCCGGAACTTCTTTCCCCGGCGGGCGATCTGGAACGCCTTCGCTACGCCATCAACTACGGCGCGGATGCCGTGTATTGCAGCTTGCCCGAATTTGGGATGCGCTCTGCCCCGGCCAACTTCACGCCGGAGCAGCTCACCGAGGGCGTCATCTATGCCCATGCCCGCGGCCGCAAGGTCTACCTGACCATGAACACTCTGCCCACCAACGAGGAGGCAGACCGTTTGCCGGAGGCCATCAAAAATGCCGCCGCTGCGGGCGTGGATGCCTTCATCGTGGCGGACCTCGGCGTGATGGAAGCGTGCAAGCAGTTCGCCCCGGACATCGAGATCCACATGTCCACCCAGACCGGCATCACCAACTGGGCCGCAGCCCGCGCTGCCTACAACATGGGTGCCAAGCGTGTGGTGCTGGCCCGTGAGCTGACGCTGCAGGACATCGCCACCATCCGCGACAAGACCCCGCCGGAACTGGAGATCGAAGCCTTTGTCCACGGTGCCATGTGCATGAGCGTGTCGGGCCGGTGTCTGCTCTCCAATTACATGACGGGCCGCGACTCCAACCGGGGCCAGTGCGCCCAGCCCTGCCGCTGGAAATACTACCTGAGCGAGGAGACCCGCCCCGGCCAGCTCTATGAGATCGGCGAAAACGAGAACGGCAGCTACATCCTCAACGCAAACGATCTGTGCACCGCGCCCTTCCTCGACCTCATCTGCAAGGCGGGCGTGGACAGCCTGAAGATCGAGGGCCGCGCCAAGACCTTCTACTATGTGGCCAGCGTCACGGCGGCCTACCGCAAGGCGCTGGATCAGTACCTTGCCGACCCCCTCAACGACAACTTCGAGCTGCCGGACGAGGTGCTGGCCGAGCTGACCCGCACCAGCCACCGCCACTATTCGCCGGGCTTCTACTTCGGCCGCGAACAGGCCAGACAGGCCACCGACAGCGCCACCTACATCCGCGAGTGGGAGTTCGTGGGCACCGTGGACGGCTGGGAAAATGGCATTGCCAGCTGCCAGCAGCGGGGCAAGTGGACCCTTGGCGATACCTTGGAGGCTCTCTGCCCGGACGGCCGCAGCATCCCGCTGCACCCGGAGTGGATCAAGAACGAGGCAGGGGAGAGCGTGGACTCCACCCCTCACGCCATGGAAAAATACACCATCCCCACTCCGGAGCTGCCCCCCATGAGCTTGCTGCGGCGCAAGGTCTGAGCAGGGTTTTCAGGATAGGATAAGGAGAGGAACCAGATGAAAAAGCTACTGAACAGTCTTCCGTTCCGGCTGTTGCTGGGCATCGTTGTCGGCGTGCTGCTGGGGCAGGTCTTCCCGCTGGGAGCCATGAAAGTTGTGGTAACGCTGCAATACATCATGGGCCAGCTGATCACGTTCTGTGTGCCGCTGATCGTCATCGGCTTCATCGCGCCGTCCATCACCCGGCTGGGCAAAAATGCCTCCCGGCTGCTGGGCGTTGCCATCGTCATCGCCTACACCTCGTCGGTCTGCGCGGCCTTCATGAGCACCGGCGCGGGCTATACGCTCATCCCGCATCTGTCCATCGATACCGAGGTGGCCGGTCTGCGTGAGCTGCCGGAGGTGGTGTTTGAGCTGAACATCCCCCAGATCATGAGCGTTATGAGCGCACTGGTGCTCAGCGTCCTCGTGGGTCTGGCAGCAACGTGGACCAACAGCAAACTAACCTGTGATCTCCTCGGCGAGTTCCAGAACATCGTTCTGTCCGTCGTCAGCAAGATCATCATCCCCATCCTGCCGTTCTACATTGCGGCCACCTTCTGCAACCTGAGCTATGAGGGGATGATCACCCACCAGCTCCCCGCCTTTATTCAGATCATCCTCATCGTCATGGCGGGCCACTATATCTGGCTGGCGGTGCTCTACCTGCTGGCCGGGGCCTACTCCGGCAAGAACCCGTGGGAGGTTCTCCGCCATTACGGCCCGGCCTACCTCACCGCAGTCGGCACCATGTCCAGCGCCGCGACGCTGGCCGTTGCGCTGGACTGCGCCCGCAAGAGCAAGGTGCTGCGCAAGGATATGGTCAGCTTCGGCATCCCGCTATTCGCAAACATCCACCTCTGCGGCTCGGTGCTGACCGAGGTGTTCTTCTGCATGACCATCTCGAAGATCCTCTACGGTGAGCTGCCCGGTGTCGGCACGATGATCCTGTTCTGCGTGCTGCTGGGCATCTTCGCCATCGGTGCCCCCGGCGTCCCCGGCGGCACGGTCATGGCGTCGCTGGGCCTGATCACCGGCGTGCTGATGTTCGACGATGCGGGCACGGCTCTGATGCTGGCGATCTTTGCATTGCAGGACAGCTTCGGCACCGCCTGCAACATCACCGGCGACGGCGCGCTGACCTTGATGCTGACCGGCTATGTGGAAAAGCACCACATTCAGGAGAACGGCAATCTGGAAAGCCCGATCCTCTAAATCGACGATCTCTACACGACCTGTCCCGCCCAAACGGCGGGACATTTCTCATCTCAGTGGGAGGAATGCAGGATGAAAGGCTATCCTTTGGCGGAGGGAAAACGGCTTGTGCTGGCGGTGCTGGCCTTTCTGGTCGTTTTCGCGGCGGTGCCCGGCCTCCGGCTGGTGCACCTGCTGGGGCTGCTGGCGGCAGGGCTCTGTGCGCTGGGGCTGCTGTACCGAAACGCCTCGTCCCGGTTCTTTGGCCGGGTGATGGCGGGCGGCATCGGCTGCTTTGGCGGCTTTGTGCTGGCGCGGACTATGCTGCAAGATCGGCCGCTGCGGATGGTCTCCGCGTCGGAATACGCCCTGCTCTTTCTGGACTTTTTGCTCTGGGCGGGTCTGCTGCTGTGGAGCTGCCGGGCGGATGCAGCCCCGAAACGGGAGAAGCCGCCGCTGTTCAAGGAACAAGTGCCGGATAAAGCGCGGCTCATCCAATACATACAGGATCTGCCGATCGTGGGCATCCACGCAAAATGGGGCAACGGAAAAAGCTTTCTGTGGGAAAATCTCCGGTCCGACCTTCAGGCGCAGTTCGAGATCGTTCAGATCGACCTGCTGGCCTGTGATCTGGACCAGATCGAAGCCTTCCTCATCCGGGAGCTGGAAAAGGTGTTGGAGCGCGGCCAGATCTACCCGGAAAACGCCCACTACCTCAAGGCACAGCTGGGCAAGAACAGCGCGCTGGAAAAGCTGGGGGGCATCGCGGGGGAAAGCGGCTTTTCGGATACCTTCGACTCGCTGCAGCAGGAGCTGGAACGGCTGCCCAAAAAGGTTTTGCTGAACTTTGAGGACATCGACCGCATCCGCAGCGAGGAAGTCATCCAGAAAATCTTCGCCATCTCGGAGAAGCTGGCCTCGGACCGGGTGCATGTGGTCTTCCAGTACAACAAGGAGGCCCTGCCGGGCCGCTTGCAGGAGAAGGAGTATCTGGAAAAGTATGTGCCCTTCAATGTGGGCCTGACGCCGATCTCCTTTGCCTCACTGGTGGGGTATTTCTGGGATCGGTTCGAGATGGATCCCCTGCCGCTGAAAAAAGACGCGCTGAGCCTCATCGGCGTGACCCGCCCGTCTTACGAAACGCTGAACTCTGCGGTGGGGCTGGATGCGAAGGCATCCTTTGATCTTACGTCCTTGGTCTCGATCCGGAAGGTGCAGTTCTATCTGGAAGAGGTCAAGGTCCTGCTGACCTCCAACGAGGAGTTCGCCCGGCAGACAAATGCGGAGACCGTGGCGATGGTGCTGCTGGTCAAGCACTTTTTCCGGGAGGAGTACGCGGCCCTGCAAACCAAGACCAGCCCGCTAAGAATATTTGTATTTGAGACCGAGGAGGGGCCGCGCACCCTTTTGGAACTGGCCGACCGGTACCGCAAGCCGCGGCAGTGGGAGTCGGCGGCGGGAAAGGAACAGCGCCGCGCGGCGCTGGAAGAAGTGCTGCAGCGGGGCGAAAACTCCGAGCACCTCTGGCTGCTGATGCTTCTGGGGTATCAGATTCCCTTTCAGGGAGGGGATGAAGAGCGGAACCGGAAGCAGAAAGTGCAGACCGAGATGCACAACGCAAAGATCGACCATCTGGTCTGGAACGTGATGGCCAACGGCCTTTCGGAGCTGACCGACGAGGAAAACGAGGTGGACGGGCTGCTGCACAAGGTCTTCTATGACGCGAAAAAAGAGGAGTGGCCCGCCCGCTGGGAAGCGTATCAACTGGACCGCAGCTATGGCCGCTTCCCGAAGGACAACACGACCGTGATGATGTGGGGCGACAATGCGCTGGCGTGCTCCTTCCGCGCCATGGCCCGTGCAGGGAAATATGACAAGGTGCAGACGCAGCTGCTGGAACTGCTGATCGAGCTGGATCGGGCAAAGGAGGCCCCGGCGGTGTCGGATGTGCTGCTGGAATGCCTTTCCTACTGCGATTGGTTGAACGGGCAGGACCTGATCTTGATGGCGGACTTCTTCGCCACCCTGAAAGGAGAAGAAAACCCGGAACATCTCCCATTTTACCGAACGTTCTTTCAAAATGCCATGGAAGCGATCGTGCTGAACCGCTATTGCGAACGGATTGGAAGCTCCATGTTCGAGTGGTCGGACAAAGACGGCTACGCCGAGCATGAAACAGAGCTGCTTATATACCTGAAACAAAAGCTGGAAGAAGAGCGTGCGACGCAGAACGTTCCGTTCTTGCGGGAAGAACTCGACACCCTGATCCGGTTCGTGGAAAAGAACCGGGTGCTTCTTTCCAGCCCGGCTCCGATGCCCCAGCGGAAACCGGGCTGGAAAGTCGGCGAGCGGCGAAGCGAGTACAAACATCAGGCGGAGATCGACCGGCTGAAAGAATACCGGAAGACCCACACTCAAGCGGAATTTGAGCAGGAACTGCAAAAGAGCCGCGGGGGGCTGTACTACGTCGAGGTCAAGGAAGCCTTAAAACAGGATAAATAAACGAAACGATCCCGCCACATCCAATGGCGGGATCGTTTGTTACAGCGTATCCAGAACGGTGCGGGCGTTTCGGATGGTGTCCTCGCTGGTCTGCCAGAGTTCGAACTCCGAGAAACCGGGCAGACCCATGGGGACGCCCTCCCGGCGGAAGGTCATCCGGCTGTCCAGCACCTGCTTGCCGGAAAGGTGGAAAGCGGATGCGCCCGTTTCCCTTGCAAGGGCGGGGAGGTTGGCCGGGGAGACCCCCGCACCCACCAGAATCTCGATGCGACCCGCCGCCCGCTCCACGAACTGCCGGAGCAGGGGCGCGCCCTGCGGGGCACTGGCGGCTTGGCCGCTGGTGAGGATGGTGGAAAGGCCCAGCCCACAGGCCGCTTCCAGCGCGGCGAAGGGGTCACGGCAGACATCGAAGGCGCGGTGGAGGGTGAGGGCGACGGGGCGGTTCGCCTTGGCTGCGGCTTCGTGGGCGGCGTCGTAGATGGGGCGCAGAGCTTCCACATCCAGTGCGCCGTCCGGGGTCAGCACGCCGGTCACGATACCGTCGGCCCCGGCAGCCACCAGCTCCGCAGCGGAAGCAGCCATCTGCGCCAGCTCCCAGCGGTCGTAGCAGAAATCGCCGAAGCGGGGGCGGAGCAGGGCGCGGACCGGGAGGCCGGTGGTCTCCTTCACCTGCCGCACCAGCGCAAGGCTGGGGGTCGTGCCGCCTACGATGAGGTCGGCGCAGAGTTCCAGCCGGTCGGCCCCGCCCTCCTTCGCCGCAAGGGCGCTGGCGGTGCTGTCAACACAAACTTCGAGGGTATACGACATAGCGTTCTCCAATCGTTTCAAGATGCACGTTCGTCAGCAGGACGGTGGGTGTTTTCCCAAGCAAGTGTCCGACGGGTGGGACCCTGTTGCCGTAGGCAATAGGGCGGGGTATGGAATCCCCGTCTCACTTGCGAGGGAGAATACCCACTGCCCTGCGATTGGTTTAACAAAACCCGCCAACAGGAACTGCTGACGGGTTTTGCATTGCGAAAAAAGCTTAGGTTACGGAAGCGAGGAACCGCACAAAGCCAGCGCGTCCGGCTTCGTCCAGTTTATAGACACCGGCATCTGCCAGAACCTCGGCGAAGACATGGCCGACCTCGTCCTGCAGGATGAGGTGGACGTTGTCACCGTTCAGGTCGGGGTGATTGGTAAGAATCTCCTCGGCCCATGCGGCGTGCTTCTGCAACGCTTCGGGATACTCGGCGGTGGGTACGCGGGCCACCAGTGCGTCGGCCAGATCAAACAGCTCCTGCTTCAGGCGGCTGGGCAGAACGGCCAGACCCATGACCTCGATGAGGCCGATGTTCTCTTTCTTGATGTGGTGGAGCTTGGCGTGGGGGTGGTAGACGCCCAGCGGGTGCTCCGGGGTGGTGATGTTGTTGCGGAGCACGAGGTCGAGCTGGAACCTACCGTCCCGCATCCGGGCGATGGGGGTGATGGTGTTGTGGGGCTCACCGTCGGTCTCGGCGAAGAGAAAGCAGCTCTCGTCGGTGTAGCCGCGCCATGCGGTCAGGATCTTGTCCGCCAAGTCCACAAGGCGCTTGTCGTCCGCACAGGTCAGGCGGATGCAGCTCATGGGCCAGTGGACGATGCCTGCTTCCACATCCTCATAGCCGGGGAAGACCCATGCCTTTTCGATGGGGGCCTTCGCCATGGCGAACTCGTAGTGGCCGCCTTGGAAGTGGTCGTGGCTCAGGATGGAGCCGCCCACGATGGGCAGGTCCGCGTTGCTGCCCACGAAATAGTGGGGGAAGAGGGCCACGAAGTCCAGCAGCTTGCGGAAAGTGGCCCGCTCGATCTTCATGGGGGTGTGCTGGTTGTTGAAGACGATGCAGTGCTCGTTGTAGTAGACATAGGGGCTGTACTGCAGATTCCACGCGCTGTCGTTGATGGTCAGCGGGATGATGCGGTGGTTCTCACGGGCGGGGTGGTTCATCCGGCCCGCATAACCCTCGTTCTCCACGCAGAGCTGGCACTTGGGGTAGGCGCTCTGGGGGGCCAGCTTAGCGGCGGCAATGGCCTTGGGGTCTTTTTCCGGCTTGGAAAGGTTGATGGTGATATCCAGATCGCCGTAGGGGGTCTTGGTGACCCACTTCAGATCCCGCTTGATGCGGTAGCGGCGGATGTAATCGGTGTCCTGACTGAACTTGTAGAACCAGTTGGTCGCCGCTTCGGGACCTTCGGTCTCGTACCGCTCCTCAAAGTTGGCGCGGACGATGGAGGGGCGCGGGGTCAGCACGCCCATGAGCTTGGTGTCGAAGAGGTCGCGGGCGGTGGAGTTGTCCTCGCACACGCCGCGGGCCACCGCATCGTCCACCAGCGTTTTCAGGATGGCTTCGAGGTCGGTGTAGCAGACCTCGCCCTCCGGTTCGGTGAAGCTGTCCAGCTGCATGGTCATGAGCAGCTGGTTGCGGATGTAGATCTCATCGTCCGGCAGGATGAGGCCGGTGTCCAGACCGTAATTGACGAGCTGTTGGATGGCAGTGGAGATCACAGGACAGCACCTCCTTCCGGGCGGATGGAGAGGACATGGCAGCGGCCTGCGCCGAGGATGGCTTCCATCTGCTCCTTGAACTGGGCCAGCTCTTCCACCGGCACAAAGGCCTGTACGGTGCCCGCAAAACCGCCGCCGTGGACGCGGACGGCACCCTTGCCGCGCAGGAAGTGCTTGGCGGCGGCGATGGTCACGGCCACCTCCTGATGCTCCTTGTACCCGGCGGGGATGACGTTCTGCAGGTACTCCCAGCTGCTCAGGCCGGACTCGGTGACCAGCTGCAGGAAGGTGTCGAAATCGTCCGCGCGGAGGGCGGCCACCTGTTTTGCCACCCGCTCGTTGTCGGCGTAGATGTGGAAGGCGCGGAGCACGGCGCGGTCGCCGCACTGCTTGCGGCACTCCGGGAGCTTTGCGAGGAAGGTCTCAAAGGGAACATCCCGCAGCACCTCGCCGCCGCAGACAGCGGCCACGGCGCGGCACTCGCTGGGGATGGCGGCATACTCGTCGGTCAGGTCGGCGTGGTCGGCACCGGAATCCAGAATGCAGAGCGCGAGGCCCGCCTTGGAGAAATCGACCTGCACCGGCTCGACGGCGGGGTGGGCCGGGTCCGCAAAGTCAATGGTGATAATGTTGCCGACGCTGGAGGCCATCTGATCCATCAGGCCGCAGGGTTTGCCGAAGTAAACATTCTCTGCCCACTGGCCGATCTGCGCGATGGCGATGGGGGAGACCTTTTCGGCCATGAAGCAGTCGTTGAGGATGACGCCGATCAGCACCTCGAACGCCGCCGAGGACGAGACGCCGCTGCCCTTGGGCACGTTGGAGGAGATGTACACGTCAAGGCCGGAGAGCTTGGCTCCCCGCTGGCGGAACGCTTCGCACTCGCCGCGCAGCAGGGCCATGGTGGTGTTCTCTTCCTCCTTGCGGGCGGCAAGGTTCGAAAGATCGATGACGCACAGGTCGTACCCCTCGCTCTGGACGCGGAGCTGGTTCAGGCTGTTGGGGGCGGCAGCAGCGATCATATCAATGTTGACGCTGCCCGCCAGCACCCGGCCGTGCTGGTGGTCGGTGTGGTTGCCGCCGATCTCGGTGCGGCCGGGGGCACTGTACAGCCCGGCCTCGGTGTGGGAGCCAAAGGTGGTTTCCAGCCCGTCCAGCACGGCGGCATAGCGGGCAGCCTGTGTGGGCGTTTGTTCGGGGGCGCAGCAGTACAGCGCAGCCAGACGGCTGGTGTGGGTGCCGTCGGCCAGCTCCTGCTTCCAGACAGAAACGGATCTCATCATGGTGAAGTTCCTCCTCTGAGCGATCAATATTCCCAAACCGGGGCAAGCGCTGCTCCGGTTTCTCTTACCCTAATAATAAAGAATCTCTGCGGAAAAGACCATGTATTATTGTTGCCTCTCGATGAAGCCTTAACTTGCATTTCCGGGCTTGAAATCGCTGGCGGCCAGCCCGTCGAGGTTGAGCATCCCCTCCAGCGCGGCCACATCGGCGGAGACGTCCAGCGCGTCGGACTGGAACAGCTTGTCCAACTGGTTTTCAAAAGCCGTGATCAGCAGGTCCATGGAGCGCTCGATGCTCTGCTTGGCCTCGGAGATGTTCTCGCCCTGCACATCCTGCGCCGAGAGCTGGGCGTAGGTGTTCAGCAGCTTGAGGGCGGTGGGCAGATAGTAGTCCATGAACTTTTGCAGCTGGGCCTTTTTGCCGGGGTCCTTCTTTGCCAGCGCAAAGATGCGGGCGCTGACCTCCTCCAAGCGGGAGATCTTAGCCGTCATCACCGGATCGGGGATGGCCTCGTTGGCCTTCCGGAGCTGGGCTTGCAGGGAAGCATAGAGGTCCTCCGGGGCGGGCTCCGCCTTGGGTTCTTCCTCTGTCTGGGGCGGCTGGGGTGCTGCGCCCCGCACGATGAGGGTGCCGGTGCGGTGGTCAATGTAGGCATCGGCTCCGAAATAGCCGTGGTCGATGGCCCGCTCCACCACCGAGATGCCCTTGGCGGAGTCGATGCCCGCTGCGGCAAAGAGCTCGTCCAGCGGGATACTGCTCCGGTCACCGACGATCTTATCCAGTTTGCGTTCCAGCTTGCTGGCATTGCGCATCCGCAGCCCCATGCCCAGCGCCGCGCCGCCGCCGAGGATCTGGGTCAGCGCTGTAAGGAACTCGCCCCAGTCGAACCAGTAGCCCCACAAGTCGATGATGTCCCCCAGCCCGGCAAGGCCTACCACAAGGAAGATGGCACCGAACACCGTGCAGAGGGTGGTCAGGTTCTTGTGCCACTTTTTCGCGTTCTTCTGCTCGGCAGTGGGGATGTCGTGGCCGTAAACGGTCTCGTCGTCGCAGCCGACGGGGCGGGCGCTCTGGTCCGCGCGGGTGTCCTCGGCCCGGAAATCGCTGGCGTAGTCGGCGTTTTCCTGCTCTTTTTTCAGCGCGTCCCGATCGATGGCCCGCAGGATGAAGAACAGGATGCTCAGTTCCGGCGACATGGCGAAAAGCACCAGAAGGGCGATGGTGGGGATGCGGGCGAGATAATGTTTGCTGCGTCTTGGCTCCATGGGGCAAAATCCTCCTAAATAAAAAGAACCGTGTTCCACTTTATTATAGCGGAACGCGGCTCTTTTGTTAAGAGATATTTTCTTTGGGAGTAAATAGGGGAGTAAAAGCCTTATTTCATCAGGCTGCAAACAGCTTCAGCATAGGCGGCGGGATCATCCACGGGCAGACCCTCAATGAGCTGAGCCTGTGCGTAGAGCAGGGCGCTGTACTTTTTCACCTTGTCGGTGTCGCCCGCTTCCTGCGCGGCTTTCAGCACCGCGAAGACGGGGTGGTTGATGTTCAGTTCCAGCACCTTGTCGCTCTTGACGCCCTCGCTGCCGGGCTGCTTGGAGAGGACCTTCTCCATCTCGATGGAGAGGGGGCCGTTGGAAGACAGGCAGACCGGGTGCTCCTTCAGGCGGGTGGAGACCTTGACCTCCTTGACCTTGCCGTCCAGTGCGTCCTTCATGGCGTCGAACAGGGGCTTGTTCTCGGCGGTGGCATCCTCGGCGGCCTTCTTCTCGTCCTCGGTCTCAAGGCCAAGGTCGCCGCTGTTGACGTTCTTGAACTCCACGGTGCCGTCCTTGCCCTCGGCATCCTTGCGGGGATAGGTGCGCATGATCTGGAGGCAGAACTCGTCCACATCTTCGGTCAGCAGCAGGACATCGTAGCCCTTGTCCATGACCAGCTCGGCGGCGGGCAGCTTTGCCAGACGGTCGGTGGAGTCGCCGGCGGCAAAGTAGATGTACTTCTGCTCAGCGGGCATCTTGTCCACGTACTCCTGCAGGGTGACCATCTTCTGCTCCTTGGCGGACCAGAACAGCAGCAGGTCGCGCAGCAGCTCGGCGTGCATGCCGTAGTCGGAGTAAGCACCGAACTTGATCTGACGGCCGAACTCTTTCCAGAATTCCTCGTACTTCTCGCGGTCATTGGCCAGCATGGCGTGCAGCTCGTTCTTGATCTTTTTTTCCAGAGCGTTGTGGATCAGCTTGAGCTGGTTGTCCTTCTGCAGCATCTCGCGGCTGATGTTCAGGCTCAGATCCTGACTGTCCACAATGCCCTTGACGAAGCTGAAGTAATCGGGCAGCAGGTCGGCGCACTTCTCCATAATGAGCACGCCGGATGCGTACAGGGCCAGACCCTTTTCATAATCCTTGGTGTAGAAGTCGTAGGGACGGTGGCTGGGCACGAACAGCAGGGCATTATAATTTGCAGTGCCCTCGGTGCGGCTGACGATGACGCGGGCGGGGTCGGTATAATCGCCAAACTTTTCCTTATAGAAGTTCGCGTACTCCTCGTCGGTCACTTCGCTCTTCTGCTTTTTCCAGATGGGCACCATGCTGTTCAGAGTTTCCAGCTCGGTGTAAGTCTCCCATTCGGGCTTATAGTCCTCCGGCTTGGGATCGGGTTCCGGCTTCTGGCGCTCGTGCTGGCGCTCCATCTGGATGGGATAGCGCACATAGTCGCTGTACTTCTTCACGATGGCCACGATGCCGTACTCATCGAGGAAGTTGTCGTAGTGGTCCGTCTCAGTATCCGGCTTGATGTGCAGGATGATCTGGGTGCCTGCGGTGTCCTTCTGGGCGGGGGTCATTTCGTAGCCGTCCACACCGGAGGACTCCCACTGCCATGCTTCATCCGAGCCATAAGCCTTGGAAATGACGGTGACTTTATCGGCTACCATGAAGGAAGAGTAGAAGCCGACACCAAACTGGCCGATGATATCGATGTTCTCGTCCTTGTTGTCCTTCTTGAAATCCAGAGAACCGGAGTGAGCAATGGTGCCCAGATTCTGCTCAAGTTCCTCTTTGGTCATGCCGATGCCGTTATCCTCAATGGTCAGGATGCGGTTCTCCTGATCGCGGGTGATGAGGATGCGGAAATCGCCCTTGTTCATGCCCACAGAAGGATCGGTCAGGCTCTTATAATAGAGCTTATCGATGGCATCCGATGCGTTGGAGATCAGCTCGCGCAGGAAAATTTCCTTATTGGTGTAGATGGAGTTGATCATCATATCCATCAGCTTTTTGCTTTCAGCCTGAAATTCTTTCTTAGCCATAATGCAAAACCTCTTTTTATCTGTATTCGGCACCAAGCACTCAAAATAGGGTATTGCTTTTGAATACTTAGCACTCGTAACTTTCGAGTGCTAATATACACCGACAAAAAGCAAAAATCAAGGGCTTTCATAAAAAGTTTAAAAAATGGTTCGTTTTGTGCTATAATGAACCGCAAAGGATGCTGTAAAAGGAGGAAATATCATGCAGCTGAAACAGCTGGAACTGGCCGGCGGTGGGACGCTGACCGTTTATCTGCGTGATTGCTGTGAGCGGATGCCGAATGTGCTTGACCGGCCATTGGTGCTGGTAGTGCCCGGCGGCGGCTATACCCATGTGAGTGCCCGTGAGGGCGACCCGGTGGCGCTGCAGTTTGCAGCGGCGGGGTACCACACCGCTGTGCTGGACTACGCCATCTGCGAAAAGGCAAAGGACTACATGCCGCTGCGCCAGCTGGCCGAGGCTATTGGTCTTGTGCGGCAGCACGCGGCCCAGTGGCATATCCTGCCGGAAAAAATTGCCGTGTGCGGCTTTTCAGCGGGCGGCCACCTGGCCCTTTCCGGTGCTGTGCTGGACATTCCCGGCGAAGCGGCCCAGCCCCGGCCCAATGCGGTCATTCTGGGCTATCCGGTGGTCACGGCAGGGCAGTATGCCCACCGCGGCAGCTTTGTGCAGCTGGCGGGCAGCGCCGACCCGGCGGCACAGCAGGTGTTCGGGCTGGAGGATAAGATCACGCCGCAGATGCCGCCGGTGTTCGTATGGACCACCATGGAGGATGCCACCGTTCCGGTGGAGAACACCCTGATGCTGGTGAACGCTCTGCACCGGGCGGGTGTGCCATGCGAGGCGCATCTGTTTGAAAAGGGGGTGCACGGTACCAGCATCAGCACGGCAGAGGTGGACCAGCCCAGCCGCCACCGGCATCACTGGGTGGAACTGGCAGTGGAATGGCTGGGAGACACTTTTGCCTTTTCCGTCTGTTAAGTCTGGATATATTTGAACGAACCTACAAAAAATTCACAATTAAACTGTTGACTTGCATAAGCCTTTGACGTATACTGGTCAGCAGGGACAAACTAAAGGAAGAAGGAAATACCTATGGTTATGGACCCGACCCTGCCGCGCATCTCTGTGCGCGACCTGATGATGCAGGCTTTTCTCACCGGATGGGAGCTTTCGGACAAGACAGTTTCGCAGGACGAATACCTGCAAAGCTCCATTCAGGTGATCGAAATGCTGCAGGTGGAACCGGAAAACCTTTATGCCGAAGAAGGCCTTGGCCTGCCGGACGGCGAAGAAGTGGATCATCTGGACGACTGGCTGCGTGCCGACGGCCAGTGGCTGTACTACGGTGTAGAGGAAGAAAATTTCTTCCTGATCCAGTGGTACCCAGACGAAGCCGCCGCAAAGGCAAAACTGGCCCAGCTGGAAGAACTGGGCGACGGCAAGCAGTATCTGGTAGATTTTTCCCTCAAGCGGGAGAACCCTTCCAGTGCAGAGAACTTCGGCAATTCCAATCCGGTCCAGCTCCGCTCCTGAAAACATCACCTTAAAGCGAAAGGAAATTTTGCAGCATGCAGCTTTCTGAGATCGAGCGCGAACAGCTTTATGCCATCGTTGAAAAATACGATCATCACCCGGATGTGCAGCGGATGCGGGAGTACATCCAGCACGGTTCTGTCACCACCTACCAGCATTGCAAGAATGTGGCGCTGGTGAGCTTCTGGCTCAACCGCCGTCTGCATCTGCACGCTGACGAGACCTCGCTGGCAGTGGGTGCCCTGCTGCATGATTTTTATCTGTACGACTGGCACACCACCGGTACCTTTCACGGCCTGCGCCGCCTGTTTGAGATGCACGGCTTCTCCCATCCGGGTTATGCCTGCGTCAATGCAAAGCGGGTGTTCAGCATTACCACAAAGGAACAGAGCATCATTGCAAGCCACATGTGGCCGCTGACCTTCCGTCATGTGCCCACCTGCCGCGAAGCCGTCATCGTCTGTCTGGCCGATAAGTACTGCGCCGTGGTGGAAAGCATGTTCCAGCGTTCCCGCGCCGGTGCCGTGGTGGACGGCAGCGTGGACATCGACGGCGAAGAGTGGTAAGCCTGTTTTTACCTTTATCATTTTATCAATGGACAAAAAAGAACTCCGCACCTCACAGGGCGCGGAGTTCTTTTGTATCTTACAGCTTTTTATAGCCTTCCGGTTCATTGGCGGCAGCGCGGTATTCCATTAAGAATGTGTCCAGCCAGCGGCCGTGACAGTCGCGGGCAATGCGTTCCCGGCGGCCCACTAAGCGAAAGCCGCATTTTGTGTGCAGGGCGCGGCTGGCAGCGTTGTCCTGCAGCACGGTGGACTGCAGTGTCCAGTAGCCGGCCTTTTCTGCCTGATGGCACAGCTCGGTCAGCAGGTGATAGCCAAGGCCATGGCCCCGGAACTGCTCACCCACGTAAATACTCACCTCGGCAACGCCGCGGTAGCACCAGCGCGGGTCCACCCGGCGCAACGCCGTCCACCCGGCGATCACGCCGTCGGCCAGCAGTACCAGTCGGCATTCTTTTGCGTGGGAAGCATCCCACGCAGAATACGGCGGACAGGTGGTCTGAAAAGTGGCATGTTCTGTAGCAATGCCCTCCAAATAAATTCTGGAAACAGCGCTCCAGTCTTCCGGCTCCATGGGCCGGATCTCGATTTTGCTCATATTTCGATCCCGGCGGAAAGTGCATAGCTTTCCGCGCCCTCAACTCTCAAAAATATCCGGCTCCAGTATAGCAGAATTTGCGGTGCGGTACAAGCGCCGTACTGCACAGAAATTTCTTTGACAAGCGGAAGGTTTGTGATACAATAAATCATAACAAAGAAAAGCACGGCAGGATACGCCGCTGCAGAATGGAGGATGTCCCAAAATGAAGTGGATCAGAACGATGGTGTGCGCGCTGGGAATGCTGGCGTGCGTATCGCTTTCGGCATTTGCTGCAGAGTACGGCGAGCCGAACATCACAACAGAGACGACCATGAAAGAGCTGCGGGAGAACCCCAGCATCAAAGGCTCCGGCTACTATACCTACTGCAACGAATGGATCGAGGGCAGCACGCAGTACGATGATACGCCCATTGAGGGCTATGTAAGCTACGCGGCTGCCGAGGATGCCGCCGAAGGCATGAACCTTGTGATCGAAAACTACAACAGGGGCGTACAGATCACATGGCAGGTGTATACCCCGGAAGAAATTGCGGAAAATTCTTCTCTGGGCATGGTGCAGCTGTATTATTTCCCGGCTAAAACAGCCAATGCAAAGTACGCCATCGTGGTGCCCGGCAACGGCGGCAACACCACCGCAGAGCTGAACGAGGGCGCATCCATTGCCAACCAGCTGCACGAGCTGGGCTATGCGGCTTTTGTGCTGCGGTACCGCTCTTTCCTGAATGCATCCGACAATGCGCCACTGTACGATATTGCCAATGCCATAAAGTACCTGACCGAAAATGCAGATCAGTTTGGCGTTCAGCGCGAAAACTATGCGCTGATGGGCTTTTCTTCCGGCGGACACATCGTGGGCCTGATCGGCTCAGACAACGAAAAGTTCGGCTATAAGGCATTTGGTCTCCCACAGCCTGCAGCGCTGCTGCTGGGTTACCCCATCAACGATTTCTTTGAGGTGAAGCCGCTGTATCAGCTGGCCATTGACCCGCTGGTGCTTGGCTGGCGTTACTACTGGACCGATATTTCGGATGTGGTGAACGAAAACTTTACCCCTACCTATTTCTTCTACGGCAAAAATGATCTTTATATGCAGCGCATGTGCTACTCCCAGCAGGGGCCGCTGCTGGAGCGCAAGCTCCGGGAGAGCGGGGCTGTTTATGAGTGCCATGTGTACGAGGACGCACCCCACGCCATTGGCCCGGGCCGCCACACCGATGCGGACGGCTGGATCCTGCAGGCAACGGCATTCTGGGAAAAACAGTGCAAATAAAGAGATAAACGGGGGATTGCTGTGAGAAAACGATTGCGCACGGTGCTGTTTGGTATTGGCCTGATGATCCTGCTGGCACAGTCGGCGTTTGCGGAGGAGCTTGGTCAGGCCAACATCACACCGCGCACCAAAATGGCAGAGATCCGCTCCAACCCCAGCATTGTGGGTGCGGGCATCTACACCTACTCGCTGGATCAGGACCGTGTGCTGGACCGGATGTACTGGGACGCGCAGCCGCTGAGCCGCCTTTCCAATCACTGGACGGCACAGGATGCGGCGGATGGACTGAACTATCTGATCCGCACCTATAACGCTGGGCAGCGGGTGACCTTCCCGCTTTATACGGCGGAGGAGATCGCGCAGGATACCAGCCGGGACGGTGTGGAACTGTATTATCTGCCGGCAGAAGGGGCGCAGGCGAACCAGAAATATGCGCTGGTGATCGGCGGTAATGCGATTGTGGTCAGTGCGGAGATCCGCGAGGGCATTTCCACTGCATGGAACCTGCACGAAATGGGCTATCCGGTGTTCGTGCTGCGCTACCGCATCGGCATGAAGGCTTCCAACAATGCGCCGCTGCAGGATGTGGTCCGCGCGGTGCAATACATCACGGAACATGCAGGACAGTTTGGCGTGCAGGCGGAGGATTATGCCATTGTAAGCTATTCCTCAGGCGGGCAGATCGCCGGACTGTTCGGCACCGACGCGGTGGGCTACAAAAATTACGGCCTGCCAAAGCCCGGTGCCATGCTGCTGGGCTACCCGGTAAACACCTTTCTGGAGTTCAAACCGGTCTATAATATCCTGCTGGACCCCGGCGTGTGCAAGCAGCGGTATTATAAAATGACATTGTCTGATTACATCACACCGGATTACCCGCCTACCTATCACTGGTACGGCAAAAACGACATGACCCTTATGACCATGTGCTGGTCGGCGCAGGGGCCTGTTCTGGAAAAGGCACTGGCCCGCAACCATGTGACGCATATCTACCATGTGTATGATGATGCTCCCCATGCAGTGGCCGCAGGCAAGGGCACCGATGCAGAGGGCTGGCTGAATGAAGCAGTTGCCTTCTGGGAGGAACAGGTCGGCTGAAAAGGAGATGTTGAGTTGAAACACAGGATATGCACCGCAGCAGCCTGTATCTGTCTTCTGCTGATGATGGCGCTGCCCGCATTTGCAGCAGAGTATGGCGAGCCGGATATCACGCCGCAGACCACCATGGGCGAGATCCGCTCAAACCCCAGCATCCTTGGCGCAGGCGTTTGGACCTATTCCAAGGAGCAGAACCTGCCCGGCACCGAGGACTGGTGCAATGACCAGACGCTGGAAAAATATGTGAGCAGCCATGTGGCACAGGATTGTGCCGATGGTCTGAACCTGCTCATCCGCAATTACAATGCGGGCGTGCAGATCACCTATAAGCTCTACTCGGAGCAGGAGATCGCCGAGGACAGCTCCCGCAACAATGTGGAATTCTATTACTACCCGGCCAGCACGCCGGATGCAAAGTATGCGCTGGTGCTCTCCGGCAACATCTTCAACCGCACGGCGGAGTTAAAGGAGTGCATCTCCACAGCTTACCAGCTGCACCAGAAAGGCTATGCGGTGTTCGTGATGCGCTACCGCGCCTACCCGGATAACGACAACAACGGCCCCATGGAGGACATTGCACGGGCGGTGAAGTACATCATCGGCCACGCACAGCAGTTCGGCGTGCAGACGGAAAGCTACGCCCTGATCGGCTATTCTTCCGGCGGACATCTGGCGGGCCTGTTTGCATCGGACGCTCTGGGCTATAAAAACTATGGCCTGCCCAAGCCCGGCGCAGTGATCCTGGCGTATCCCATCGTGCAGTTTTCCGAGATCACACCGATCTACCGTGTGGGCATCGACCCCTTTGTGTGCGGCCGGTTCTACTATGAATACAGCCTTGCCGACCTGATCACAGAGGACTATCCGCCGGTGTACTTCTGGTATGGCAGGGATGACCTGACCTTGAACCTGCTGTGCTGGCCGCTGCAGGGGCCGGCCCTCAGCAAGGCACTGGCCGCGCATGGCGTACCTTACAAAGAAGTGGTATATGACCACGCAGCCCATGGCATCAGCCTTGGCCGCGGCACGGCTGCGGATGGCTGGCTGGACGAAGCCGCTGCCTTCTGGGAAGAACAGACAAAATAATATAAAGTACGCAGATCCGGGCTTTGCAGCTGCACAGCCCGGATTTTGCAATAGGAGACATTATGGAATTTTTAGCGTTTCTTTACACGGTGCTTCTGGTGGCCATCTGCCTGATGATGGCCCTGCTGCTATACCGCTCGGCAAAGCCTGCCGCAAACCGGGACGATGCAGAACGGAAGGAATGGCTGCGTCAGCAGCTGGAAGCGCAGAACCGCCAGATGGACGCGAAGCTGGCAGAGATGGCGCAGCAGAACCTTGCCGCTATGGGCCACATCAGTGAAACGCTGCAGGCTTCGGTGCAGAGCATGAGCACCGCCCTTGCCGCAGGGCAGGGCACCCAGCAGCAGACCATGGAGCAGCGCCTGCAGGGGCTGGAAGCCTCCAACGCCCGCAAGCTGGAAGAGATGCGCCGCACCCTTGCCGAGGGCATGACTGCCCTGCAGGCCCAGAACGCCCAGAAGCTGGACGAGATCCGCCATACGGTGGACGAACAGCTGCAGGATGCATTGCAGAAGCGGGTGACCGAAAGCTTCAAGGCGGTGAACGACCAGCTGGAACAGGTGTACAAGGGTCTTGGCGAAATGCAGAACCTTGCCGCTGATGTGGGCGGGCTGAAACAGGTGCTTTCCGGTGTGAAGACCCGCGGCATCCTGGGCGAGATCCAGCTGGGAGCCATTCTGGAAGAGATCCTTGCCCCGGAACAGTACGACACCAACGTGGCCACCATTCCGGGCAGCACCCAGCGGGTGGAGTACGCCATCCGGATGCCCGGCGCGGACGGCGGCACGGTGTGGCTGCCCATCGACTCCAAGTTCCCCGGCGATACCTATGCCCATTTACAGGATGCGCAGGCATCCGGCGACGCGCAGGCTGTGGAGAACGCCCGCCACGCACTGGAACTGGTGCTGCGGGCCGAGGCCAAGGACATCCGGGAAAAATATGTGGAGCCGCCCTACACCACGGCGTTCGGCATCCTGTTCCTGCCCTTCGAGGGTTTGTATGCCGAGGTGGTGAACGCGGGCCTGCTGGAAGTGCTGCAGCGGGACTATCAGGTGAACATTGCAGGCCCCAGCACCATGGCAGCGCTGCTCAACAGCCTGCAGATGGGTTTCAAGACCCTTGCCATCCAGAAGCGCTCCGGTGAGGTATGGCAGCTGCTGGGTGCGGTGAAGACCGAATTTGACAAGTTCGGGCAGGGGCTTTCCAAGATGCAGCAGCGCCTGCGCCAGACCGACGAAGAACTGGATAATCTCATTGGCGTGCGCAGCCGTGCCATCAGCCGCAAGCTGCGCGCGGTGCAGACCATGGACGAAAGCGCTGCTGCCGCTCTGCTGGAACTGGATGCTGAGCCGGGCAAACCGGTGGCGGCACGTCTGCCGGAGAATGGGGAAGAGCTCTGATGTGCAGAATATTCCCACGTTATCCCTTGCGATTTTTCTGACGATGTGATATGATAGGAACTGTTCTCAGAAACAACCGCCGCAGAAACGCGGCACTGCATAAAAATATAAATAAGGAGACCGAGCATTATGAGCGTAAACAAGATCAGTGAAGCCATTTTGGGCGTTGGCGTGGATGATACCACCATCGACCTGTTCGAGAGCCAGTATCCGGTGCCCACCGGCGTGAGCTATAATTCCTATGTCATTCTGGACGAAAAGACCGCCGTTCTGGACACGGTGGATGCCCGCGCTACCGAGCCGTGGCTGGAAAACCTGACCGAAGCTCTGGCAGGCCGTAAGCCGGATTATCTGGTGGTCTCCCACATGGAGCCGGACCACGGTGCCAACATTGCAAAGCTGGCGGCACTCTATCCTGAGATGCAGGTGGTGGGCAACGCCAAGACTTTCCTGTATATGGATCAGTTCTTTGGTGCTGATGCCATTGCCAAGGAGCGCCGTGTAGTGGTGAAGGACGGCGAGAGCCTTTCTCTCGGTGCACATACCCTGACCTTTGTGTTTGCCCCCATGGTGCACTGGCCGGAGGTCATGGTCAGCTATGAATCCACCGAAAAGGTGCTGTTCTCCGCGGATGGCTTCGGTCGCTTTGGCGCTGTGGCAAAGTTTGACGAAAAGGCCGACTGGGCCAGCGAAGCCCGCCGCTACTACCTGAACATCGTGGGGAAATACGGCCCGCAGGTGCAGGCGCTGCTGAAAAAGGCTGCGGCTCTGGACATCCAGACCATTTGCCCGCTGCACGGCCCGGTGCTGACCGGAGATCTGGGCAAGTACCTGAACTACTACGACATCTGGTCCAGCTACAAGCCCGAGGAGCCGGAAAAGATCCTTGTGGCAAGTGCTTCCATCCACGGCCACACCCGTGCAGCAGCCCACCTCATGGCAGAAAAGCTGCGTGCAAAGGGCGCAAAGGTCGTGGAGGTGGACCTGACCCGCACGGATGTGTCCTATGCCGTCACCGAAGCCTTCCGCTGCGGAAAGATCGTGCTGGCCTGCGCCACCTACGACGGCTTCCTCTTCCCGCCGATGGAAAATCTGCTGGCCCACCTCAAGACCAAGAACTTCCAGAGCCGCACCGTCGGCCTGATGGAGAACGGCACGTGGGCCCCCATGGCGGCCAAGCTCATGCGCGCCGAATTGGAGGGTATGAAGAACATCACCGTCTGCGAGAATGTCGTCACCATCCGTTCCGCCGCCAATGAAGCGGCCAAGGCGCAGATGGATGCGCTGGCAGATGAACTTGTGCTGAAATGATGTGCAGCCTGCCCATCCTGAGGGCATACAGCGCACCGAATTGTCCGTGCTCGACAAAATGACCATAGCGCAGCATGGGACCCGCCCCGCTGCAAAGAAAAAAGCGCCCACACTTCGTGAGAAGTGTGGGCGTTTTTTGGTTCGGGCAGATCAGGTATCCTGCAGCTCCCCGCGGCTGGCGGCCTTGAGGTAAGCAAAGATGAAACCGTCGAGGTCGCCGTCCATAACGGCATCCACATTGCCGGTCTCGTAGTTGGTGCGGTGATCCTTGACC
>ENA-OURZ01001679-OURZ01001679.1-human-gut-metagenome-genome-assembly--contig:-NODE-1679-length-23415-cov-5.470077_pt1 | contig 23415 bp, 16 predicted proteins | sample MGYA00242073_ERZ509195 | MGnify/ENA primary metagenome ERZ509195 (study PRJEB26280, sample SAMEA2338837) | human gut metagenome | biome: human gut; feature: human-associated habitat; material: faeces...
TCGGGGGAGTCTGTCTCGCAGAGGGAGGCAAGGCCCCCGGCCCCCTCTGCGAGGGGGCTGTCGCCGCAGCGACTGGGGGAGAGAACCTCGCCATTGCCCGAAGCCTACCCCTACACGAAGCCTTCCCCCTTGGGGAAAGGTGTCTGTGGCCCCGGCCACAGACGGATGAGGGGCAGCCTGCCGGAGATTGCCCGCAAACGGGCCGTGTCAGCAGGCTCCGCCCTCATCAGTCACCTTCGGTGACAGCTCCCCCACCTTGGGGGAAGCCTTTACATACAGTTTTACGAACAGGGAGTGTTTGTATATGAAAGACATCAACAAATATCGCGGCATTATCCCCGCCTTCTACGCCTGCTACGCACCGGACGGCTCTATCTCCACCGAGGGCGTCAAGGCACTGACCCGCCACCTGATCGCCAAGGGCGTCAAGGGCGTTTACGTCGGCGGCTCCTCCGGCGAGTGCATCTACCAGCACCCGGATGAGCGCAAGGCCGTGCTGGAGGCCGTCATGAGCGAGGCCAAGGGCAAGATCACCGTTATTGCCCACGTCGCCTGCAACAACACGGCAGACTCCGTCGAGCTGGCCGCCCATGCTGAAAAGTGCGGCGTTGACGCCATCGCGTCCATCCCACCGATCTACTTCCACCTGCCCAACTACGCCATCGCGGACTACTGGAACGCCATGAGCGCCGCCGCGCCCAACACCGAGTTCATCATCTACAACATCCCGCAGCTGGCCGGTACCGCTTTGACGATGCCCCTGCTGAACGAGATGCTCAAGAACCCCAACGTCATCGCGGTCAAGAACTCCTCAATGCCCACCCAGGACATCCAGATGTTCAAGGATGCCGGTATTCAGGCGCGCGGTGCGGACGGCTTCGCCGTGTTCAACGGCCCCGATGAGCAGTTCGTCTCCGGCCGTGTCATGGGCGCGGACGGCGGCATCGGCGGCACCTACGCCGTCATGCCCGAGCTGTTCCTCAAGATGAACGAGCTGATCGAGAAGGGCGACATCCCCGCTGCCCGCGAGATCCAGTACAAGGCGGACCGCATCATCTACAAGATGTGCGAGGCCCACGGCAACCTGTACGCGGTCATGAAGGAGATCCTGCGCCGCATGTACGGTCTGGAGCTGGGTGGCGTGCGCGCCCCGCTGCCGGGCCTGATCCCCGAGGATGAGCCCATTGTGGCCGAGGCGCAGAAGATGATCGAGGACGCCGTCGCGGCCCTGTAAGAGGTGTGAAATGATCGTAGATTCGTTTGATTACATTGCCTGCTACAAGGGTCTGCACCCGAATCTGGACAAGGCCATCGACTGGCTGAACAGCCACACGCTGGACGCGCTGGAAAACGGCAAGACCATCATTGACGGCGAGAACGTCTTTGTCAACGTGATGGACGCCGACCTGCGCGATGCCGACGGCGCTGCGTTCGAGTACCACCGCCGCTATGCCGACCTGCAGATCGACCTGACCGGCAGCGAGCATCTGGGCTGGGCGTCCGAGGGCACAGAGCAGGGCGAGTTTGACGAGGAAAACGACTTCGGTCTGCGGACCGGCCCTGAGCACTGCGGCATGACGCTGGGCGGGGGACGCTTTGCCGTGTTCTTCCCCGGTGAGCTGCACAAGCCCAGCTGCAAGACCCCCGGCTGCGACCACGTAAGAAAAGCCGTGGTCAAGATTTTGATGAAATAATTTGCATTCCCCAAGCCTTCCCCCTTGGGGGAAGGTGGCCCCGCAGGGCCGGATGAGGGGTAAGCTATCGGTGGTTGCCCGTAAACGGGTTGTCGCCGTAAGCTCCGCCCTCATCAGTCACCTTCGGTGACAGCTTCCCCCTCGGGGGAAGCCTTTTTGCGTTCCCATTTGCAGGGGCGGATGACGAGCATCGACCCCTGCGACCTCACAAAAAAGGAGTCTTTCCCATGACCCACGAACAAATTTTCAACCAAATCAAGGGCGGCCTTATCGTCTCCTGCCAGGCGCTGGAGCATGAGCCGCTGTATACAAAAGAGGGCGGCGTCATGCCGCTGATGGCCAAGGCGGCGGCACAGTCCGGCGCTGTCGGCATCCGCGCCAATACGGTGCGCGACATCACCCAGATCAAGCAGGCCGTGGATTTGCCGGTCATCGGCATCATCAAAAAGGATTACCCCGGCACGCCGATGTACATCACCGTCACGATGAAGGAGGTCGACGAGCTCGTCGCCTGCGGCGTGGACATTCTGGCTGTGCAGGGCACCGGTGCCCTGCGCCCCAACGGGCAGACCAGCGCCGAGTTCATCCGTTCCATCAAGGAGAAGTACCCCGACCAGCTCGTTATGGCCGACTGCGACAACATTGAAAACGCGCTTGCCTGCGCCAAGGCGGGCGCAGACTTCGTCGGCACGACGATGCGCGGCTACACGCCGGAGACGAAGGGCATCGACGACGTCGACTTCGGCTTCATCGCCCAGCTGGCGCGGGAGTGCCCGGCCAAGGTCATCGCCGAGGGCCATATCCACACGCCGGAGCAGGCCGTGCAGGCGCTCTACGCCGGTGCGTTCGCCCTCGTCGTCGGCGGTGCCATCACCCGCCCGGCCGAGATCACGGCCCGCTATACGGCGGCCATCAACAACCACAAATAAGCAGGTGCGCTATGAGTAAAACCTATCTGGGCGTTGACATCGGCGGCACGGCGGTCAAGCTGGGGCTCGTCGATGAGAACGGCAGGGTGCTGCGCCGCGCCGAGCGCAGCGTCAGCTTTGACGGCTATAAAACGCCGATCCTGGATACCGTGCAGGCGGCCATCCACGAATTTCTGACCGCGGACGCGCCGAGGCTCGAGGGCATCGCTGTGTCCGCCACGGGCCAGATCGACAGCCGCCGCGGCGTGGTCGCGGGGACCTGCGGCAATTTCCCGGGGTGGATCGGCGTGGACATTAAAGGTACGCTGGAGCGTGCCTTCGGCCTGCCCGTCACCGTCGCCAACGACGCGAACTGCATGCTGCTGGGCGAGGTCTGGGCCGGTGCGGCTAAGGGCTATACCGATGTCATCGGTGTGACGCTGGGCACCGGCGTCGGCGGCGGCATCCTGACCGGCGGACGTCTGCTGGAGGGTGCGCGCGGCCTTGGCGGCGAGCTGGGGCATTTCCGTCTGCACGCGCTGGACGGTGTGGCCTGCACCTGCGGGGCCATCGGCTGCTATGAGCGCTACGCCGCCACAACGGCGCTGGTCCGCAGCGCCCAGAAGGCCGGGCTGGACGCGCCCGACGGGCGTGCGATTTTTGAGGCTGCCGCCGCGGGCGACGCCCGCACGCTGGCTGTGCTCAACGGTTGGATCAACGAGATTGCCCAGGGCCTTGCGGGCCTTGTACACATCTTCAACCCGCAGCTGATCCTGATCGGCGGCGGCGTCAGCGCACAGCAGGCGCTTCTGATCGACCCGCTGGCCGCGCAGGTGCGCAAAAGCATCATGCCCGCCTTCGCCGAGGGCCTTGAGGTCAGGGCCGCAGCCCTCCAGAACGACGCCGGCCTTGTCGGTGCAGTGTATTATTTTAAGCAGCAGCAGTAAGGCGGATGGCCCGGGTCGCCGAGGGCACCGCCTCCCTACAGCTCCACCATGAAAATCCCCCCGCCGCACCCCGGCGGCGGGGATTTTTTTGCGGAAATACAGTATGTAAAATCTGGCACGCAAAAGCGCAAAAAATGTGCGAATGACGGCCTTTTGTGGGTTCTGGACAAAAATATTGACTTTGAACCGATGATTTTGGCACGGCGCAGAGGGGCGTAAATTGTTGCAATTACAGAGAGTGTGTGTTATACTGTTCATTATGAATAAGTGTGTAAAATTGCCCAAACGAGGCGGAGCGCACGGGACAAAAACCGGTCATCGACGGACTGACCGGCTCACAAAACAATAAAGGAGCGCATTATGAAAGTAGTAATCCTGGCTGGCGGCCTTGGCACGCGCATCAGCGAAGAAAGCGTCTACAAGCCCAAGCCGATGATCGAAATCGGCAACATGCCCATCCTGTGGCATATCATGAAGGAATATTCCTACTATGGCTTTCACGACTTTGTCATCTGCGCGGGCTACAAGCAGCACATGATCAAGGAGTGGTTCGCGGATTACTTCCTGCATACCAGCGATATTACGTTTGATTTCACCCGCGGCCAGAACGAGATGATCGTCCACAACCACCACACCGAGCCGTGGAAGGTCACCGTTGTGGACACCGGCCTCAACACGATGACCGGCGGGCGCATCAAACGCATTCGTCCCTACATCGGCGATGAGACCTTCATGATGACCTACGGCGACGGCGTCTGCGATGTGGACATTGCCAAGCTGGTGGCATTCCACCGCGAGAACGGCAAGATCGCCACGCTGACCGCCGTTCAGCAGGAGCAGCAGAAGGGCGTTCTGGATATTGCCGAGGATAATTCTGTCCGTTCTTTCCGTGAAAAGAAGGCTAGCGACGGCGCGCTCATCAACGCGGGCTATATGGTGCTGGAGCCGCAGATTTTCGACTATCTGGACGGCGACGCCTGCGTCTTTGAGCAGAAGCCGCTGCAGAAGCTGGCCGAGGAGGGTCAGCTGATGAGCTATATCCACAAGGGCTTCTGGCAATGCATGGACACCGCCCGCGAGAAGCAGGTCCTGGAGAAAATGCTTGCCACCGGCAACGCGCCCTGGAAGAAGTGGGAGGATTGATGATGGTACATTACGATCCTGAATTTTACCGCGGCAAGCGGGTGTTCGTCACCGGCCACACCGGCTTCAAGGGCAGCTGGCTCTGCAAGATGCTGCTGATGGCCGGGGCCGAGGTCACGGGCTACAGCCTGCAGCCGCCGACGCAGCCGAACCTTTTCTCCATCGCCGGCGTCGAGGACAAGATGCACAGCGTCATCGGCGACATCCGCGACTTTGACGCGCTGAAGGCCGCTTTTGACGCGGCGCAGCCCGACATTGTGCTGCACCTGGCCGCGCAGCCCATCGTGCGCGACAGCTACAAGGACCCGCGCTACACCTATGAGACGAACGTTATGGGTACGGTCAACCTGCTGGAATGTGTGCGGCTGGCCCAGCAGCAGGGCAGAGCGCCCCGCTCGGTGCTGAACGTCACCACCGACAAGGTCTACCACAACAACGAGTGGGCCTGGGGCTACCGCGAGAACGAGCCGCTGGACGGTTTCGACCCCTACTCCAACAGCAAGAGCTGCTCGGAGTTGGCGACGCACTCCTACATCAACAGCTTTTTTGCCGATAAGACCGTGGCCGTCTCGACGGCCCGCGCGGGCAATGTCATCGGCGGCGGCGACTTTGCCAATGACCGCATCATCCCCGACTGCGTCCGCGCCATGGCCGCGGGCCGTAAGATCGGCGTGCGCAACCCCTACTCGACCCGCCCGTACCAGCATGTGCTGGAGCCGCTGGCGGCCTACCTGCTGATCGCCCAGCGCCAGTACGAGGACAGCCGCTTTGCGGGCTACTATAATGTAGGCCCCGACGACTGCGACTGCGTCACCACCGGCACGCTGGTGGATCTGTTCTGCCGGGCCTGGGGCGGCGACGCCGCCTGGGAGAATCAGGCCGAGGCCAATGCCCCGCACGAGGCCAACTTCCTGAAGCTGGACTGCAGCAAGCTGAAAACGACCTTCGGCTGGACGCCGCGCTGGCACATGGCCGAGTGCATGGAAAAGACCGTCGCCTTCAGCAAGATCTGGCTTGCCAACGGCGACGTCCCGGCGGAGATGGAAAAGGAAATTAACAGCTTCTTGGAGGGGCAGAAATGACAAAGGAACAGAGGAGTATAACAAGCGCTTTTGTCATTTCGGTTTTGGTAGGTGGAGCCTATCTGGTTTCCTGGCTGGCGCATGTATGGGGCGACCAGCCGTGGCCCATCGGCAGCAACATGGTCAACTATGCCGTAGTTCTAGTACTGTTCGGCGTTTCGCTTTTGCTGTTCGGCAACCTTTTTGCCCGCATTCTGCCGCAAGAGCGTGGCTTTGTGCGGGCTTGTGACGCGCGTCTGCAGGGTCGCGGCGCGGCAGCGGCCCTTGTGGTATCTGCGCTGGTGACAGCCGCCTACCTTATTTATTACGCGAACATTGGGGTGTCCAAGGAATTTGCGGGGCCTTCCTATTCGCCGTCCTCCCTGATGGCGCCGCAGATGGTGCCGCTGTATTACCTGCTTACGGTGCTGTTTTTTGTGGCGGCAATCTATCTGCTGCTGACGGGTAAGGACTGCCCGCGGTGGATGGCCTGGGGCGGCTACGGCCTTTCGGCAGTGATGTACTTCTTGGGCGTATGGATCGTCAATACGTTTGAGGGAGACCCGTACCACGGTGAGGCGTATTTGGAAAGCATCTACAACGTGGCTGACAGCATCCCCTATGAGGAGTTGACGACAGGCATCTACGGCCACTACGGACTGTTCTTTCTGCTGCCGATGAAGATCTTCGGTGCAAAGGCTGTTGTTATTCAATTCCTGATCGCGCTGGTCGGCGTTGTGACGGATCTGGCCATGCTGTACTGCATCCATCACCTGATAAAAAAGAACTGGGTACGCCTGTTGATGGCACTGGTTGTGCCGGTCATTCCGTTTGCATACAGACGGACGAATTACTGGCAGCTGCAGCCTCACCGTTTGGTATTCCCGATGTTGCTGGCGGCCTATATGCTGTTCTGTTTGCGGAAAAAGCAGTCGAAAAAAACGGCTCGGTTCTGGGGCGGCTGGCTTCTGTGCATGCTGGCAGTGCTGTGGAGCACCGAGAGTGGTCTGTTCTGTATCATCGGCTGGTGCGCGGGCTGCATCGTCCGCTGGTGGCAGCAGGAGCCATGGTACGCCCGCGGCCAGTGGGAACGCTATGGTGCGCTGCTGCTGGGCGCTGTGTTGGCGGTGCTGGGGGCCATTGGCCTGACAAATTTGTATAACCTGGCCTGCGGCGGAGCACCGATCTTCAAGGTGTTTTTTTACCCGCTGTACAGCAGCAATTATATGGATGGTTCCATCGGCTACCCGCTTGAGCTAGGCGTGCGCCCATGGGTGTTTGTGCTGCTGCTTATGCTGGCCGTGCTGGCATGGTCGCTGTTCCAGACAACCGCTATCGGAAGAATAGCCAAAAAGGAGAACATTGCCCCATTTGCGGCCTGCCTGTCGGTACTGGGGCTGGTATCGTTCAGTTACTATGCAAACCGCTCCGCCTGGATGAATCTGGAGATCTGCCTGCCGGAGGCACTGCTTTGCCTGTGCTTCCCGCTGCAGGCGCTGACGGACGGGGAGGGGCTACGCAAGAAGCTGGGCGGCCTGTACTGCACGGCGGCACAGTCTGTGGGACTGGCCGTGCTGCTGGTGCTCTGCGTGCTTACGGCACAGCTGCCCGGCGGCGTGATGAATACAGTGATCCTGCAGGAGCGCGGTGCGTTCAGCACACGCGGCATCTATGCGGAGGTGGAGAATTTCTCTGCCAATATACCGGACAACACCTTTGCGGTTGGCCGCGATGTGGGGATCATCTACCATGCAGCAGGCTGGGACAACTACGGACATTATGTGGATGCTGCGGATTACGGCGTGGCAGATACCGAAAAATTACTCCCTCATATTCTGGCAGAGTTGAAGGCCCAGCCAAGCTTTGTCGTGGATGACATACTGGGGGTCTATCTGGGGCAGAATGGCTACACGCCCGACATGCTCGGATACCAGCTGCAGACGACGTTCACATCGGCTGGCGGCACGAACCCAATTACTTATTACTACTACGAAAAGCAATAAAAAAGGAGAGCAAAACCTATGGCATGGAAGAACGAGGCAGAAGCCCGCGAGCGGATCAAGACGATGGTCGCCGAGTATTATCACGACTTCAAGGAGAAAAAGACCCCTTATCAGGAGGGTGACCGCATCACCTACGCAGCCCGCGTCTTTGACGAGAAGGAGATGTGCGCCCTGACTGACGCCACGCTGGACTTCTGGCTGACGACGGGCCGCTTTGCAGACCGGTTCGAGAAGGAGTTTGCCAAGTGGATCGGCGTTAAGTTCGCCCATCTGGTCAACAGCGGTTCCTCCGCCAACCTGATCGCCTTCATGGCGCTGACCGCCCCCGAGCTGGGTGACCGCCAGATCAGGAAGGGCGACGAGATCATCACCGTGGCCTGCGGCTTCCCCACCACCGTGACCCCGGCCATCCAGTACGGCGCGGTGCCCGTGTTTGTGGATGTGACCGTGCCCCAGTACAACATCGACGTCACCAAGCTCGAGGCCGCCCTCTCCCCCAAGACGAAGGCAGTCATGATCGCCCACACGCTGGGCAACCCGTTTGACCTGTCCGCCGTCAAGGCGTTCTGTGACGCCCACAACCTGTGGCTGGTCGAGGACAACTGCGACGCGCTGGGCACCCAGTACACCATCAACGGCGAGACCCGTTTTACCGGCACCTGGGGCGACATCGGCACGTCCAGCTTCTACCCGCCGCACCACATGACAATGGGCGAGGGCGGCTGCGTTTACACCAACAACCCGCTGCTGAACCGCCTGATCCTCTCCTTCCGCGACTGGGGCCGCGACTGCATCTGCCCCTCCGGCCAGGATAACTTCTGCGGCCACCGCTTTGACGGTCAGTTCGGCGAGCTGCCCAAGGGCTACGACCACAAGTACGTCTACAGCCACTTTGGCTATAACCTCAAGGTCACCGACATGCAGGCCGCCATCGGCTGCGAGCAGCTGAAGAAGTTCCCCACCTTCATCGAGCGCCGCCGCCACAACTGGGACCGTCTGCGCGCCGCGCTGGAGCCCGCCGCCGACAAGCTGATCCTGCCGGAACCGGCTGCCAACAGCCGCCCGTCCTGGTTCGGCTTCCTGATCTCCGTCAAGCCGGAGAGCGGTCTGGACCGCAACGCCGTGACCCGCTATGTGGAGAGCCACAACGTGCAGACCCGTCTGCTGTTCAGCGGCAACCTCATCAAGCATCCCTGCTTTGACCAGATCCGCGGCACCGACGCCTACCGCGTGGCGGGCGAGCTGACCAACACCGACTTTATCATGAACAACACCTTCTGGGTCGGCGTTTACCCCGGCATGACCGACGAGATGATCGACTACATGGCCAAGACGATTATCGAGGCTGTGAATCAGTAAAATTTTGACAACGAGGTACAGACCCCTATGATGCAGCAAAAGGTGAAAACGACCCGCGCACCCAGACTGCGGTTGGACAAAAACAGGCGGCTGACGCCTATGCAGATCTACTGCTGGGCAACGGTGGCCTGTCTGGCGATGCTGCTGCTTGCCCTGCTGGCCAGCCGCGGTACGCTGCTGCATCGATTCTTCTTTTATGATGTCACCGATACCGGTATGGACTTTTTCCATAGTATTGAGTATGTGAGAGGGCGTATGCCCTACGGACAGTTCGATACGCTGTACCCGCCGCTTGCAAATCTGTTTTTCTATGTGTTGTATTTGCTTGTGCCAAAGACACAATCAGCTACGTGGACGGAATCGTATATCTCGTCTCTCAACATGAGGGGAACAGAACGGGATTTGCGTTTACAGCAAGCGACGATGATGCTGTTTGTCGTCTTTGTTATCGTGGTGGTCTTAGGAATTGTATCGATGACAGAACGCCTGACGCGCAGCTGCGGGGGGCGGAAAAAGCTGCTGGCATTCTGTGCAGTGTTCAGCTATGGGGTACTGTACGGCTTGGAACGCGGCAATATTCTGCTGCTGTGCTGGCCGTTAATGGCATTTTTTATCCTGTACCGCAATTCAGAAAAACCACTTTTGCGGGAGCTGGCCTGTCTGGCACTGGCGATTGCCGCCGGTTTCAAGCTGTACCCGGCGTTTCTGGGCGTGCTGCTGCTGCGCGATAAAAACTATCTGGCCGCGGTGCGCACGGTGCTGTACGGTGTTGTCTGCCTGTGCTTCCCGCTGTTCTCCTTCAATGAAGGATTGTTTGGCCTCACACTGTGGTTCCGTGTACTGTTTGATTTTAGCGGCAGCAGAGGTGAACCGTGGATCGGCAACGGTTTCTCCAACATTTTGGCAGAGGCCGGACATGCGGTGGACAAGTTGCTGGGCACGCAGCTGGGCTATGGCAGCTACGCACTGCTGGGCATTGTGCTGGCAGCGGTGCTGCTGGTGTGCAGCTTTTTTATGGATAAGGAGTGGAAGCGCATTACAGCAATCATTCTGGCGATGCTGATGTTCCAGCCCCAGTATGATTATGTATGGTGCCTGTTTTTGATTCCGCTATTCCTGTTTATGGAGCAGGAGCGTGAGCTGCGCAGGGACAACGTGCTGCCCTATCTGGCCTTGATGGTGCCGGTGCTGCCGCTGCCGCTGTTTCGGCGGGACCAGATGGAGCCGTCCTTTGTACCGCGCAACACGATTTGTCATGTCATGCTGCTGCTGCTCATTGTCTGGTGCTTTGTCCAGGCAGTGCAGGGGGTGCGTGTACGCTGTGCGGAAAAGCCGGTCAAGCCGGCACACGGACACCCGGCGGCCACGGTGCTGCTGGCCGTTTGTGTGGCGGTGGCCGGTGTGGGCGGCCAGCAGCTGTGGCAGCGCACCCACAACTGGGGCTTTGACTATGGCTACAACGGCCGACTGGATGCCGAGGACATCCGGCAGAAGGACGTGCAGGACAGCGACGGCAACCCGGTAGAGGCAACATGGAGCGGCCGCGGTGCGTATATTATGATTTACAACCACGCGCCATTTACGCAAAGGATGGTGGTCACGTTCCAGACAGGCTACGGCATGGATTTGAAGCGCGCCTATACGATGACGTTTGAAGCACCGAATCTGGAAGATGCTGATGGTACAACCGGGAAGCAGAAGCAGACGAATATTAAGATTGACCATGAGGGGCAGACCGTGTGCTACACGGTAGATGTGGCCCCCGGCCAGACCCAAATCGATGTGAGTTATGACGGCCCGATGGCGGTCTATGATGCTTCTTCGCGCAAAAACGGCACCTTCACGGTGACAAACCTGGTGGTTGCCAGTGAGGGCGCTGTGGAGGAAACCGAATAACGGAAGGAAACATATACTATGCAGAAATTGCTGGCCCTGCTGGGCGCAAAAAATAAAGAGGAATTTGTGGAGCTGTTCAAGCAGTTCATCAAGTTCGGCCTGGTGGGCGTAAGCAATACGGCTGTGTCCATGGCGGTCTACTATATCTTCCTGTGGATCAGCCCGGACCTGTATATGGTCGGCAGCATTCTGGGCACGATTCTGAGCATTGCCAACGCCTTTTTCTGGAATGATAAATTTGTCTTTACCGGCAACGCCAATGACTGGCGCAGCAAGCTCAAGCGGCTGGGTAAGACCTATGTCAGTTACGGCGGCACATCGATTTTGTCCAACGTGCTGCTCTGGATCGAAGTTGCATTCTTCAGTGTCAGCAAGTCCATTGCGCCCATCGTTAATCTGTTAGTGACGATCCCGCTGAACTTTGTTATCAACAAGCTGTGGACATTTAAGGAAAAGTGAGAACAAGCACGATGCAATTAGTAATGGAAAAACCACATACGAATAAGCGCCAGAACGCGCGAGGCTGGGTATTGGCTGCACTGCTTTGTGTGGTGATTCTGGCCTATTCCTCAATTTATTTCGCCAACACGATGCCCATTACGGAAGGCTGGAATGTAAACTATGCAGAGCTGGTATTGCACGGGAAATTTCCATACCGCGATTTTTACTATTACCTGCCGCCACTGAACATCCTGATTGATGTGATGCTCTGGAAGCTGTCGTTTGGCAGCCTGTTCATTTACCGTGCGTGGTGGCTGGTACAGCGGATTGCTATTTATGAGTTGATGTTTCGGCTGCTCTGCCGGTATTTCAATAGATATGCCGCCTTTGCAGCGTGTGCCTTCTCTGCGATTCTGTGCACGGCCTCTGTCTACGATTTATTCGGTGATTATAACCAGACGATTCCGTTTTTGTCTGTGTTGCTGCTCTATTGTGTTCTGGGATTTGCAGAGGCGGCAGATAAGAAAGCCGCCGGGAAATACCTGTTTGCTGCCGGCGCTATGCTGGGGCTGCTCTTTCTGAACAAGCAGACGATTTTTGCAGCTGCGGGGGTTATTTATCTGCTGGCTTTGAGTGTCTACTGCTGGAAGAAAAAAGACAAAGGCTTTCTGCAATATTGTGCGGCAGTCATACTTGGCTTTTTGCTGGTGTTCGTCGTGGCCATGGGAATCCTTGCCGTCAATGGCGCGTTGCTTCCGTTCTTTCAGCAGGTCTTTATGCACACGGGAGGCAAAGGCAGTCCGCTTGCCATTTTGCTGAAAATCTTTACGGGCTGGACAATCAATGCGCCGGTATTTTTACTGATGGTGGGGTGTGTAGCTGCCATAACACTGGCGCAGAAAAACGAGAGTCAGACAGCAGGACGGATGCTCTTGCTGCTGGTCATAGGCGGCGGCTATGTTTTGGAAAGGCAGGCTGCGAACGACTTTATCGAAGTGCTCGTTGGTACGAAAAGCGTCCAAGCCGTTGTCATCGGTGGAGGGTTGCTACTGTTGCTGGCGTACAGCCAAAAGCGCAGAAGCGGCAGCAAGATAATGCACGATGTATTTTACGGTCTGTGTGCCGCCTATGTGGTGACTATTCTGGTTACGGCCCGTTATGCGTCATTAGGCGAAGATAACGGGAGCTTATTGGAAGCAATCTATGAATCAGGCACGCTGTTTAAGAGTGTGACTGGTACGCTGTATACGATCATCAGCTTTTTGGATCTATATCTGATTGCCCGCTCCCTTATGAAAATAAAAGCGGATGGCAATGACGGCTATGCACGTGAGCACTTTTGGATGGCCTGTGCGGCATTTTCTACGATATATGCAGCCAGTATGGCATCGGCATCAGAAATTTCCTACCATGGGATTATGTTGGCTATGCCGTTTGTTCTGTGTGTTGGGCTGAACAGCGTATTTACAGATAAAGTTACGGAAAAATCGGTCAAAATCGGTACGATTGCGCTGTGCACAGTACTTTCGATGGCTTGTATTGCACAGAAGGTCGTATGTTCCTATTCTTGGTGGGGCTGTGAACAGGCAGAGTATGACAAAAAAATCTACGCCACCGGCATCCCCGCGCTGCGAGGCTTCCGTTTTTCTGCGGAGGACGACAAGATGTTGAAAGACATCACACAGCTGATTCTTGAAAACACAACAGAAGATGCAACGATTTTTGGCTATCCCTATGTAAAGCTCTTTAATATTCTGACAAACCGCTATACAATGGATACGTTTGTTCCGGTTCTGTTCTATGACGTGGTAGACGACCAGTACGTTTTGCAGGAGGACGAGCTGCTACAGGAAAATCTGCCTGACATTGTAATCTGGAAGGATGATGTTCCAAACTGCAAGAAGGTTCACGAAGAAAGTTACCGCAATGGTGAGAAATTGAAGCAGCGCGAGCTGGAAAAGAATTTTGGACGACTGCTGGGCACACGCTACACCCTGTTGGGCGTGTATGGTGAGGAAAGAACCGGTAAGATCAAGGTGTACAAGCTGGCAGACGAGACAGACTGGGGTAGCTTCACCTTGGAAGGAAAGGGAACCGAGGAAGAGCCGTATCTGATTCAGTCGGCGGAGGATTTGCAGGCGTTCAGCAATTATGTCAACCGCGGCATGAGCTTTGCAGATCAGTATGTTGAACAGACCGCTGACATTGATATGGACGGTAAAAAATTTACGCCCATTGGTGCATTCAGCGGGGAAAGCTATTTTTACGGCACCTACAATGGCAAGGGACATATTATCCGCAATCTGAGCATTCAGGGCAAGGCTACAGAGGATGTCGGTCTGTTTGGACGTCTCGAAGGGGCTGTTTACAATCTGGGGCTTGAAGCGGGCAGCCTGACTGGCGACTGTGTTGGAGCAATTGCCAGCTATGCAGTCAACCCGGAGGCAGAGATTATGAACTGCTTTACGGATGTGAATGTCACGGGCTCGCGCGCTGGTGGCATTACCGATAACTTCGCTGGTAGTGTTGTAAACTGTGTTAGTGCCGGTGCGCTGACTGGTGGCGAAAACGCGGATGCAATCGCCTATAATAGCTCAATTATGGTAGAGAATGTTTATCAGCTGACGGGTCAAAAGACAAGCCTGCTTGATAGACCCGCTATTCAAGAAAAGCGTGTCAGCTATGCCGACGAAGATGTTTTCAACAGTGATTTCCTGGTGAAGCGTCTGAATGCCGCAGTAAGAGAAAAGAATAAAGCAAACAGCGAGAGCGGCGCAGAAGAAGCGATTACGCTTGTCGAATGGACAAAGGGAACGGACGGCCACCCGGTATTGGTTCCTGAAAATTGACTGAATGGAAAAGGAGCAACCCAATGAAACAGCGTTTAGCGGATTATGTGGCGGATTTTCTGGCGGCACGCGGCGTGACGGATGTTTTCTCCGTCGTGGGCGGCGGCGCTATGCACCTGAACGATGCGCTGGGCCATAACCCCCGGCTGCATGTGACCTACAACCACCATGAGCAGGCCTGCGCCATTGCGGCGGAAGCCTACGCCCGGCTGGAAAATAAGATCGCGGCGGTCTGCGTGACCACCGGCCCCGGCGGCACCAACGCGCTGACCGGCGTCGTGGGCGGCTGGCTGGACTCCATCCCCATGTTCATCGTCTCCGGCCAGGTGCGCTATGACACCACGGCCCGGTACGCCTTGCAGTACACCGGCACGCCGCTGCGCGCCATGGGCGACCAGGAGTACGACATCACCAAGTCCGTCCAGTACATGACGAAGTTCGCCGCCATGCTGGAGGACCCCAAGGACATTCGCTACCTGCTGGAAAAGGCGTGGCATCTGGCTACAACGGGCCGCCCCGGCCCGGTCTGGCTGGACATCCCGGTCAACTTCCAGGGCGGCTACATCGAGACTGACGAGCTGCGCGGCTACGACCCCGCCGAGGATGACGCCCAGCTGCCCCCGTCGGTGGACGACACCACGATCCGGACGATTCTGGAAAAAATCAAGAACGCCAAACGGCCCGTGTTCCACGCGGGCTATGGCATCCGCCTGTCCGGCGGGTATGCGGCGTTCCGCTCCGTGGCGGAAAAGCTCAACATCCCCATCGTCACCTACTGGAACGCCGTGGACCTCATCGAGGATGACAATCCGCTGTACTGCGGGCGCGCCGGCAACATGGGTGACCGCCCGGGCAACTGGGCTATCCAAAACGCAGACTTGATTCTGGCCGTAGGCACGCGCATTTCTATCCGCCAGGTCGGCTACAACTGGAAGACCTGGGCCCGCGCGGCAGAGGTCATCATGGTGGACATTGACCAGGCCGAGCTGAAAAAGCCGACCCTGCACGTCGAAATGCCGGTCTGGGCCGACGCGAAGGACTTTTTGACCAAGCTGGATAAGGTCGCCGCGGCCCCCGTGAACGCGGGCGGCGAGTGGCTGGCCACCTGCCAGCGCTGGAAACGCGACTACCCCGCCGTGTTGCCCCGCCAGTGGGAGGAAAACGGCGAGACCGCCAACGTCTACGCCTTTGTGCGCTATTTAAGCAGTCGCCTGCCGGAGAACAGCCTGACCGCGGTCTCCAACGGTGCGTGCTGTGTCGTCGGTAACCAGGCGTATGTCATCCAGAAGGGCAGCCGGATGGCAAACAACAGCGCCATTGCCAGCATGGGCTACGGTCTGCCCGCAGCCATTGGCACCTGCATCGGCGGCGGACGCCGCCCGACGATCTGCCTCGAGGGCGACGGCTCCATCATGATGAACCTGCAGGAACTGCAGACCATTCTGACGAACAAGCTGCCGATCAAAATCTTCCTCATCAACAACAACGGTTACCACTCTATCCGCCTGACGCAGAATAACCTTTTCAAGGAGCACTGCAAGGTCGGCATCGGCCCCGAGAGCGGCGACCTGTCCTTCCCGGAGTTTGAAAAGATTGCAAAGGCGTTTGGCTACCCCTACTACAGCGCCCACAGCAACGCCGAGATGAAGCAGGCCGTGGACACGGTGCTGGCACTGGACGGCCCGGCTTTCTGCGAGATTTTCACCGACACCAAGCAGGTCTGGGAGCCCAAGAGCAGCACCAAGCGCCTGCCCGACGGCACGCTGGTCAGCCCCCCGCTGGAGGACCTGGCCCCCTTCCTGCCGCGTGAGGAGCTGGAAAAGCAGATGTTCATCCCGCTGATGCCGGAAGTGTAAGGGAGTGCGTGATTCAAAAATGGCAAGCATTCAAAGACAAATCCACACCGCCATCATCACCGGTCCTACGGGGGCAATCGGGATGGCGCTGTGTGCAAAGCTGCTGGCGGAGGGCGTGACGGTCTACGCGGTCACCCACCCGGGCAGCGCGCGGGCGGCGCTGCTGCCGCAGGACGCGCGGCTGCATGTGGTGCCCTGCGATGCGGCGGAGTTGGCCGCGCTGCCGGAGCTGATCCCGGAAAAGGCCGATGCGTTCTTCCACTTTGCGTGGGCGCACACGATCGGCCCGGGCCGCAACGACATGCCGGCGCAGATCGAGAACATCCGCTACACCATTGCGGCCTGCCGCGCCGCAGCGCAGCTGGGCTGCCAGGTCTTTATCGGGGCTGGCAGCCAGGCCGAGTATGGCCGCGTGGAGGGCGTGCTGACCGCACAGACCCCCTGCTTCCCGGAGAACGGCTACGGCATGGCCAAGCTGTGCGCCGGCCAGATGAGCCGCGTCGAGTGCCAGACGCTGGGCATGGCCCACATCTGGACGCGCATTTTGAGCGTCTACGGTCCGCACGACGGTCCGGCCACGATGATCAGCGGAACCATCCGTAAGCTGCTGCACGGCGAGAAGCCCGCTCTGACCGCGGGCATCCAGCAGTGGGACTACCTGTACGCCGCCGACGCGGCAGCTGCGTTCTACGCGCTGGCCGTCAGCGGGCAGGACGGCAGAGTCTACCCGCTGGGCAGCGGCACGGCCCGCCCGCTGAAGGACTACATCGAGGCGCTGCGCGACGCCATCGACCCGGCGCTGCCGCTGGGCTTGGGGGAGGTCCCCTACGGCCCGCTGCAGGTCATGCACCTGCAGGCGGACACGTCGGCCTTACAGGAGGACACCGGCTGGCGGCCCGCGACCCCGTTTGAAGAAGGAATCCGCGAAACCATTGAGTGGGTAAGGAAAGAGACAAAATGAGTGAGAAAAAGACGATTTCGGTAATGATCCCCTGCTACAACGAGGAGCAGAACGCCCGCCCCATCTATGAGGCTGTGCGCGATGAGCTGGTCAAGAACTGCCCGAACTACGACTATGAGATTTTGTTCATCGACAACAAGAGCGAGGACGGCACCCGTGCCATCATCCGGCAGATCTGCGCCGAGGACAAGCACGTCAAGGCCATCTTCAACGTCAAGAACTTCGGCCAGTTCAACAGCCCGTACTACGGCATGATCCACACCTCCGGTGATTGCACGATCACGATGTGCGCCGACTTCCAGGACCCTGTGGAGATGATCCCCAGGTTTGTGGCCGAGTGGGAAAAGGGCTACAAAATCGTCATTGGCCGCAAGACCCAGAGCAAGGAAAACCCGGTCATGTACTGGCTGCGCGGCTGCTACTACAAGCTCATCAAGAAGATGAGCAGCTGCGAGCAGATCGAGCAGTTCACCGGCTTTGGCCTGTACGACAAGAGCTTTATCCAGACGCTGCGCAACCTGAAGGACCCGACGCCCTTCATCCGCGGCATTGTGGCCGAGCTGGGCCCCGAGCGCAAGGAAATCGAGTACACCCAGCCCCAGCGCCGCGCGGGCAAGACCCACAACAACTGGTACAGCCTGTACGACGCCGCCATGCTGAGCTTTACCAGCTACACCAAGGCCGGTATGCGCATTGCAACGTTCGCGGGCTTCCTGGTGGCGGGGCTGAGCTTTCTGGTCGGCCTGTTCTATCTGATTGCCAAGCTGCTGTTCTGGCAGAGCTTCCGCGCCGGGTACGCGCCGACGATGATCGCCATCTTCTTTATGGGCGGTATTCAGCTGGCGTTCCTGGGCTTTTTGGGTGAGTACGTCATGGCTATGAACACCCGCATCATGAACCGCCCGCTCGTTGTGGAGGAAGAACGCCTCAACTTTGGGCCGGACGACCAGTGACCGGCATGAAGCAGGAGTTTGGGTATTTCCTGAAAAACGCGAAATTCCGCGCGGCGCTGGGGCTGACCCTGCTGCTCAGCTACGGCTATGCCATCGCCACGACACGGGTCAGCATTGACTCGCTGGAAGGGGACCGCTACATCGGCACGGGCGGCGTCATGCTGTCCACCGGACGGTTCGGCATGAACCTCTGGGCCGCGGTGCTGGGCTACGGCAGGGCCGAGCCGAGTTATGCCTTTGGCATTGACCTGCTGGCGGCGCTGCTGCTGGCGCTGGCGGCGGTGAGCTTCTGTGCGCTGCTGCGCAAGGCCGCACAGGATCGCATCAGCATGTTCGGCTATGGACTGTTTGCCTGCCTGTTTGTCTCCTACCCGCTGATGAATGAAATTTGGGAGTACAGCGGCGCGAATGTCTGCGTCTGCGGCGGCTATTTGCTGGATGCCGCTGCGCTGAATCTGCTGTGGGACGCGCGCCAGCCCGGCGTGCCGTGGCGCGGCAGGGCTCTGCGCATGGGCGCGGCGGCGCTCTGCCTGATGGTGGTCTGCTCGTCCTATGAGTCACTGGCGGCGGTGTTTGTGCTGGCTGTCTTTGCGCTTTTAACGCTGGAGCAGCTGTTGGCCGCCGAGCGCCCGCGGCTTGCGGCGGTCCTGACCGAGGGACTGTGGTACGCGGCGGCGCTGGTCGGCGGGCTCTGCCTGCGCGTGCTGGTGACGTCGGGCATCCATCTTGTGCTGCCGCAGGCTGCGGCCAACGGCGCCACCGAAATTTTGTGGGCATTCTACCCATTTATCTATCTTGCAAAGCTGCTTGTCAAGAGCATTCTGATTAACTACGCACTGCGCGGCTGTTTCTACCTGCCCATTGCTGAATTGGCGGTGGCGGTGCCGGTGTTTGTCGCTCTGGTTATCGCGCTTGCTGTGCGCAAAAAGCGGCCTTTGTTGCTGCTCACCGGTGCGGGAATGTTGCTCTCACTGGTGCTGCTGTCGTTTGTGCAGGGGAAGTGCTCACCCTACCGCACCTGTCAGGTGTTTGCGCTGTTTGTGGCACTGGCGGTGCTGGCTGTGTATGAGCTGCTGCGCCGCGCCGCGGCCCGGCGGGCTGTGCTGCTGGGCGGCGTGCAGCTGCTGGCGGTGCTGCTCTGTCTGCACCAGGCCATGTACCTGAACCATCTGCTGGCCGTCGATTACCAGCGCTCCGAGCAGGAGGCCGCTGTGGTGCGCACTCTGGGCACCGAGCTTGTGCGCGACTACGGCACCGACAAGCCCGTGGTGCTGGTGGGCCGTTACACGCTGGGGGAGAATATCACCCGGTACACGACGGCTGACCCGATGCAGCACCCGCTGTACCGCTTCTTCCGTGAGCACACGAGCTGGGAGAGCGGCGACACCGTCAAGTACGTCGAGACCAACTGCAACTCGGTGCTGAACTGGTCGGTCACGGCCTTCTCCGAGGTGGACGACGTCTACGGCCAGGCAGCGGAGCACCTGTTCCGCTACTATGGCTTTGCTTTGGACATGACCCACAGCGCTGCCCTGCATGAGCAGGCGCAGACCTACGCCGACGCCCACGACCTGCCGGGATACCCCCGGGCGGGGGCGATTGTCGATTGCGGGGACTATGTGCTGGTAAATCTGCAATAAGAATACCGCGGAAAAGTTTGCGCTTCTCCGCGGTTTTTGCTTTCTTTCTGTATTTTGCCGATGTTTTCAGCCGGTCACGGTCTCAAAGGGCTTCGTCAGGTGACCGTTCCTGTCGACCTCGCAGGCGCGGCGGGCCTACTTCAAATACTCCACCAAAAACGCCACTGTCGTCTCCCGCAGCGCTTTGTCCAGTGCGGCAGCGGTGGCGGTGTCCTCGGATAGATAGTTGTGGTTCCCCTCGGCAAACGGCTCCAGCACGACCCTGCCGTCGGGCAGGCTCTCGACGGCGGCTATCGTCTCGGCCTGGGTCGTGTCGCTCAAAATGCCCTCATGGCCGGTGTAGGTCAAAAGTGTCGGCAGGGCGCTCTCCCGCAGGGCGGCGTTCGGGTCGGAATCGCGCATCTCGGTGAACAGCGTTCCGCTGACATCGACGCCCCAGGTGCTGATGCTGCCGCTCGCCTCGGCCTCAGCGGCCAGCGCTTCCACGGCGGAAAAGTCGTCGATGTTCAAAAACTCCATGCCGCGCAGGCCCGCGCCGTTGGCGGGGCTCCACAGCGCCAGCGCCGTGATGCCGCCCCTGCGCTGCGGGTAGAGGCTGGCCAGCCGTCCGCCCATGCTGTGCCCCACCAGCGCTGTGCGGCCCGTGCCGTAGGTCTGCTGCATGTAGGTGATGGCGCTCTCGACGTCGTCGGTCATGTTGGACAGCGTGTAGGCCGTGAACGGCTCGGTGCTGTTGCCGCAGCCGGGAAAATCCAGCCGCACCGTCGCAATGCCCTGGGCGGCCAGATCGGCGGCCAGCGGCGCAAAGTGGCCGTCGCCGCCGCGGCTGCCGGTAAAGCCGTGGCAAAGCACGACGAGCGGCAGCTCCTCCCCGCGGGCCAGCTTGCCGGGTAGCTGTACCGTGGCGTAAATGTCCCCGCGCGTGCCGGGTATGGTGACGTCCTGCGCTTTCGGTGCGGGCGTCAGCAGAAAAAGCGATGCCGCCACGCAGAGCGCCAGCGCGGCAATGCAGCCTGCAAGGGTATAAAAAGCGCGTTTATGCGTTTGTTTGTGCATAGAATTACCTCCGTAATGCCTCTATTAAAGCCTATGCGGGGCAAAAAGTCAAGACGCACAGAATACACACAAAAAAACAGGTGACAAACCCGGGGCGGATGTGGTATACTAAAGATTACAAATTGGTTAAAAAGTCGGACCCGGGGCGCAGGCGCAGCCTTGCCCCGGCTTTTGTCCTGTTTTACCGGAGGTGCTTGACTACGAATTCTATAGCGAACCGTATGCCCCGCCTGCTGGCTATGCTGTTTGTGCTGCTGGGGCTGTTCTGCGCGGCGGCACTGCCTGCCCATGCGGAGGACTACGACACGGTGCTGGACCGCCTGTCCCGCCTGCAGGCGCTGGCGCGGGAGTACTCGGCCAGTCAGGCCGACACGCCCGACCCGATCGAGCTGACGCTGGCCTACACCCGCACGGGGGAGTACAACTCCACGATCTGGCAGCTGACCGCCGGTGTGCGCGACGCCGGGTTTGAGAGCTGCGTCAACAGCAGTGACCCCGAGCTGGCGTCGCTGCAGAATATGAACACCGTCGTCCTGCCCAACGGAGAGAGCATCGACTTTGGGCACCTGCTGGCGTCGATGAACCTTGTCTACAACGGCATACCCATCACGGGCAGCTGGGGCGGCGACTGTGAGGAGCTGGCCAGGCAGTATTACGGCCAGGCCGGCGATGCCGCGGGCTACGCCGAGGCGATGCGCGCTTCCTTTAATATAGACGATGACGGCACGCTGAGCCGCTTCAGCAACGGGGACCTGCGGGCGGACCTCGACTCCGTCGTCGTCGGCTCCAAGGTGACAAAGGACACCGACCTGGCCGAGGCGCTGCGCAGCTACTACGCGAATCTGACCGAGTATGACCGCGTCAAGGAGTTCATCTCACTGAGCTTCGGCACGGTGGATACCTCGAGCACGGCCTTTGCGGACGCCGTGTACAGCGCTCTGCTGGAGGATTCCGGTATGCAGCTGCTGTTCTACATGAACGGTATGTGGACCGTCAAGGGCTGGCAGATCAAGGACGACTACGCCCCCGCCGTGCGCGGCGCAACAGACCTGTTTGCCGAGTACCTGGCCAACGCGGTCAATCACGAGAAGATCAAGAGCGAGACGAATGACCGTCTGGTTGCCATGGGCGGGCAGGCACTGGCCGACGCGCTGGAGGCGTTGGGCGACACCGACGCCGCCCAGGCCGCACTGACCGCCGCCGAGGAGATGGCCAATAACGCCCAATCGACGGTTTCCTCCGGTTCGGATGTGGTCTCCGCCGCGCGGGAAAATTTGCAGACAAACTTTAACGTGAAGGTCTTCCAGCTGATTTTGCTGATTGCGGCAGGGCTGGCAGCGTTCATGCTGGTGTTCAGCATGGTGATGTTTGTGGTGCACCGAAAAGAAAATTGAGTTTGGACTACGTGCCGCTCTCTTGTGGGAAAGAGAGCGGCACGCTTTTTTGGTTGGGCGCGGGGCAGGCGGGCAGACCGCTTTTTCTGTTCACACCCCGTTCACATTCCGTATATTCATCCCGAGTTATCCACGGCGTATAACGGTTATCCACCGTGGAAATGTTGAAAACTCCGTGGAAAGCGTGGAAAACTCTGCCGCCCGGACCCGTTCAAAAGCGGAAAACCGGGAAAATCTACGTAGAAAAAACGTTTATTTTCCACATTTTCAACAGCGGCACTGTTGAAAACTGTGGAAAGCCGGGGGAAAACGCGAATTGCGCTTTTTGCAACACAAAATACACATTTTGTAAATAAGGGCTTGCACTCGCCGCGCGACAGCGCTATAATAAACCTAATCATCACCCGCACTGCTGTGCGGCGGTGCGCTTGAGTATAAAAGGGAGAGTGTGAAATTATGTTGGACATTAAAATCACCAAAACGACCCATCCGAAGGAAAAGCCGCAGGACGAGTCGAAGCTCGGCTTCGGCAAGCAGTTCAGCGACCACATGTTCCTGATGGACTATACCGCGGGCGAGGGCTGGCATGACGCCCGCATCGTCCCCTATGGCCCGTGGGAGATGGATCCGGCTACCACCGTGTTCCACTACGCACAGGAAATTTTTGAGGGTATGAAGGCCTACCGCACCGCGGACGGCAAGATCCAGCTGTTCCGCCCCGACTGCAACGCGAACCGTTTCAACGATTCCGCGGACCGTCTCGGCATGCCCCCCATCCCGCCGGAGGACTTCGTGCAGGCTGTCAAGGCGCTGGTCGATGTGGACCGCGACTGGGTGCCCCACTCCGACGGTGCGTCCCTGTACATCCGCCCGTTCTGCATCGCTACCGATGTGGGCCTGGGCGTTCATGCCGCCAAGCATTACCGCTTTGCCATCATCTGCGCGCCCTCCGGTGCCTACTACGCCGAGGGCCTCGACCCCGTCCGCATCTATGTTGAGGATGAGTACATCCGCGCCGCCCCGGGCCTGACCGGCTTTACGAAGTGCGGCGGCAACTACGCCGCGTCCATCAAGGCCGGCGAGCTGGCTGAGGAGCGCGGCTTCTCCCAGGTGCTGTGGCTGGACGGCGTTGAGAAGAAGTACGTCGAGGAAGTCGGTTCCATGAACATCATGTTCAAGATCGACGGCGAGATCTACACCGCCCCCTGCGTGGGCACCGTTCTGCCCGGCGTCACCCGCCGCTCCATCATCGAG
>ENA-OURZ01001680-OURZ01001680.1-human-gut-metagenome-genome-assembly--contig:-NODE-1680-length-23415-cov-2.699144_pt1 | contig 23415 bp, 16 predicted proteins | sample MGYA00242073_ERZ509195 | MGnify/ENA primary metagenome ERZ509195 (study PRJEB26280, sample SAMEA2338837) | human gut metagenome | biome: human gut; feature: human-associated habitat; material: faeces...
TCGTCGTCGTGTCGATCGACTACCGGCTGGGGATGAAGCGGGCCAGACAGGCCGGCCTGCTCGACGAGGAGCATTTCACGCAGGCGTTGGACATGACGCTTTCGATGGCGACGGAGGACCTCTACGACGCCACGGCCTATATCTGCCGGCATATGCCGGACGTCGATCCTTCGCGGATCGTGACGTGCGGGTCGAGCGCCGGGGCCATCACGGTGCTGATGGGCGAGTACTGGCTTTGCAACGGGCATCCGCTGACCGCCGGGAAGTTCACGCAGGACTTTAGCTACGCCGGGGTAATCGCCTTTGCGGGAGCCGTTTGCGATACGCAGGACAGCCTGCGCTGGGCGCGCGATCCCGCGCCGATGCTGCTTTTCCACGGCGACGCCGACCGCAATGTGCCCTACGGCGCGCTCGGTGTCGACGGAGTCTGGCTGTTCGGCTCGAAGAGCATTGCCGACGACCTCGCGCGGCGCAGAGTTCCGCACGCGTTCTACTCCGTCGCCGAGACCAATCATTCGATGGCGTGGCGGCCGATGACCGAGAACCGCGGCGAGATCGACTCGTTTCTCGAAAAGCTGGTCTTCAAACGGCAGCGGCTGGTGACCGACGTCCGCATCACGCCGCTCGATGCGCCCGCAGTTCCGAAGGATTTCGGGATTTCCGACTACATCGACGCCAACTACGGGCGTTAGGCGTCCGCCGCAGATGAAAAATCCGCAGCCTCCCACGGGAAGCTGCGGATTTTCGTTTGCCGTGCGGCGCGTGATCACTCCACCGTCACCGACTTGGCCAGGTTGCGCGGCTGGTCGACGTTGCGGCCCTTGTTGACGGCGATGTAATATGCCAGCAGCTGCAACGGCACCGACACGACGATCGGCATCAGGCAGTCGGTGACCACCGGCACCTCGATCGTATAGTCGGCACTGCGGCGCACATGCGTGTCGTCGCGGGCGATCACGGCGATGATCTTGCCGCCCCGGGCGCGGATCTCCTCGATGTTGCTGGCCGTTTTCTCGTAGGTGTTGTCCGGCGTGGCGATCGCCACGGTCGGCATCTCGTTGTCGATAAGCGCGATGGCGCCGTGTTTCATCTCGGCGGCGGGGTAGCCCTCGGCGTGGATATAGGAGATCTCCTTCAATTTGAGCGCCCCCTCGAGCGCCGTGGGGTAGTTGTAACCGCGCCCCAGGTAGATGAAGTTGTGCGCATAGGTAAATATCTTCGAGAGGTCGGCGATCTGGTCGCCCAGCCCGAGCACGTCCTCCAGCACGGCGGGCAGTTCCAGCAGTCCCTTCGCCACTTCGCGGTAATACTCTTCCGTCACGGTGCCCTTTTCGCGGCCTACGGCCAGCGCCAGCATCGCCATGACGGTCACCTGCCCCGTGAAGGCCTTGGTCGAAGCCACGCCGATCTCGGGCCCCACATGGATGTATGCCCCCGAGTCGGTCGCCCGGGCGATGGACGATCCCACGACGTTGCAGATGCCGAAGACGAATGCCCCGGCCTTGCGGGCCAGCTCCACGGCGGCCAGCGTGTCGGCCGTCTCGCCCGACTGCGACACGGCGATCACGATGTCGTCGGCATTGATGATCGGGTTGCGGTAGCGGAATTCCGAGGCATACTCCACCTCCACGGGGATCCGGCATATATTCTCGATCAGGTGCTCGCCGATCAGCGCCGCATGCCACGATGTCCCGCACGCCACGAATACGATGCGGCGGGCCGCGAGGAATTTCCCGCGGTTGTCGATCACGCCCGACAGCTTCACCTCGTACGTGTCGGGGCTTATGCGCCCGCGGATACAGTCTACGATGGTCTTGGGCTGCTCGTATATCTCCTTGAGCATGAAATGCGGATAGCCGCCCTTTTCCAGCTGCGAGATGCTCATCTGCAGCTTCTTGATATCGACTCGGCCCTCGTGGTTGTCGAGCGTGACGATCTTGAGGGGCTTATGGCGGTTGATAACGGCAATCTCGCCGTCGTTCACATAGACGAAATCCTGCGTGTATTCGATGACCGAAGCGGCGTCCGAGCTAAGGAAAAATTCCCCCTCGCCGATGCCGATGGCCATCGGGCTGCTCTGGCGCGCGGCGATGATCTCGTCGCGGTTGCCCTTCTCGATCACGGCGATGGCATAGGCGCCCACGACCTGCCGCAGGGCCTGCTGCACGGCTTCGAGCAGCGTGCAGCCGCCCGTGGTGCGGATGTACTCGATCAGGTTCACGAGCACCTCGGAATCGGTGCTGCTGCGGAACGTGTAGCCGTTCTCCTCGAGCGCGTCCTTGAGCACCCGGTAATTCTCGATGATGCCGTTGTGTATCAGTGCGATGTTCTCCGATTCGGAGTAGTGCGGATGGGCATTCACGTCGTTTGGCACGCCGTGCGTCGCCCAGCGCGTATGCGCGATGCCGATGCTACCGCCCAGCTCCTTGCCCTCGAGGAAATGCTCCAGGTCGGAGACCTTGCCTTTGCACTTGTATACGTTGAGCGCACCGTCCTTGCCGACCATGGCGCCCCCCGCGCTGTCGTATCCGCGGTATTCGAGCCGGTGCAAACCCTTCAACAGAACCGGGCAGGCCTCGCGCCCCCCGACATATCCTACAATCCCACACATTCGTTCTCAAAATTTTTATCCTGCCAAAAATAAGAAAAAATTTTAAAAACATATTCCCTGCGGGAATAAAAAAGGACATTCAGGCATAACTTTGCGTCATTTGCCGCAAACGGGCAACTGACTCCGGAGCGCAAAAAACGGGATGCGGATCGAATGTCCGCACCCCGTAATACCGGTTGCCTGCCGTCGCAGCGCCGTGCTGCCCGGCCTATCGGATATATTTGAGCATCTCCCCGACGAGCACCTCGTTGCCCGCGGCCTGCGAGACACCGCGGTTGCGCCTGAAATCGCAGACGACGCCCCCGGCTTCCCGCACGATCAGGTTCGCGGCACAGACATCCCACTCGTGCAAATCCAGCTCCCAATAGCCGTCCAGCAGCCCCGCCGCGATGCAGCTCAGGTCATAGGCCGCCGATCCCAGCCGCCGTATGTCGCGCACATAGGGTACGATCCGCGCGACGTTGTCGCTGTTGTTGTCCGGATTGACATCCTTGTCGTAAGGGAAACCCGTGGCGAGCACCGACGTGGCGAGGGTCTGCTTGGCGGAGACTTGCAGCCGCTTCACCTCGCCTGAGCGGCTCTTCATGTAAGCCCCGCCGCCTTTCGACGCCCAGAACAGCTCCCCCAGGTAGGGTGCATAGACCACCCCGACGACGGTTTCCCCGTTGTGCTGGAGTGCGATCGACACCGAGAAGATCGGCAGCCCCTGGCTGTAATTGGTCGTGCCGTCGAGCGGGTCTATCACCCAGCGGTAATCGCTCCCGGCACGCCCCATCGAACCGCCCTCCTCGCCCAGTATCTCATGGTCGGGCCAGCGTTCCAGAATCGCCGCGGCGATGTAGGCTTCGCTCTCCTTGTCGGCGCGCGTAACGACGTCGTAGACATTGGATTTCGTGCGGATCGCCAGATCGTCGCCCCGGAAGTAGGCGAGTTGTATTCCGCCCGCGGCCTTCGCCAGCTGCACGGCGAATTTCAGCAGTTCGTCGTACATGCTATTCGGATTCGGCGAAATACTTGTAGAACAGCGGAATGGTCTCCACGCCCTTGTCGAACTGCTCGAGTCCGTAGCTTTCGTTGGGCGAGTGGATGGCGTCCTCGGCCAGACCGAAGCCGATCAGCAGCGATTTGATGCCCAGGATGGACTCGAATCCGCTGATAATGGGGATCGAACCGCCCGAGTAGAAGGGCAGGGGCTTTTTGCCGAAAGTCGCCTCGACGGCCTTCTCGGCCGCCTTGTAGGCCGGCATGTCGGTCGGTGCGACGTAGGGCATGCCGCCGTGCAGCGACTTGACCGTGACCTTCACGCTCTTGGGAGCGATCGATTTGAAATATTTTTCGAACAGCCTGCTGATCTTGCGATAGTCCTGGTTCGGCACCAGGCGCATCGAAATCTTGGCCGAGGCCTTCGACGGGATCACCGTCTTGGTTCCCTCCTCGGTGTAGCCGCCCCAGATGCCGTTGACGTCGAGCGACGGGCGTACGCCGGTGCGTTCCAGCGTCGTATAGCCCGCTTCACCCTCCACGTCGCCGATCGACAACGATTTCTTATAGCCCGCGAGGCTGAACGGGGCCTTGTTGAACGCCTTGCGCTCGGCAGGCGTCAGTTCGCGCACGTCGTCGTAGAACCCGGGGATCGTCACGCGGCCGTCCTTGTCCACGAGCTGTGCCACGAGGCGCGTCAATACGTTGGCCGGGTTGGCCACGGCGCCGCCGAACAGCCCCGAGTGGAGGTCTTTGTCGGGGCCCGTCACCTCGACCTCCATATAGGCCAGCCCGCGCAGGCCGCAGGTGATCGACGGGGTCTGCATCGAGATCATCGAGGTGTCCGACACCAATATTATATCCGCCTTGAGCATTTTTTTGTTCTGTTCGCAGAACTTGTAGAGGCTCGGCGAGCCGATCTCCTCCTCGCCTTCGAGCATGAATTTCACGTTGCAGGGCAGGCTCTCCGTGGCGCACATCGCCTCGAATGCCTTGGCGTGCATCCACAGCTGCCCCTTGTCGTCGTCGGCACCGCGCCCCCAGATACGGCCGTCCTTTATGACCGGCTCGAAAGGCTCCGTGCGCCACTCCCCGCGCGGGTCTACGGGCATCACGTCGTAGTGGCCGTAAACCAATACGGTCTTGGCCTTGGGATCGACAATCTTCTCGGCGTAAACGACCGGGTTGCCCTCCGTCGGGAAGACCTCGGTGCGGTCGGCGCCCGCCTTTGCGAGCGCCGCGGCCAGCCATTCGGCGCACCGTGTCATGTCGGGCTTATGCTCGCTCTGGGCGCTGATCGAAGGAATGCGGAGCAAGTCGAACAACTCGCTGATAAACCGTTCTTTATTGGCTTCTATATAACTTTTTACTTTATCCATCCGGCAAGGGTTTTATTCGGTTTTCTTCAATACGTAATTTTCGGCCAGCGCCCCCGTGACGGGTTGTTTGTCGGCATCGAGCTTGCGCACCTGATTCTCCTCCACCTTGTAGTACTCCGGCTGCCCGTCCATGGGGGTCAGTGTCAGCAGGTTCCCCTTCACCTTGTAGGCGCCCTTCTCGTCGAATTCCGAGTCGCGGTCCAGGTATTTCATGTGCAGGCTGTACGTGCCGTCCTTCTTCAGCGTGAGGCGCATGTCGATCCCCGGGCAGTCCGCCGCCGGGAAAACCCCGGTGTATGTCCCCTGGTAGTCGAGCGAGCTCTCCGCATCGTGCATGTCGACCTTCACGGCATCCGCTTTGACCTTTTCAGATACCGCCTTTTTCTGTTGGTTGCCCCCGCAGGCGACAAGCGTTATCGCAGCCGCGAGGATCATGACTTTATTCTTCATAGTCGTTTCGTTTAAACTGTTTATATTTTGCAGATTTCCTTGATTTCCCCGATGAACCGCTGTGCCAGCGCCTCGGCCGCAGCCATCGACTTCGCCTCGGTATAGACCCGGATAATGGGTTCGGTATTCGACTTGCGCAGGTGCACCCAGTTCTCCGGGAAGTCGATTTTCACCCCGTCCGTATCGTTCACGTTCTCATCGGCATAACGTTCCTTTATCTCACGCAGCACTTTATCCACGTCGATCGCCGGTGTCAGCTCGATTTTATTCTTCGACGCATAGTATGCCGGATAGGTCGCACGCAACTGCGTCATGGTCATCCCCGTCTGTGCGAGCCATGTCAAAAAGAGTGCCGTTCCCACCAGCGCATCGCGCCCGTAGTGCAGCCCCGGGTAGATCACGCCTCCGTTGCCTTCTCCGCCGATCACGGCGCCTACCTCCTTCATCCTGGCCACGACGTTCACCTCGCCGACGGCCGAAGCATAATATTTGCCGCCGTGCCGCTCCGTCACGTCGCGCAGCGCCCGCGACGAGCTCAGGTTGGAAACGGTGTTCCCGCCCGGGTGCTTCGTGAGGATGTAGTCGGCCACAGCCACCAGCGTGTACTCCTCGACGAACATCGAGCCGTCCTCGCTGACCAGTGCCAGCCGGTCGACATCGGGATCCACGACGATCCCCAGGTCGGCCTTCTCGCGGCGGATCACCCCGGCTATTTCGGTCAGGTTCTCCGGCAGCGGCTCGGGGTTGTGGGCGAATTCGCCCGTGGGGTCGCAGTTCAGCTCCACGACCTCGCACCCCAGCCGTCGCAGCAATTCGGGCATCACGATGCCGCCCACCGAATTCACGGCGTCCACGACGACCTTGTAGCGGCGCGCACGGATGGCCTGGGCGTCGACCAGCGGGAGCGCCAGCACCTGCGCGATGTGCCGTTCGTTGAACGGCTCGCGAGAAAGGACGCGCCCGATGCCGTCGACGGTGGGGTATTCGTAATCCTCCTCTTCCGCCATCGCCAGCACCTGTTTCCCCTCGGCGTCGCTGAGGAATTCCCCGTCGGCGTTGAGCAGCTTCAGGGCATTCCACTGGCGGGGGTTGTGCGAGGCGGTGATGATGATGCCGCCGTCGGCCTTGTGCGTGATGACGGCCATCTCGACCCCCGGCGTGGTGCACAGGCCGACGTTTATCACATCCGCACCGCACGCCAGCAGGGTGCCTTCGACCAGGTCGGCGACCATCTCGCCCGAAATCCGGGCGTCGCGGCCGACGACTATGGTAAGTTTTTTGCCCGGGTTGCGGCGGGCGGCGAGACGGGCGTAGGCCGTGGTGAACTTCACCACGTCGGGCGGCGTCAGGTTCCCGGCCTGGGCCCCTCCCACGGTGCCCCGGATGCCGGAAATGGATTTAATCAATGTCATATTTCAAGGCTTTGATGCGGAGTTTCCGCTATACATATATTTATGAAAAATTCCCTTCGAAGTTTTGATATTCGAGGTAAATATATTACTTTTATGCCAATTATGAAAATTTAAAAACGACTATTATGAGAACGATTCCAGCTTCCGAATTGATTATCAACGACGACGGTTCCATTTTCCATCTGCACCTGCTTCCGGAGCAGTTGGCCGATACGGTGATCCTCGTCGGGGATCCGGGCCGCGTGGCCCTCGTGGCGGAACATTTCGATACGAAAGAGTGCGAAGTCGCAAACCGTGAATTCAAAACGGTGACCGGCACGTACAAAGGCAAACGCATGACGGTGCTCTCGACGGGCATCGGCATCGGCAACATCGACATCTCGGTCACGGAGCTCGATGCGCTGGCCAACGTCGATTTCGCCACCCGGCAGGAGAAGGCCCACAAAAGGCAGCTCACGCTGGTCAGGCTCGGCACGTCGGGGGCCATCCAGCCCGATATCAAAGTAGGGGAGTTCGTCTTCTCGCGCACGTCGGTAGGCTTCGACGGCCTGCTCAACTACTACAAGGGGCGCAACGAGGTCTGCGACCTGGAGATCGAAAAGGCTTTCATGGAGCATGTCGGCTGGAACGAGCTGCTGCCCAAACCCTATTTCATCGACGCCGACAAGACGCTCTTCGAGCATTTCAGCGACGTGACGCGCGAGGGCATCACCATCGCCGCCCCGGGCTTCTATGCGCCGCAGGGCCGCTGGGTTCGCCTCGAACCGCAGGACGCCGAGCTCAACGCGAAAATCGAATCGTTCGACTACCACGGCCGCCGCATCACCAATTTCGAGATGGAGGGCTCGGCGCTGGCCGGCCTGGCAGCCCTGATGGGACACCGCGCCGCGACCATCTGCACGATCATCGCACAGCGTATCGCCCAGAATGTCGACACCGATTACAAGCCCTTCGTGCGCAAAATGATCTCGACGGCGCTCGACAAATTGGCAGTATTGAAATAAGCAATCCATATAACAGAAAATAAAAGAAAGGAAACAACGTATGAAATTTTCAGTATCAAGCTCGGCCCTGCTTTCGCTTCTGGCTACCACCGGCAAGGTTATCAGCAATAAAAACACGCTGCCCATCCTGGATTACTTCCTCATGGAGCTCAATGGCAACGAACTGAAGGTCACCACTTCCGACCTCGAAACGACGCTCATAGGCTCTATCACGGTCGACAGCGTGGAAAGCGAGGGCACCATCGCGGCCCCCGCCAAACTGATGCTCGACTCGCTGAAGGAGTTTTCCGAGCTGCCGCTGACCATCGACGTCAACGACAAGAACTGGGAGATAACGATCAACTGGAAGAGCGGTTCGCTCTCGATCCCCGGCGCCAGCGCCGTGAGCTATCCCGCCGTGCCGCAGCTGAGCGCCGAGAAGAAGGAGCTCCGGCTGGATGTGGACATGCTCGTGAACGGCATCAACAAGACCATCTTCGCCACGGCCGACGACGAGTTGCGCCCGGTGATGAACGGCATCTACATCAACCTCGCGCCCGGGGCGCTGACGTTCGTGGGAACCGATGCGCACAAACTCGTGAAATACGAGTCCGAAGCCGAAAACGAGGTCAGCGCATCGTTCATCCTGCCCAAGAAACCGGCCAACCTGCTCAAGTCGGTGCTCCTGAAGGAGGACGACGCCATCGAGGTGAGCTTCGACTCGAAGAACGCCATGTTCAAGCTCAAGAGCCACACGCTCGTATGCCGCCTGATCGAGGGCAACTACCCGAACTACAACGCCGTGATTCCGGCCAACAACCCCAACAAGGTGCTGGTGGACCGCGTCGAGCTGGTGAACGGCATCAAGCGCGTGGCCGTCTGCTCGAACCCGACCACCAACCTGATCCGCATGGACATCGGCGACAACCGGATCAACCTCACGGCGCAGGACATCGACTTCTCGGTTTCGGCCAACGAGACCATCTCGTGCAGCTACGACGGTGAGCCGATCTCGATCGGTTTCAAATCGACGTTCCTGGTCGAGATACTCTCGAACATGGACACCCCGACCGTGGTGGTCGAACTGGCCGACTCGACCCGCGCGGGCGTATTCAAACCCGTCTACGACGACAAGCAGACCAGCGCGACGCTCATGCTGCTCATGCCGATGATGATCAACGCATAACGCCCGACAGATGAAGTTAAACCTCAAGCGCCCGATCGTCTTCTTCGACCTCGAAACCACCGGCGTGGACACGGCCAAAGACCGCATCGTCGAGATCTCGATGGTCAAAGTGATGCCCGACGGCGAGCAGATCGTCAAGACCCGCAAGCTCAACCCCGGGATGCATATCCCGGCGGAAGCCACGGCCATCCACGGCATCACGGACGAAGACGTCAGGGATTGCCCGACCTTCGCGCAGGTCGCCAAATCGCTCGAACAGTTCATCCGCGGCTGCGACTTCGGCGGCTTCAACTCCAACCGCTTCGACCTGCCGGTGCTGGTCGAGGAGTTCCTGCGCGCCGGCGTGGACGTGGACTTCAAGCGCCGCAAATTCATCGACGTGCAGAACATCTTCCACAAGAAGGAACAGCGCACGCTGGTGGCGGCCTACAAGTTCTACTGCGACAAGGATCTGGACGACGCACACTCGGCCGAGGCCGACACGCTGGCGACCTACGAGGTGCTCAAGGCCCAGCTGGAGCGTTATCCCGATCTGGAGAACGACATCGACAAGCTGGCCGAATTCTCGACCCGTGCCGAAACGGCCGACTACGCCGGACGCATCCTCTTCAACGAAAAAGGCGAGGAAGTCTTCGGATTCGGCAAATACAAGGGCCGCAGCGTGGAGGAGGTCTTCCGCATGGAACCGAGTTATTACGCATGGATGATGAACGGCGATTTCCCGCTCTACACCAAGAAGGTCATTACGGAGATCCGTATGCGTGAAAAAACGAAATGACGATGAAGCGATTCTGTGCGACAGCCCTGCTGCTCCTGTGGAGCCTGTGCGCCCTTGCGGTGCAGAAATCCGGGACGATCGTATACATAAACGGCTCGAAATTCTACGTCCACACGGTGCAGCCCGGCGAAACGCTCTACGGGCTTTCGAAGGCCTATGAGGTGGGGGAGAAGGTCATCCTGCAACATAACCCCGCGGCAGCGCAGGGGTTGCGCGCAGGGGAGAGCATCAAGATACCCTTCGTATCGGACGTCCCCCAGCCCAAGTCGGATCGCAAGCTGCGCAAGACTTTCGACATCCATACCGTGACGCAGGGCGAGACGCTCTACGGCATCTCGCGCAAATACGAGATCCCGATCCAGACCGTCATCGAGGACAATCCGAACCTCGACCCGGCGCACCTGCGCCTCGGGGAGCGCATCCTGATCCGCAAGAAGGAGATCGGCTCCGAAGACGAGGCCGGCACGAGGGAGCAGTGGGAGGCTTACCGCAATTCGCTCAACAGCGTGGCCGAGGAGGGCTTCGCCTACCATATCGTGAAGCCGGGCGAAACCTTCTATTCGCTTTCGCGCCGCTTCGGCATCACCGAGGATCGGCTCGGGACGCTCAATGGGGGGCTGAAACCCGCCGACCTGAAAGCCGGGGCGATCATCAAGATGCCGGGCTCTGCGGAACAGCTCGCAGCAGCCGAAAACGGCCCGCAGGCCGACAGCCTGCAAGGGCGGGACTCGCTCCCGGGAATCTTTGCCGGCAGCAGGCCGAAGCAGGTCGAATTCCGCGCCCTGCGCCGCAGCGCACCGCTCAAGGTGGCGCTGATGCTGCCAATGGCCGTCGGCAACGAGCCCAACGGCAACTACCTCGAATTCTACCAGGGCTTCCTGCTGGGGCTGGACAGCGTGCGGACGAAATACGGCAACTCGATAGACCTCACGCTTTACAACACGGCCCGCAATGTGGATGCGATCCGCGAAATCGTCAAAAGCGACGCCTTCGCCGGCACCGGACTGATCGTCGGCCCCGTATACGAGGAGGGGCTCCATCCCGTCATCCTCTATGCCGAGGAACACGACGTCCCCGTCGTCTCGCCGCTGGCCAGCATCACGGGGATGAACAGCGACGCCCTGTTCCAGATGGCACCCGACCCGTCGCACAAATGGGACAAGGTCGCCGACCTGGTGAACGGCGACAAACAGGTGACGCTGATTTACAGCGACAGCACGGACAAGGACTTCGAATCCGAGATCCTCGCCCTGCTGGGCGACTCCGACTACCGGAAGTACACCTATACTTATGTGCACCCGTCGAACCGCCCCGCCAACAACCCGGGCGACCTGACGCCGCTGCTGGATAACGGCGAGGACAATGTTTTCATCGTCATGACCGACGACGAAGTCGAGGTCGAGCGCATCCTCGCGGCCATCGCTTCGGCCGATACGAGCATCACGGGCCGCGGGCGCACGGCTCCGCGCTTCGTCGTGCTGGGCAACACTCGCTGGAACCGCTACGGCAACCTCGACCGCACGGTGTTCTTCAAAGACCGTGTCGTATTCATCTCCACCTACCACGCCAAGCGCGACTCGCAGGCGATCCTCGATTTCGACCGTGCCTATATCCGCGCCTTCGGCGCATTGCCTTCGCTCTACTCCTACCGCGGTTACGACGCCGCCCTGATCTTCTGCCCCGCGATGTACAACGACATCGAATACGACATGGAAGGACGCAGCTATACGCCGCTGCAAACCACCTATGTCTTCGGCCAGGGCGAGCAGCGCGACAACCACGTCAACCGCAACTGGACGCGGGTCAACTACAACAGCGACTTCACCATAACCATCGAATGACAGAGCCATGGCAACTTTGACGAATACGATTCCCGAGAAAACCATCGAGCGATTGAGCGAGTACCGCCGCACGCTGCTCGCCAGCCATCGGCAGGGCATCACGCATATCTTTTCGCACGTACTGGCCGGCATCCACGGCATCACGGCCGTGCAGGTGCGCCGCGACCTGATGCTCATCGGCTTTTCGAGCGATACGAAAAAGGGATACGACGTACAGGTGCTCATCGAGTACATCAGCAAGATACTCGACAGCCCCTCGCAGATGAACATCGCCGTGCTGGGCATGGGACACCTGGGACAGGCCATCACCAAATATTTCAACGGCAAGGGGCTCAAGCTGAAGATCACGGCTGCCTTCGACGTCGATCCCGAGAAGGTCGGCAAGACCATCGACGGCATCCCGTGCTACCACATGGACACCTTCGAGAACATGGTCGTCAACCAGGACATCAGCATCGTCATCGTCTCTTCGCCGACAAAGGTCGCCCCGAGCCTCGTGGTGCCGATCATCAACGCCGGCATCAAGGGCGTGCTCAATTTCACCTCCACGCCGCTGAATTTCCCGCAGGGCATCGTCGTCGAGAACTACGACATCACCACGCTGCTCGAAAAGGTGGCCTATTTCGTCAAGGAAAACGAAGAAAGCAACAGCAGCAACGCATGATGCAACGCGAAGCAAAAAACGCAGCGGAGGGCGGAAAAACAGGCAGCCACGACATACACGGCGACCTTGCGGAACACCGTCCGGTTGCCGGGCGGCCGGACATGCGGGTTTTTTACGGGTTCGATGCACTTCCGCATTTCGTCCGTCCGACGGTGACCGTCGGATCGTACGACGGCGTGCACAGCGGGCACCTGGCCCTGTTGCGTACCGTTGCCGGGAGGGCCCGCGCACAGGGCGGCGAGAGCGTCGTACTCACGTTCGAACCCCATCCCCGCGTGACGCTCGGCCGGGCCGACGGCCTGCGGCTGCTGACCTCGCTCGAAGAGAAAATTTACCTGCTCGGACAGCAGGGCATCGACAACCTGATCGTCATCCCGTTCGACAAGGCATTCAGCGCCCTTGCGCCCGACACGTTCATCCGCGACTACCTCGTGGGGCGCATCGGCGCCGAAACGCTGGTCGTGGGCTTCAACCACCGCTTCGGGCGCGACAAGCAGGGCAGTTACGACTATCTGGGCAGCCACGGCTTCGGACTGGAGGTCGTGGAAGTCGGCGAATGCGACGTGGACGCCGAAAAGGTCAGCTCCACCGTCATCCGCCGCCTGGTGGCGCAGGGCGACATGGCCCGTGCAGCCCGCCTGTTGTCGCATCCCTACCTCGTCATCGGAACGGCGGCATCCGCACCGACGACCCCCTCAAGCTCCTGCCGCCCGCAGGGTCGTACCAAGTCCGCATCGGCGGCCGGCCTGCAAGGCTGACTGTCGACACATCACAAAATCTGATAATCCGCGACGGCTGCCCCGACGGGCGTGCCGTCCTAACCTTTTAAGCACCATGCTGAGTTACGATTGCCAAATCCGCGTGTGGTACAAGCACACCGACCAGATGGGCATCTGCCACCATTCGAACTACATCTGTTACTATGAAGCCGCACGCAGCGAACTGCTCCGCTATCTGGGCATGTCCTTCGCCGAAGTCGAGAAGCGGGGCATCATGATGCCCATCCTCGAGGTGCAGTCCAAATACCACCGCCCGGCCTACTATGACGAGCTGCTCACCGTGCGCATCATGCTCCGCGAGCTGCCCACGGCACGCATCAATTTCTTTTACGAAATCTACAACGGCAAAGGCGAGCTGCTCAATACGGGCATGACGCAACTGGGCTTCATCCACAGCGATACGCGCCGCCCGTGCCGCTGTCCGGAGTGGTTCATGGCGCTCGTCGCCGACAAATGGACGGAGGAGTAGAGGCCGCCGTGACACTTCGATGCTTCTCACGACGGAAAGGCTCCGGATCGTTCCGCTGACACCCCGGCAGCTGGGGCTTTGGCTGCATGACATTCCGGCACTGGGAAAGGAACTGGATTGCCGCTGCACAGCCGGAAGCCCGCGCGGAGACTTCCGCCGGATCGTCGAGGGGCAGTACGCACTCGCCGCCGCCGATCCCGTCAATCACCTCTTCCACACCTTCTGGTTCCTGATCTTACGGGATGGCGGTGCCGTTGCCGGATCGGCCTGCTTCAAAGGGGCGGCGGATGCCGACGGAAGGGTAGAGATCGGCTATGGGCTGGAAAAGGCCTTTGAAAAACAGGGTTACATGACGGAAGCCGTCCGGGCATTGTGCGCATGGGCGAAGCAGCAGCCCGGAGTCCGGCAGCTCACCGCCGAGACCGACCCGGATAACCGCGCCTCGCAGCGCGTTCTGCAAAGGGCCGGGTTTCATCCCGCCGAAGCGGACGCAACCCGATGGTGGAGCCTGTGAAACCGGGCTGTCTGCCACCCGGGAAATATAAAAGGCCGTTCGCAGGAACGGCCTTTTATATTTTAGTCGATCCGGAATCGTGGATCCGGAATTCCGGCTTTCCGGGGAGCGGGGCCGACTCGTGGCGGGAAAAACTGTTCCCGACGGCCGGCAGGCTCCCGCAAAGTCATTCGAGCATCCCCTTGAGCGTCTTTTTCATCAGGTCGTGGTCGCGGAAGTCGTTACGCAGCTTATAGCTGCCGTCGCGGTCGACCAGCACGTAGGACGGAATGCCGTCGATCCGGAATTTCTCGCAAAGGTATTTCCACTGTGTGTCGTTGAGCCGGTAATGCTTGCCCGCGATTTTGGCGATGCCGGTCTTGTAGGCGACCAGCGGCGAGGTCTCGTTGGCGATGTATATCCACACCAGGTCGTCGCTCTTCAGTTCCCCGCTCTTGAGCGGCTCGTTCGCTTTGATCGAAGCCCGGCAGGGGCCGCACCACGTGTTCCAGAAATCGACGAACACCACCTTGCCCTTGTAGGGCGCAACAATCGCATCGAACAGCTTGTCGACGGCAACCTCGGGCGTCGTTTCGATACGGACGTCCTTCACCGACTCCAGCTCCTTGCGCACACGCGCCTGCATCGCCTCGCAGGCCTCGGCGTAGAACGGCTCCCTGAGCGAATGCAACAGGTCGAGGTCTTCCTGCGTAAGGGCGTTGTTCTCGGCCTTGGACGGCAGCCCCACGACTTTGGGCAGGTCGTAGACGATGCCGTCCGTCGCATGGACAAGGTCTGCCCACTCGACATCCGTATAGCTGCGGGATACCGCATTTACATAATCGGAGAGGTCTATTCCCATCAGCAATTTCAGGTTATTGATGTCGAAAAGCCCGGCGACGGCCGTATAGTGTTCGGGCTTCAGCGAGGCGAACTCATAATCGGGTTCGACGCGGTAGTCCCACTCATTGTTTACACTGCGGTAATTATGCGCCAAAAAGAATCCGCCCATCGAGATCGCAGTCAGCGCCTCCTGCTGCAACGTGAGCAGGGACAATTCCTTCATCATCCCGGACACCGGGCTGCGCGCGATGCTGTCCGCCAGGCTTTCGTATTTCGACACGACCATCTGCGTATACTCGTCGGCACTCATGCGGTAATCCGCGAAATCGCCCGAATAGAGGTTCATGCGGATACTGCTGCCGCCGCTCGCATCCACCTGCGCATTGAGATCCGCATACGTCCCGGTCGTATAGAGCCTGCGCCCGGGCGCAGGCTCGCGCTCCTTGTCGCGGCGCTGCACGACGGCCCGGCCGCCTGCCCCCATATCGACATACATGTCCAGCGTTTCACCGGGGGCAATCCAGCACATCCCGAATACCGGGCCGCACGAAACATAGGCCATGGCCGTGCCGTACTGTTCGAATTGCAGGGTTGCCATGCCGCTTTCGGGGTCGATGGCCGCCGTATGCTCTTCCTGCCCGTTCAGCAGCGAATTGACATACATGGCGACCTCCTTCGCCATTCCCCTGCGGTACCCCAGCAGGCGGACGTTCACGGTGGTTGTCCCCACCGCGAGTATCGGTTCGGGAACGGGGCCGTCTTCGGGGGCCTTCCGCAGTTCGCGGGGTAACCCCTCGGGATAACGCGGATACTCCTTCTTACCCGTCAGGTCGACCCCGTAGAGTTTGAAGCAGTCGTCGCAGTCCGATTCGATGAAATCGAACGACTTCGTTCCCCGCGGCAGCGGCCCGAATTTCAGCACGAACGACGCTTCGCCCGAGTCGGGCATCCAGAAGAGCGAATCGGGGAGGATGCCCTCGCTGCCCTGCAACATATATTTCTGCCCGTCGGCCAGCAGGTAGCTACCCGCGTCGATGCGGATCCAGTTGTGCGGCCGGAAATAGGCATCGACATGCAACACGGTCGCCGTGTCGCTCAGTTCTATTTTCGGAAAGTCGAGCGTCATGGTGTTGGCAGCCCCGATCAGGGGGTTCTCGACGACACGGTTCGCCGGGGTGCATGACGCAAGGAGCATCCCGACCGCCACCGCACCGGAGGTTAGCAGTTTTCTCATAACTCAGGGTTTTAGGTTATGACAAATATAACCTTTTATTCCTTTGCGCAACTATTTCCGCACAAGTATTTTACGGCCCGCCGGCAAATAAAAGGGGGCTGCACCCTGCGGCGCAGCCCCCTCCTCATTAACCCCTGCCCGTTACTTTTCGATCAGCGAAATCGAGCGCTGGATGAAATCCGTCAGGCTCTTGCCCTTGAGCATCCCGTTGGTCAGCAACGCCAGGTCGATGATCTGCTTCACGAGCTTGTTTTCACCGCCGATCTCGCGCAGCCGCTCGTTGCGCTCATCGCGCAGCGTGACGACCTTCTTCGACAACTCCTCGCGCATGGCCTTTTCCTCTGCGGTAAGCTCTTCCTCCTTCTTGTCCTTGGTAACCTCCTCGAAGCGGTTCTCCTCGGCCACGGCCGCGTCGATCTTCTTGGTGATGGACTTCAGCTTGTCGCCGTAAGCCTTCTCGGCATCGGAGAGGATGTCCGCGACGATGGGGTGGTTGCCGTTAACCGCAATGGTGAAGTTGTCGGGCATCTGTCCGTAGAACTGGCTCATGCCGCCTCCGCCGCCCATCGCGGCCATCTCCTTCATACGGCGCATGAATTCGTTCTGCGTAATCACCACGGGCGCCTCGTCGGGCGACATGGCCTCGAACGAAATGTTGTAGTGTATCTTTTCGTCCTTGGGCATCTGGCTCTCGAATACCGGGCGCAACAACTCCTGCTGCGCTTCGGTGAGCGACATCCTGATGTTGTCCTCCTTCTGGATGAGCTTGTCGATCACATCGCTGTCCACGCGCACGAAACGCGTCTCCTTGTTTTTCGACTCGTACCAGTTGACGTAGTGGTTGTCAAGCTGGCCGTCCATCAGCAGCACGTCGTAGCCCTTGCCCCTGGCGGCTTCGAGGAACGTGTGTTTTTCCACGGGGTCGTCCACATAGAGCAGCACGACGGTCTTGTTCTTGTCGGTCTGGTTCTCCTTTACCTTCTCGAGATACTCCTTGGGCGTGAAATACTTGCCCTCGACGTTCTTCCAAAGCATGAAGTCCTGCGCCTTCTCGGCGAACTTCTCGTCGGTGAGGATGCCGTACTGGATAAAGATCTTCAGGTCGTCCCATTTCGACTCGTAATCCGGGCGCATCGTGTTGAACAACTCCTGCAGCCGGTCTGCGACCTTACGGGTGATGTAATTCGAGATCTTCTTCACGTTGGCATCGCTCTGCAGGTAGCTCCGCGACACGTTCAGCGGAATGTCCGGCGAGTCGATCACGCCGTGCAGCAGCGTCAGGTATTCCGGCACGATGCCCTCGACCTGATCCGTCACGTACACCTGATTCGAATAGAGCTGAATCTTGTTCTTCTGTATCTCGAAGTTGTTGTGGATCTTCGGGAAATAGAGGATGCCCGTCAGGTGGAACGGATAGTCGATATTCAGGTGGATCGAGAACAGCGGCTCGTCGCTCATGGGGTAGAGCTCGTGGTAAAACTCCTTGTATTGCTCCTCGGTAATGTCGGCCGGCTTGCGCGTCCACAGCGGGTCGACGTTGTTGATGACGTTGTCCTTGTCCGTGTCGACGTACTTGCCGTCCTTCCACTCCTTGACCTTGCCGAAGGCAATCGGGATCGGCAGGAAACGGCAGTACTTGCGCAGCAGCCCCTCGACTTTCGAATCCTCGGCATATTCGAGCGCATCCTCCGACAGGTGCAGGACGATGGTCGTACCGCGGTCATGCGCCTCGTCGGTCTCCTCCATTTCGAATTCGGGCGTCCCGGTGCAGCTCCAGCGCACGGTCTTGGCACCCTCCTTCCAGGATTTCGTAATGATCTCCACCTTGTCGGCCACCATGAACGACGAGTAGAAACCCAGTCCGAAATGCCCGATGATCGCCTGGTTCTTGTACTTCTCCATGAACTCCTCGGCTCCCGAGAAAGCGATCTGGTTGATGTATTTGTCGACCTCTTCGGCCGTCATGCCGATGCCGCGGTCGGTTACGGTCAGCGTTTTGGCATCCTTGTCCGCCGAAACGCGGATCGTCAGGTCGCCCAGGTCGCCCTTCATTTCGCCGATCGACGAGAGGGTCTTCAGTTTCTGGGTTGCGTCGACTGCATTGGAGATCAGCTCGCGCAGGAAAATCTCATGGTCTGAATAAAGGAATTTTTTGATCACGGGGAATATGTTCTCCGTCGTCACTCCGATTTTTCCGTTTTTCATAGTTTTATCGTTGTATTATAATTTGATTCGTCTCTGCCCCAGTTTCAACAAACCGTGTGCCAGCCCCCGATTCCTGCCAAACTGTCAGTCGCGCATGACAGCATATGCCGAAAAAAAGTTGCCGCAGCGAGAGTTTTGCCTTATATTTGTACGACGGATTCAAACACACGACCAACTATGGATTTCCTCTCGTTAGCCAAGAAACGGTATGCCTGCCGTAAATATACGGCCCAAAAGGTCGAACAGGCAAAACTCGACACGATCCTCGAAGCCGGCCGCGTGGCTCCCACAGGCGCCAACCGCCAGCCCCAGCGGCTCATCGTCGTGCGTTCCGAAGAAGGCATGGCACGCCTGGCACGCTGCACGCGCGATTTCGGGGCGCCCTGCGCCATCATCGTATGCGCCGATACCGGCCAGGCCTGGGAGCGGAAATACGACGGCAAGGTGATCGGCGACATCGACGCTTCGATCGTCACCGACCACATGATGCTTGCCGCCGCGTCGCTGGGCCTCGACACGCTGTGGATCTGCATGTTCAAACCCGAAGCCGTACGCGCGGAATTCAACCTGCCGGAGCATGTCGAACCGGTGAATATCCTGCTCGTGGGCTACGGCGCCGGCATCCCGGCCGACCCAGGCCGCCATGAGCTGCTGCGCAAACCGCTGTCGGAGACGGTCGTCGAAGAACGATTCTGAGCCTCCGCCCCGCTAAAAACAATCCGGGAGAACACAGCCGGGGTGCTGCGGCAATGCCCGGCGGCCGTCCGCTCGTCCGTCGAGCCGGAGGCTGCCCGCGTCCCGCCCCCATGAACCGGATCGGCTCCGAATTCATCCATGCCGGCATCCGACACCCCGATAATCCCCGAAAAACGGGCGCCGCAAGGTTCATACCGACCTGCGGCGCCCGTTTTCATCGGACACGGTTCCGGATTCCGGAACAACAACTATTTGGCGTACAACCGGAATTTCATGCTCCACGTCCCGCCCGGGGCGATCGACCGGAAACCTTCGGCTTCGGGGTCGGGCATGTTCGGGGCGTTGGTCGTCCACGACTGCGGCTCGGGGCAGCAGGAGGAAACCTTGCCGCCGTTGTTCCAGATCGTCCAGCAGGTCGTCTGCCCGTCCACCTCGTAGCAGGTACGGACGCCCGTGCGCAGGTTCTCGACCAACGCGCCGCGGAACGGCTTGCCGTCCACCTCGATCTCGCGCACCGTGAAAGCCGCCTCGATCGGGTCGCAGTCCGTCACCTGCAACCCCGCGCCGCGCAGCCGGGCAAATTTCTCCGACAACGGCAACTTGCGGCCGGTCGGGATGTTACGTCCGCTCAGCTCAACTTGTTCTCCAATCGCCGCACGCATCACGTAATCGCCTGCCGCCCCTCCGGCGAAGGGAATCCGCATCGGCGTATGGAACCCCACGCCGACGGGCATCGGCTCCTTGCTGCGGTTGGCGAACATCACCTCCTGTTCCAGCCCGCCGGCCGTGAGGCGGTATACGATCTTGCACTTGAACTCGTGCGGGAAATCGCGGAATATCGCATCGTTCCCCGCATTCGAATAGTAGCGGCATTCGACCAACATCTCGTCCGCGGTTTCCCACGCCTTCGACACGGCGAAAGGCTGGCTCTTGAGAATGCCGTGGTGATAGTGGCCTCCTTTCGCGTCGGTGATCGGGAAGCGGTAGGTGCGCCCGTCGAACGTGTATTGCCCGTCGGCAATGCGGTTGGGCGGGAAGAGGATCGGCAGTCCGAACACATGCGGGCGCCGCCGGAACTCTTCGACCTCATCCCCGGCGGGTGCACGCAGGATTTCGATGCCGCGCCGCGTGTCGGCCAGCCGCACGAGGTTGGCGCCCATGTCCGGAACCAGCAGGGCCGCGTAGTCCCCTTTCGAAAACTCCACGGCCCGCATTCCATGCCACGCTATGCTGCGCAGCATCTTAGAGCAGCTTTTCGATCTTGGCGACCAGCGCATCCTTCGATGCGGCGCCGACCTGCTTGTCCACCAGTTCCCCGCCCTTGAGGAAGATAATGGTGGGGATGTTGCGCACGCCGTATTTCGCCGTGATCTCATCGTTCTCCTCCACGTCGCACTTGGCGATCAGGACGCGGCCCTCATACTCGGTGGCGAGCTCGTCCACGATGGGGGCTACCATGCGGCAGGGACCGCACCATTCGGCCCAGAAGTCGATGACGACGGGCAGCTCTGACGAAAGTACTTCCTGAAAATTCTCCTTTGTGATTGCTAAAGCCATAATTACAAGGTTTTTAATTGTTTGTATAGTTTATGCGATCGAATACTTTATGTCGTTGTCCTCCAAATAGCCTACCAGCGACTGCGTGAGGCTCACCTTATAGCTCTTCGAGAAGAGGCTCAGCGAGACATGCGCGTCGCGGTCGTAGACATTGACCCGGAACAGGGTTTCGCCCCGAGCTTCGCGGACACGTTCCGACAGGTCGCGGATCAGCTCCTGCGTCACCTCCTGCACGGGCAGCTGCACATGCATCTCCTTGATCATCGTGTCGCGCATCTCCGAGAGCTGCACCATCGAGATGATCTTGAATTCCAACTCCTTGTCGTTATAGGGCTTGGGCTGCACGCGGCCGCGGATAAAGAGGAAATAGTCCGCAAAGAGGTATTTGCGGAAATTCTCGTAGTCCTTGCCGAACAGCGCGAATTCGTGCGTGCCGTTGTAATCCTCCAGCACGAACTTGCCCCACGGCTTGCCGGTTTTGGTCATCAGGTTCTGCACGCTCACGACCATGCCCGCCACGGCGATCTCCTGCCCCTTGAAGGGATCGAGGTTCTCCAGCTCCGTGAGCTGGGTCTTGCACATGTGGTTGATGATGACCTTATAGTCGTCCAGCGGGTGTGCCGACAGGTAGAGGCCGATCATCTCGCGCTCCTTGGCAAGGGTCTCCAGCTGCGTCCAGTCGGCGCACGCCGGCAGCACGGGGCGCTGGATGTCCACCTGCCCGCCGCCTCCGAACAGGCTTTGCTGGGCGTTGTTCTTCTCGGCCTGGAAACGCTGTCCGTAACGCATCAGCTGTTCGATGAAGGTAATGCCCGTATTGTCGCGTGCATCTGCCCCGAAGAACTTGCCCCGGTGGAAGCCCGATATCGAATCGAACCCGCCGGCATAGGCCAGGTTCTCGAAGCATTTGCGGTTCACGGCCGTGAAGTTCACGCGCTCCATCAGGTCGTATATGTCCTTGAAGCGGCCGTTGGCGTTGCGTTCGGCGATGATGCTCTCCACGGCGGCTTCGCCGACACCCTTCACGGCCCCCAGCCCGAAACGCACGTCGCCGGACTTGTTCGACGAGAAGGTGCGCATCGACTCGTTGATGTCGGGCCCCAGCACCCGGATGCCCATGCGCTTGCACTCGTTCATGTAGAGCGTCAGCTGCTTGATGTCCGCCAGGTTTCGGCTCAGCAGCGCCGCCATGAACTCCGAAGGGTAGTGCGCCTTCAGGTAACCGGTCTGGTAGGCCACGTAGGCATAGCAGGTCGAGTGCGACTTGTTGAAGGCATAGGATGCGAACGCCTCCCAGTCGCCCCATATCTTGTCGCAGATCTTCTCGTCGTGCCCGCGCTCCTTACAGCCGTTGATGAACTTGGGCTTCATCTTGTCCAGCACGTCGCGCTTCTTCTTACCCATGGCCTTACGCAGCGTATCGGCCTCGCCGCCCGTGAACCCGGCGAGCTTCTGCGACAGCAACATGACCTGCTCCTGGTAGACCGTGATGCCGTAGGTGTCGCTCAGGTACTCCTCCATGTCGGCGATCTCGTAGGTCACCGGCTCCTGCCCGTGCTTGCGGGCGATGAAATTGGGGATGTACTCCATCGGGCCCGGACGGTAGAGGGCGTTCATGGCGATCAGGTCTTCGAAACGGTTGGGCTTGAGGTTGCGCAGGTGCTTCTTCATGCCCGGGGACTCGAACTGGAACAGGCCGGTGGTATCGCCGCGTGCAAAGACCTCGTAGGTCTGGGCGTCGTCCAGCGGGATGTCGTCGATGTCCACGTCCACGCCGTGCACCGCCTTGACATTCTCCACGGCGTCCTTGATGATCGACAGCGTACGCAGTCCCAGGAAGTCCATCTTGATCAGGCCGACGCTCTCGACCTCCTTGCCCTCGAATTCAACCACGTTCAGCTCGGCATCCTTGGCAATGGCCATCGGCGCGAACTTCTCGAGGTCGTCCTGGCCGATGATCACGCCGCAGGCGTGCACACCCGTCTGGCGGATCGAGCCTTCGAGTTTCTCGGCGTACTTGAGCGTGTTGCGTATCAGCTGGTTGGGCGACTCGCGCTCGGCGGCCAGCTCGGGAGACTCCTTGTATACGAAATCGAACGGCGTCTCGCCGTGTTTCTTGTCGGGGGTGATCTTGTCGGGCACCAGTTTCGACAGGCGGTCGCTCTCCGAGAGGGCGAGCTTCTGCACACGGGCAACGTCCTTGATGGCCATCTTGGGCGCCATGGTGCCGAACGTCACGATCTGGGCAACGCGCTTCTGGCCGTATTTCTGCACGCAGTAGCGCAATACGTCGGCGCGGCCGTCCTCATCGAAGTCGACGTCGACATCGGGCAGCGAGATACGCTCGGGGTTGAGGAAACGCTCGAACAGCAGGTCGTATTTCAGCGGGTCGATATTGGTGATCTTCAGACAGTAGGCGACCACCGAACCGGCGGCCGAGCCACGGCCGGGTCCCACCGACACGCCCATTTCGCGCGCGGCGCGGATATAGTCCCACACGATCAGGAAGTAACCCGGAAATCCCATCCACTCGATCGTGCTCAGCTCGTATTTGATGCGCTCCTCGGTCTTTTCGTCCAGCACGTCGCCGTAACGCATGTGCGCGCCCTTGTAGGTCAGGTCCTTGAGGTAACAGTACTGTTTGGCGACCATCAGCCGGTCCGAAAGCTCCTTGTCGCCGGCAACCAGCTCCTCCAGCTCCGGAACGGTGGCGCAGGCGCTGATCTTCGCCAGCATCTCTTCGTCCTCGATCTTCTTGACGAACGACTCGCGCAGTTCGCCGAGGGCGATCGGGAAATCCTCCGGCGGCGGGAAGTTGGGCATCAGCGGGGCGTGCGTCAGCTTGTAATCCTCG
>ENA-OURZ01001688-OURZ01001688.1-human-gut-metagenome-genome-assembly--contig:-NODE-1688-length-23299-cov-7.773017_pt1 | contig 23299 bp, 29 predicted proteins | sample MGYA00242073_ERZ509195 | MGnify/ENA primary metagenome ERZ509195 (study PRJEB26280, sample SAMEA2338837) | human gut metagenome | biome: human gut; feature: human-associated habitat; material: faeces...
ATAATTATAATTATTAGATTAATTATTTTATTATTCTTTTTATTTATATTACTTTGAATATTAATTATAGGAAGAGTAAAAGCAACAAAAGTACTTAGTATCCATTCAATAGAAAGAAAGTTTTCGATACGATCAATAAAACCAAAAATAGATATTTTTTTTAAAGTTATATAAACAGGATATTGATACATTGATATGAGGTATCTACCTAGACAAGCACATGCGACTAATGACATAAAAATAATCATTATTGTAGTTACTAAATATGTTATTATGATATATTTTGTTGTCTTATAATAATTTTCTATTCCTTTTTTAGGTATTATAAGAAGACTACTAATAGGTATAGTTAATACTAAACTATATGTCATCCCTGCAATAATAGGATTTTTTATTCCATACTCTAGTACTGGTTTTAAGTTATCTAATTCTATCTCTGGTATTAAACCAATCGTAGCCATAATAAATAATATAATTATAATCAAAGTATATATTAAACTAATCTTTGATATAGTTGTTATTCCTTTATTAGAAGTATGATAAGCAGTTAGAGATAGAATAATAATAACTAATTTAATAGGAGTATCAGTCAAATATTGAGATATTATAAAATTACTAGTATTAAATAAAATAGTTATAGCTAAAATAAAATATAATATAGTTAAAAAAATATTAATAATAGTACCTAGAGTATTACCAAATATTATTTTTGTTTTCTGATAGATTGGTTTATCTATTTCATAATTAAAGATATATATAAATATAAAGAGAGGTATTAGACCAATTATACTTCCTATTATAGAACCAATATATGAGTCAATACCGGCTATTTTAATAGTTATATATGGAGCTATACCTAAAGTACAAGAAAATAATATTAGAAATAGAGTGCTAGAAAATTCTATATTATTTATTTTTTCTTTCATATCTTAATCCTCCTAGAGTATTACCTTTTTCATATAATCTTACATTAGCTTTAACTTCTAATTTAATTTTAGGATATATATCTTCATACCAGTTAGTACAGTTTTCTTTAAAATATTTATAATTAGTACGATAATATAATTCTTGAAAGCCAAAGACGTCAGTACCATATTTTTCTCTAATACTATTAAAAGTATCAGTTATTTTTTTTTCTAATTCCATATTTAAAGCTTTATTTAATTTTTCTACTTCTTTTGGATCTTTGAGATTGATATTACTTTGTATTTCTTTAGTTTTAGAATAACCTGATATATTTATTTTAATGATGTTATTTTTGATATCTAATTCTCTTGATACTTTTATTCTATTAGGTTCAAATATTATATAACCATCATAATAATTCATTTTAATAATAGTTTCTTTTAATTTACCATTAATCAAATTTAATATTTTTGATTCCTCTAAATCTAAATAACCTAATATTTTATTATCTTTAGTAATAGTACTTCCATCTATTTTCACTATTGCTTTAGGAGAAGAAGTTGTTATGTTTTCTTTTTCATCTCCTATTTCATAATTACCATATAGAGTCATTGAAGGAAGAACTACTTCCAAATAAGGGTCAATATACATATTTAATAATTCATTTAAAGTTACAGGATAAGACATTCCTAGTACTTTACTTTGTAAATCTAATGAGTTTATTATATTTGATGAAGATAAACTAGTAAGAAGCGTTTGAAGAGTAATAGCTTTAGTACTATCTTCAGTTTTAGCAACAATTATTTTAATTTCAGTTCTAGATTCAGGGTCTCTTGCAAAATATTCTAATACTTCCTCAAGATGATTATTTACTACTTCCTCACTTAAGACAATAATTTCTAACTGAGCAGCATATAACTGTCTAGGAGACTCTAAAACTACTTTACGAAAGGCATCTTGAAGCGAAGAAGATGAACTATTATAATTTACAAATGGAGAATTATTACTACTAGAAGCATCTTGCTGTTTAATAGGATTTATTACTTCTGCTATTACATAAAAGTTATTATCTTTATAATCAATACTAACAGCAGTAGTAATACCTAGTTCATTAAGTTCTCTATAGTTGTAGCAGCCACTTAATAGAGGTAATAATAATATTAAAAATTTAATTCTTTTCATAACTGACCTCCCTAATAATATTATTAGTTAAATATTTATTTCTTTTATTTCTTTTAAGCAAAGGAAATTTAATAATACTATTTTTTATATCACTATTAATAGGAGTAAATGGCATAGTAAAAGATTTACCATAAGAATTAATACTACATAGATTAGTAGTAAATATTATGAATACAATAAATATACCAAAGATACCAATCGTAGTACCTCCTAGCATGAAGAGAATACGATACCATTTAATAGCATTTGATAGTTCTGGTTCTACTATTACTAAAGCACTAATTGCAGTAATAGCCACTATTATAATCATAATAGGAGAGACAATACCAGCGTTAACCGCAGCTTCTCCTAATATTAAAGCACCAACAATGGATAGAGCTGAATTAGATACATTAGGAATTCTATAATCACTCTCTCTTAATATTTCAAAGGATATAAACATAAGTAGTGCTTCAAAGAAAGCCGGAAAAGGAACAGTGCTTCTTTGAGAAGCAAAACTAGTAAGTAGTTCTAGAGGAATCATTTCTTGATTGAAGGTAGTCAAAGCAATATATATACCAGGAGTTAATACCGTTATAGAAAAAGCAAGATATCTTAATATTCTAGTTAGTGAATTATTTATATAATTAGAGTCCTTATCATCTTGAGATAGAAAAAAATCATTAATATCAACCGGCATAATTAAAACAAATGGACAGTTATCAATTATAATAACTGTTTTACCACGAAGTAGGGAAGATACTACTTTATCTGGCCTTTCAGTAGTAATAGAAGTAGGAAAAATAGTTTTAGTTTCATTCTCTATTAGATGTTTCAAAGTACCAGTATCAGTAACTCCATCAATCTCAAGACTATTTAATTTATTAATAATATTATCTTTAATTTTAGAATCAGTTAATCCTTTAATAGTTAGAATACTTATCTTATTTTTAGTATATTTACCTAATTCCATATCTTCATTCCATAATTTATTAGTTTTTAATCTTCTCTTAATTAGACCAATATTAGTTTCAATATTCTCAGTAAAAGAATCCATAGCCCCTCTGATAGTGGTCTCTGTCATAGGTTTTTCAATACTTCTAGTTAGATTCTTTTTTACTTCTAACGCAAGTGAATAGTCATCTTCAATTAGAAGTATTACAAACCCATTATTTAAATATTTACAAATATCTTGATAGTTATTTATTTCTTTTATTTTAATATTACTAATATTATTTTTTATAACATCATATAATAGTTCTTTTTCTTGATATATTTTTTCTATATGATCTAAACTTCTATAAATAAAGTTAGACATTTTATCTTGATCAGTTAATACCTCGTTATATATTATATCTATTTATATATTTTTCTCTATATACAATATAAGAACTATTATTAGTTTCTTCTTTTAATTTATTTATTATTTTAGTATTCATATCACACCTCTTTATTATTATGGTAAAAATATGTAATATTATTTATTATTTTCTTCACTTTCAGTCTATCGTCTTCCAGTGTTAGTTTAAGCCTTATAAATAAGTCTTAAACTAATATATCATCCATATCTATCATACATAAGCATAATATATATACTTAATTAATGTTTAATACATATAATATATTTTTTTCTTAAAGACTATAAATAGGCTTTAAGAAACTTCTTAAGACTATGGTTTAAGAAGAAATAAATAATGTAAAATAATGTATATTAATTGACAAAAAGTATAAAAAAAATTATAATTATACTAGAGGTGGTTTAGCGTGAACTATACAAGTAGAGAAGTAGTAAGAAGATTAAAACAATACGATATGTTTCAAAATAGTCTAAATTTAACTAATGATGAAATTCAAAAAGAAAGAATATGTGATCAATTAGATAAAATAGAAAAACAAATACTATTAGATACAAATACAGAATATGAAGAAGAATATCTAATGTTACTTAGTAAAAAAACAAAATTTCTTGATGAAGAAAAAACTAGACTTAGAAGTATAATAACTTTAATTAATGATCGAAAAGAATATCTAAATAAGAGAAAGAATGAACATAAAAAAATTACCGGTTCATTAGTAGAACTTACATCTTTCTTAGGAGAAGATAAACTATCTACATATAAAAGAAGATTAGACATAATTGAAAAATATGAAGAAAATAAAAAAGAACAAGAAGAATTAATTAAAGAAATGAAAGTACTAGATATAAAGATTAGTGAAGCATCTAGAAATGTAAAAGCAAATACAAGATTAAATGAAAGTCTTGAAAAGAAAATGATAAATTTATTAGATAAATCTCTAGATAAATTAGGACTATATAAATTAGTAGAACATCGTGAAGAAATATCTAAAAAACATTCAGAATTTAAGTATGCACTAGCTCTTGCTAAAGATAATTTAAAGAGTGCTAATGAATTAGGAGAACCAGAATATATTTTAGAATGTAATAATATGTATAACGAAGTTAATACATCATATTTAAAATATAATGAAGACATAAATATCATTAATTTAATCAATATATTTGATCAAAAGACTTCTAATTACGATGAGTTATTAGATAAGAGAGAAAGCATTGATACCATATTAAAAAATATAACTTCTACTGAATTATATAAAGAAATAAATAGTGAACTTTCTAAACAATATAATACAATAAAATTAGAGGGTAATGATATAAAAAATTATGAATTTCTAAAAGAAGAAAGAAATAAGAGAAATAAAAAACTATATGATATAGATGAAGAAAATAATTCAAAAGAATTCAAAGACGTTTTAGAAGAATTAGTTAAAAACGAAAATAGATATCGTGAAGAACAAGTAAAGAAAGCTAGACAAGAAGAACAAGTAGAAAGACAAAAAAAGATAGCTGAAGAACAAAAAATAGAGGCTGCCAGAGTAAGAAGACAAAAACTAATTGAAGAAGCAAGACTTAAAGAACAATTAGCCGTAGCAGAAAAAATGAAAAAACTTCAAGATGAAACCGTTATCAAAAAAGAAACTAATGAAACAGAAAAAAATATTAGTAAAGAATATGAAAAAATATTACCTAAAATAGAAGAAAACAAAGAAAAAGAAGAAATAAAAAATCCACTTAAAAATAAAACATTAGAAGACATTATGACTAATGATTTTGATACTGACGAATTATTTGAAAATACAAAGATAACTCCTAATAAAACTGTTAAAGAAGAAATAAAAAATTCAGTTAAAGAAGAATTACCACTTTGGAATATGGACGTTTCAGAAAATAAAGAAATAGCAAAACCTAAAGAAGAAGTAAAAGAAGAACCTCCTAAAGAAGAAACTATAGATTTATTTAAAGAAGAAGAAGTACCTAAAAAAATAGAAGTACCCGAGCCAATCCCAAAAGAAACTGCTGAAGTATCTAAAAAAGCCTCAAGTATATATGACATCTTAGAAAATAATAGTAATATAATATGGAAGACTACTGATACATCTAAAAATAATAATAAAATACCAGTAATAGGTAATAATAAATTAAAACCAGAAATAATTAATAATAATGATAATATATCATTTCCAGATTTAAAAAAGAAAGAGGGTGAAGTATTATGGAAGGAAACTCTATAAAATCTTTTGAAAATCTATGTAAAATATTTGAAATGAGAATTAAACTAGATAAAGAAAGAAATATTAAGACTCCAAGTGATGTAATTGATAATTATGAAAAATATGCCAAAAAAATAGATTCCATCTATAATAAAGAATTTGAAAAAGAAATTAGAAATTTAATATCACCTGAGGTTACATTAGAAAAAGAAGAAACAAGATTAAAAAGATTAATAAAATTACTAGAAGAACGTTTAGATAAAAGAAGAGAACTAGAAGAACACTTCTATAACTCTACTGGTAAGTATATAGATGGCTTTCAATTAGTAGTATCAGAAGACGAATTAGAAGAAAAGAAAACAAGATTAGATACAATAACCAAATATCTAACTACAAAGTCAGAAATAGATGAATTAACTACTAGTATATCTAAACTAAAAAATTCCTTAATAGAATTAGAAAAAGAAAAAGAAGAATACACAGAAAAAAATAAAGTCATGGAAGATAACATATATTCTTCATTAATGACATCAATAAAAAATGATGAATATTTTACTAAAATAAATGAAGATAATTATAATATAGAATTATCTACAGTTGAAGATAAAGTAAGAGAAAATGAAGAAACATTAGAAGTAACTCTAGATAGTGTAAAAAGCCTAATGAATAGTGGTACTGATGATGATTATACATCATATATAGAAGATGCCGAAAAGAACTATTATATTTGGAAAAATAGAGAAATAATTCTAAAAATATATGAACTAGTAATAGCTTATGAAGAAGACTTTGATAGAATCATAGCCAAAAGAAATAAATTAGAAGATTTGATTGAAGAAAACAATCACTTAAAAAATAAATTACATATAGAAGATAATAACGAATTATTAGATTTTGAAAATTTATTATTAGAACAAAAAGATACTTTAAATAGTGAAAAAGAAGTATTAGAAAATATAGTTAACTATACAAGTAGAATAAAATTTAAAGAAGAACGCTTAGAAGAATTAGAAGAAATAAATAATTCTTATGAAATATTAACTATTCTAAGAGAATATGGAATAATTGATACTTATGATACAGATGAAGAAGCTGAAGAAGTACCAGAAGAAGTTTCAGAAGAAATACCTGAAGAAGATGCCCAAAAAGAAGAAGTACTTGAAGACATAGTAAATGACACCATAGATCCATATCGCATTAAAGAAGTAATAGATTATCCAAAAACATTAAATATTGGCCTTGCAAAATTAAAAGGTGAAAGTGTCAGAGAAACAGTTAATAGAAAATTAAATCCCAAACCTAAAATTAATCTCTTTGATGAATTAACTAAAGATATGAAGCCAGAAGAAAAAGTAGAGGAAACTCCTTCTACTAATGAGAGCGTTAAGGAAGAACCAAAACAGCCAGTTAAAGAAGATATAGTACCGGAAACAAATAATATAACACCAGAGCCAATATGGACTATGCCTACTGAAGAGATAGAACCAGTAAAAGAACCAAAAGAAGAAAACCCAGTATGGACTATTCCTGTAGTAGAGCAGGCTAAAGAGGAGCCAATAAAAGATGAAGAAATTAACAAAATTAATTTAGAAAATACCAATAATATGTTTTGGATACCAGTATCTGATTCAAAATTAGAAACAAAAGACTTTCCTAACATAAATATTCCAATTAATAATAAAAACTTTTCTAACACAAAAGATAATTTTGGCTTTCCCGATTTAGAATAAAAAGAGGTGAATTATGATAGATATAGATAAAGTAATTATACTAGAAAATGAAGAAGAATATTTAGTATTAGATAAAGTAAATTATGAAAATATTGAATATTATTATATAGCAAAATTAAATGAATCAAGAACAGATATTGAAAATAATTATAAATTAGTTACCATTATAGAATCATCAGGTAATAAAGTAATAAGTGAAGTAACAGGAACATCATCATTAAAGAAAATACTTCCTTTATTTGAAAATCATTTATAAAAAAGAAGCAAGATCAGTCTTGCTTTTTCTTTATTAAAGTTTTATATACCGGTAATTCATGCTTTTTTAAATCATCATCTTCAAGTAAATCTAAAGAAATACTTGAAGTTTTTTTCTTATTACTTTTAATATATTCTTCTATTTGTTTAAGTACTTTAATTTTATCATCCTTATCTAATAAATAAAAGTATTTAGTAATAATTTCCTTCTTTGATAAAACTTCACCTTTATCACCAGAAGTAACACTCTTAGTAACCTCTTCAGTCATTTCACTATCAACAATTCTTTCTTTAGTAACAGATATATTATTATTTTCAAGCTCATTAATTAGACTAGATACATTTCTCTTGGCATTGTTAGCATTCTTTTTATAAGTATTTAATCTTTTTAAAGTAGTTGTTAAGTTAATTATAGTCCCACAAAATAATTCTATACCAGAACTAATAAGAATACTTTCTAAATTAAAAGGAATAATTCCTAATTTAATACAAACAACATCAAAAACTCCTGCTACTAAGATATAAATTAATGTAAAAAAAACAAATTCTTTCTTAAAACTAAATTTATTATCTAAATAATAAATATCATCCTCCAAATTACCATCATATAAAATGTTTTTCATATATAAAAACCTCCTTAAGTATCTTTATTATATAGCATAAAAACCATAATTGCAAGAATATTATTGCTATTATTCTAATTTATGATATAATATTATTTGCTTGACAATTATATTGTAATTATAGTGCAAACAAGAAAAATGGAGGAGTAATATGATATATTATCAATTAATAGGAGCAGTAAGAGATCCTTATATATAAAAAAATAAAGTAGAATTAAAAAAAGAAAGATTAGAAGAATTAAAAAGAGAAATAATACTAAATTGTAGTGAGAAAAAACATTATAAATATAAAACTACAACTATATATAGAAAGTGTTATGATGAAAGAACAATAAATTATACTAGTAAAAAAATAGGTATAAAAGAAGGACGCGGTTACGACCCAGATTTAGAAGAATATTTAGTAGAATATGATGAATTAGTATATCCAATTGAAGCCATATTAATCGAAAGAATATTAGATGACGATAATGAAGCATTAGAAGAACTATTAGATATATTATATAATCCTAAAAAAAGGCCAACAATAAATGAAGAGTATACCGATATCTTAGCTGAAACCAAAGAAGAAATAGTATTAATAAGTAAACAAATTTCTGCTGGAGAAATAAATTTAGAAAAAGGATTATTCCAGTTAAAGCAACTTAAAGAAAAGTTAGAAGAAATAAAATCTTATATCGAAATAAATAAAAATCAAAAACCAGTAAGTCTCTACTACCAATCAATAAAAGAAAGCTTTATATTCCATCCAGTAGCAATGTTACCAATCAAAGACTTTAATAAAACATTAGAATTCTTTGATTATGACACTAATAGAGATAATTATGATAAAAAAATAACAAGAATAAAAAGCAAAATTAAGAAAAATGACAAATAGTTCATTTTTTTTTGTAAAGTATATTTAAAAAAGAACAAAAATGTAGTAAAATGAATATAGGTGATAGAAAATGCATTCATATGTTGTTGAATATTTAAATGAAAACGAATTTAAAAAAATAGAAAGATCATTAAAAAAATATAATATGTTAGCCTATAAAAAGTTAATATTTGATTATGTACCTTCACTTCGTGATGGTAACTTTCAAGGAGTAGTAGTATCAAAAAATAGTAAAGAAGGTATAGTAAAATATGAATTAAAACTTCCTACTGATAGAATGTTTTCTAAAGTACATGGAGATATAGTTTTACATTATACTTTATATGAAAATCAAAAACTAATAATGTTAGATACTATAACTCCTGAAGAAATATTATCTGAAGGCCATCAAAAAGAACTTACTACTTATAAAGGTGTTATGGTATCTAAGTCTCATGCCGAAAGAGATATGTTTAAGATAAACTTACTTAATAGTATGAATAAAAATGGTTTCTTAAATATAAGTAAAAGAGCTTTAATAATCTTATCTTCTATAGTCTTAATTGTAATAGCAGTAATTATATATTTATTAGTAAAATAATTATGAAAAAAGAACCTTGGGAAAATACTATAGAATTAATACAATCATTGATAGGTGATTCTTATGAAATAAAAAGATTGTATACAAGAGAATATGGAGCCGCTACTATAGAGAAAAAAGAAAGAAATTGGACTCCTGAAGATGGAAAAATATTAATATTGGCTGAGAAAGACAAAATATCTTCATTAACCAATAATACAATTTTAGAAACAGGACATCTATTCAAAATATTAGAGACATTACATAATATAAATAGTCCTTTTATAGTAGGAAACAACTTCTATTATCCAAATAGAATAAACTTAAGTTTTACAGATAAGTTAGAAGTACCAACTAGTTTAAATAACATTATCTATTATGGAAATAGAAAAGATTTATTAGGGGTAGTAACCAAAGAAGTATATAACTATGTATTATTTAATAATTTAGATATAAATGAAGAAGATAAAGAATATTTAATTAGTAAAAAGAAAATAAAAAAAATATGTCATTATTAGACATATTTTTTATATTTCTCTATATAAATCAGCATTCTTATAAGGATCCTTAGGATCAATATAATCAACAAATAAAATACCATTTAAATGATCAAGTTCATGCTGAAAAGCAATAGCTAAATCCTCTCTAACACGATATTTACGTTTATTACCATCCAAATCATAAGCTTCAACTGTAATTCTAGCATGTCTTGGAACAATACCTTCAACTTCTCTATTAACACTAAGACATCCTTCACCTTCACCAGCATAAATCATTTCTTCTGAATAAGAAATAACTTTTGGATTAATTAAAATATAATCATCAAATACCCCATCCTTAACTTCATAACATACAACAAAGAAATTCTTATTAATACCAAGTTGTGGAGCAGCAAGTCCCATACCAGGCCTTAAATCATATTTTTTAGATAATTTTTCAATTTGTGAATATCTTAAATGTTTTAACATTTCTGGTATAATATCTTTATATTCATCATTTAATGGAAAATCAACATCAGTATTTTTAGCCCTAACTCTAGGATCTTTTTCATCTAAAATATCTTTAGTTCTAAGCATATACTTCATCCCTTTCTTTAACTTCTAATATTTTATCATAAAATTATAAAAAATGAAAGTGTTAAAGAAAAAAAGGGAAATAATCCCTTATATTAAGCTGCTAATCTAGTACCAATTATAATAACAAGTAAGATAAATAATACTAGTACAATAGCGGCATTACTACCATAACCATAGTTACCATAACCATAGCCATAACTAGGATAAGAATAATTCATAGCATTAGAACATCCACAAGAACTACCAGTATTATATCCTCCAGAATATCCACCATAATAATACATAAAAATACCTCCTTTTCGATATCTAATATATTTTACTCAAGTATTCATTTTTTGTTATAACATACACCTAATTTTTTAAATTATATTGCATAATATTATCTAATATGCTATATTATAAGTAGAAATAGGAGGCTATATGAATAAAGATAAAAGATTATTATTAATATGTATAGTAGTCATATTAGGACTAATGGGCTGCAATATATATTTACAATATGAAAATGACAAATTAACTAAAGAAAAAGATAATGTAAAAGAAGAAGTAACAGATAATACCACAAATACTAAAGAAGTATATTATGATTGCTCATTTACAAAGACATATAGAGTAGTAGACCTATTAGATGGCTATATAGCAGAAGTACCAGAAATGTCTTATGTAGTAGTAGATCAATATTTAACACATAGTGCTTATTCTCATATAATAACTAGTGAATTAAAGAAAAAATTAGAAGTAAATAAATATTATGAATTTACTTATACATTAAAAGGAACTACTAACAATAAAATAAATAATATAGATGATGTATTAAGTTATTTTAGCTTTAATAATACTATTAGAAGTGATAATAGACTAAAAGTATTGCTAGAAGTAAAAGAAACAGATAAATTAGGAATGGAACAAATACAAGAAGACATTTGTAAGAATAAATAAAAGATAAGTATTAATATTTTATAATATAAAAGCATAGTTTTTACTAGGTGATTTAAATGAAAAAAATATTAATACTTTTACTTTTGTTTATATCTATTCCTTTAGTAAAAGCTGAAGAAACAGAAGATTTAGCTCCTAATGCAAAGAGTGCTATTATGATTGAAGCATCAACTGGAGAAATACTATTTCAAAAAAATAAAGATGAAAAATTAGCTCCAGCATCAATGACTAAAATGATGAGTATGCTTCTTATTATGGAAGAAATAGAAAATGGTAATTTAAAATGGAATGAAATGATAACAACATCAGAGAAAGCATCAAGTATGGGAGGAAGTCAAATCTTTCTAAAGGTTGGCGAAAAAATGACAGTAGAAGATTTATTAAAAGGAGTAGCAATAGCATCAGGAAATGATGCCGTGGTAGCACTCGCAGAACGCGTATCTGGTAGTGAAGAACAATTCGTAAAAAGAATGAACATTAGAGCCAAAGATTTAGGATTAAAAAACACTAACTTCATAAACGCAACAGGATTAACTGCTGACAATCATTATTCATCAGCATACGATATGAGTCTAATAGCCAAAGAATTAGTAAAACATGAAAAAATACTAGAATTTACTTCAACATACGAAGACTATTTAAGAAAAGATACCAAAAGTCCATTCTGGTTAGTAAACACCAATCGTTTAGTAAGATTCAAAGAAGGAGTAGATGGCCTAAAAACAGGATTTACCGATGAAGCAGGTTACTGCTTAACCGCTACAATGAAAAAAGATAACATGCGTTTAATAACCGTAGTAATGAAAGAAGAAAACACTAGTAAAAGAAGTGCAGATACTACCAAAATGTTAGATTATGGATTTAATATCTATATGGTTCAAACCATATTAGATGAAAAAACAACTATTGAGAAAAAGAAGGTAGAATTAGGAAAAACTCTAACTACAGAAATAGTACCAAAAGAAAACATTACCATATTAAATAAAAAGAGTGAAGAGCAAAAAAACATCACATACAAAACCAATATAAATAAAATAATAGCTCCAGTAAAGAAAGGAGATAAAGTAGGAACTATAGATATAATTGAAGATAATAATATAATATCAACAATAGATGCTACCGTAAAAGAAGATATATCAAAAGCTAATATCTTAACAATATATCTAAGAAACCTAAAAGAAATAATAAGTGGTAATTTAAAAATTTAATAATAAAAAAATGTCACAACAAAAAATATGATATCAGAAACAACATATTATATGAGAGGGCATGATTGAGAAATGGTATATGTAGAGACGATGTATGATAAGGAAAGAGTAAGTGGAACATTATTTGATAATATCCAATCTATTACTTGAACTGTCAAACTAGGGTGTTGATTTAAGCAAATGCAAAAAAATTGGATTCTTATGATGATGAAATTTGTACAACAAACAATTGGATGAAGTCCATAATGACATTAAATTGGTTGTTAACACCGTACTCCGATGATGGTAATAGTGCGTGGGTTGTTGATTTGAATGGCGATGTTGGTGCAGGAATGTGTGCAGCTAATGCTATTGGTATTACACCAGTCCTTTACCTAAATTCTAAACTAACTATCAAATCAGGAACAGGATCAAGTTCTGCACCATATCAGCTATCATTAAGTTAATCTTATTATTTATAACAATAAAATAATCTAAATATGTCGAATTACTTTACAAAATAATATTTTATTGATATACTTATGGTGAAAATAAAGTATATGGAGGATATTATGTTTGAAACACTTACTATTGATGTAACTAATGTAAAAAAAATATTAAAGTGTTGTCCATACTATGATGATATAATTAATAGTGATATCATGTATAATGATGATCTATCTATTGATCTAATAGAATGGTATAAAGATATAATTTTCTCATGTAATGGAGATAATGAAGAAGATATAAAAGTAATAAGAAATATAGATAGATGTATGTATATCTATATAAATGATAATAAATATAAAAAGGGATTAAAAAAAAGAATAATAAATAATGATATCAATCTAAATGATAATTATAAAGAAGTAGTAAATAAAATATTAAATTATACTGAAGAATATGAAGAGAATGAATTATTAAATATAACTAGTACTAAATGGATTTAATACTAGTTTTTTTATCTATTTTATAGTATTATATATATAGAGGTAATGAAATGAAAAAGAAATATATATATATAATAATATTAGTATTAATATTACTTAGTTTAGTACTCTTATATATAGATAAAATAACATATAAAGAATATAGTAAAAACTATTTCTATATGGATACATATATAAATATAAAAATAAATAGTACTAAGAATAAACAAGAAATAGATAATATCTTTAATGATATCGATTATCTTTATAGTAGTTATAATAAATTAACTAATAGATATGAAAAATATGATGGAATAGTAAATGTATATTATTTAAACGAAATACTAAGTAATAATGAAGAAATAGAAATAGATAAAAAACTTAGTGATATCATAAATATAGGTATAGAATATTATAATAAGACAGATGGCTTATTTAATATAGCAGCAGGTAATCTAACAGGTATCTGGAAAGAATACATAAATAAATGTAATAACTTACCAAGTAATAAAGAATTAGATGTAAATATAAATATAGATGATATCAAACTAGATAATAATAAATATACTAAGTATAATGATATCAAACTAGATTTAGGTGGTATAGCTAAAGGCTATGTAACCGAACTAGTAGGCAACTATTTAGAAGATAATAATATAAATAATTATATTATAAATGCTGGTGGTAATGTCAAAGTAGGTAAAGCATATAATAAAGAATACTATGTTGTAGGAATAACCAATCCAGATAATACAAGCAATATCTTTACTAAAGTAAACATAAATAACTTATCAGTAGTTACATCAGGTAATTATCAAAGATATTGTGATATAGATAATATAAGATATAGTCATATCATAAACCCTATTACTAAAAACCCAAGTAACTATATGAAATCAGTAACCGTAATAACAAAATCCTCTCTACTAGCAGATATTTATAGTACATACTTATATCTATTACCAGTAGATAAAGGACTAGAAGTAGTAAATAACAATAGTGATATCGAAGCAATATGGTATATAGATAAAGATAATATAGTAAGAAGTGATAATTTTAATTATGAATAAGAATGATCTAAAGTTAGTAGGAGTATTATTAATAATTATAAGTATCTTCTTTATAATAATTAATATTACTAAAAAAGAAGGAAAGACCGCTGTTGTATATTATGAAGATAAAGAAATATTAAAAATAGATCTAAATACCAATAAAGAATACACAGTAAAAGGATATCTAGGAGATGTCGTATTAGAAGTAAAAAATAAAAAAATAAGAGTAAAAGAAGAAACATCAGATAAACATATCTGTTCTAAAGAAGGATATATATATACTAATAATAAATCCTTAGTATGTATGCCAAATAAAATAATAGTAAAGATAATAAGTGAAGATAATGACTTAGATGGAGTGGTATATTAATGAAAACAAAAGATATAACAAAGATAGCCATATTAACCTCAATATGTGTAGTAATATCAATAATAGAAAGTTATTTCACCTTTATAGGAGATATAATACCAGGATTAAAATTAGGTCTAGCTAATATAGTAATAATATTTACCTTATATGAATATAATTTTAAGACCGCTATTACAGTATCATTAGTTAGAGTCTTAATCGTAGCCTTACTAAGAACAGGCTTTGGTATTAATTTCTTCTTCTCATTATCTGGAGCCATATTTAGTATAATAGCTATGTATCTATTTAAAAAAACAAAACTATCAGTAATAGGAGTATCTATAATAGGAAGCCTATTTCATAGTATAGGTCAAGTCCTAGTAGGAGTATTATTTCTAAATAATTATAATGTAATGTATTATTTACCATATCTTTTAATATTCTCTATACCTACAGGTATAGTAATAGGTATAATTTCTAAAAAAATGTTAGATAGTGCTAAAAAATATATATAAAACATCAAAAAGTATTAATTTAGGACTAGAAAAAAATAAAAAAATATTTTATAATGTATAAGTAGGAGGATAAGCAATATGAAAAAGAAAATATGTTTAATAAGTATAATAGGTTTAGCATTATTATCAGGCTGTTCAAAAGGATATAAAGAAGGAGTTTATACAGGAACTGCAATCGATAGTTATGGAGGACAAAATAATACTGCTACCGCTATTGTAACAGTAGATAAAAATGGCAAAATAACTGATGTTAATCTAGATACTACTTATACAAAAGATGGCGTAGAAACAACAAAAAAAACACTAGGAGACGCTTATGGAATGTATAATAATGAGTATGGTTCTAAAGTAGGAGAATGGTATACTCAAGTAGAAGCCCTAGAAAAGAATGTCGTAGACAATCAAGGATTAGATAAAGTAAAACTAACTGATGATGGTTATACTGATACAGTAAGCGGTTGTACTATTAAAATAGACGCTTTGTATGAAGCATTAGAAAATGCTTTAAATCAAGCCAAAAAATAACTTAGGAAAACTTCCTAAGTTTTATTTTATATTAGTTAATTTTTAAAAACAAAAACATATATTTTATTAGGTGGTAATCTTGAAAAAAATAATAAGAATATTCTTCATAATATCATTAGTATGTTTTAGTTTTTTTTATACAGATAAAGTAATGAATTTATTAAATAGTAAAGATCCCTTAATGGTAAAACTAAATGATATAAAAAAAGATTATGAAGTACTCCCAGTAAATGCTATTATCGATAATGATACTATAGTACCAGGTAAAAAAGGACTAGAAGTAGATATAGATAAAAGCTATGAAGAAATGAAACTAGGAGGAATATTTAGAGAAGAATCTCTTATCTATAAAGATACCCTCCCCAGTAGTAGTATTTCAAATAACAAAGATAAATACATAGTTAAAGGAAATAGTAATAATGAAGTATCATTAATAGTCATATATAATCCCCTGACAAAACAAAATATAACAAATATTAATAACATAACAATCTATCTAAATCATAAAGATATAACTAATACTAATATAAAAAAATTAAAAAAACAAGAACTATATACTTATGGTAATAATGGAGTATATACTAAAGATATCTTAGATAATGATAATATTATAATAAATAAACTAAGTAATAATAAATCTAAGTATTGCCTTCTAAAAGAAAAGAATAGTACTTATCTAAACATATGTAACAATAACAATATGCTCGTAGTAATACCTTCAGTAACTGGAGGCTATAACAATATAAAAAACAATCTAACCGGGGGCAGTATAATACTACTAGAAGATACTTCAAACATAGACATAATAATAAAATATATAAATAGTAAAGGCTACACCATAGTACCATTATCTAAACTACTAACAGAATAGACTAAACAGTCTATTTTTTTAATATACATATGTACGCACTATAACAAATTATACACATAAAGTGTAAATGTTAATATATAAATATATAAAAACAAACAAAAGTATTAAAATAATATTGACTTCATAATATATTTATATTATACTTAATTTGTAGATTTAGAAGTAGGAAAGAGTGTGGTTATATCTATAAAAACAGGGGAGTGACTTCTAATCTACACACTAAAATGACGAAGTAAATATTTTAAAAATACACGATTTTGTTGACGTTAACAAAATCGCACGAAATCAGTAAAATCAAGGCTTCACACTATTTTGGTGTAAGCACCAAAATTGCAGAACATACAATAATAAAAGAACATGGTAATATGGCAAAATGAATACACATTAAGGTGGATATAAAATAGCAGTTTCAAACTATTAAAATGTACGATTTTGGAGTTTACCCCAAAATCGCACAAAGTCAATAAAATCAACACTTCACACGATTTTGGAGTTTACCCCAAAATCGTAGAAATTTGTAAAAGAAAGGAAGAAAAATATGAGTGATATAGAAGAATTTAAAGAAAAAATATTTGACGACATTAAACATATAGACGAAAATGAAAATGAATATTGGGAAGCAAGAGAATTAATGAGATTATTAGGATATAAAGAATGGAGATTATTTGCCAATGTAATAGAAAAGGCACAAGTTGCTTGTTCGCAAAGTGGCAATAGTATTAATTATAATTTTAGCATATATTCAAAAATAATAATTGCGGGCAAAACTAAAAAGCCTATTATCGACTATAAGTTAAGCAGATATGCATGTTATTTAATAGTTCAAAATGCTAACCCCAAGTATAATGCGGTAGCATTAGGACAAACATATTTTGCTATTCAAACTAGAAAAATGGAATTAACAGAAATAGAATATAATAATTTAAGTGAGGACGAGAAAAGATTATATAGAAGAAAACAAACAAGAGATGGTAATAAAGTTTTATATAAAATTGCAAGCTCAAAGGGAGTAAAAAATTTTGATAAATTTACTAATGCAGGTTACAGAGGTCTATACAATGGAGAAAGTGCTGACGACATTGCTAAAAGAAAAAAGTTAAGATATCGAGAAGAAATTTTAGATAATATGGGTAGTGAAGAACTTGGCGCTAATGTTTTTAGAATAACGCAGACAGAAGCATTACTAAAAAAGCAAAAAGAAAAAAATGAAGATATGGCAACTGATCTTCATTATACTGTTGGCAAAACAATTAGAGATGCAATAGAAAAATTAGGCGGAACAATGCCGGAAGATTTACCAACACCAGATAAATCGTTAAAAGAAATAGAGGAGGAGCAAAATATTAAAGCAAAACAAATACAATCTTGATAAAAGTTTATTGTTTTTTACGCAGTTGAAATGTGCGATTTTGTTGACGTCAACAAAATCGCACGAAGTCAGTAAAATTAAGGTTTCACACGATTTTGGAGTTTACCCCAAAATCGTAGAATATTCATAAAAAAATAAACAAGTTAATACATATGAAAAATAACTTTATAGTAATTTAAAAAGGCTATTTTTGATTATTAAATATACGATTTTGTTGACGCGGGCAAAATCGCACGAAACTAGTAAAATCAAGACTTCACACTATTTCGGTGTAAACACCAAAATAGTAAAAATAATATTACTTAAAAGGTTACACTAGGTCTGTAGCCATATTTGAAAGGATGAATAAAATGAAATTGACAAATTTAAATATTGAAATAGAAGATAATGAAAAAGATCTTGAATGTCACGAGAAAAGGATTAGTACATCTAACGAATTTATTTTAGAAAGATTACAAGAAGCAGAAACAGAAATGGGTAATACTTCCGAAAGATATACTACAAGTGATATAGAAAATAGTATGAATGATATTATTAATAAAACAGTATAGATGTAATAAAAATAAGACTTTACACTATTTTGGTGCTTACACCAAAATAGTATAACATATAATATCAAAAGAACAAATTAATACAAGTTTAAATACACGATTTTGTTGAGGTTAACAAAATCGTACGAAACCAGTAAAATCAAGGGTCCATACGATTTTGGAGTTTACCCCAAAATCGTATTAAATAGTACTAAATAAACTAATAGTTAGAAAGTCTACACACCAAATATAATATAGCATATTGATGCAGTTCTTATAGACTATAGGCTATAAGAACAACTAAATAAAATACTGGTAATAATATTAAAACTATGCTATACTTAAATAGTAGGTAGGTAGTAAAATGAGTAAGAAAAAGAATAAAAAGAAAACATTATTAGATAAATTATTATATTACTTTGTAATATTTATACTAGGAGCCATAACAGGATACATATATGAAGTAATATTTTATTATATAACATTAGGAGTATTAAATAATTGGGGAATATTATATGGACCATGGCTTCCCATCTATGGAGTAGGAGCAGTATTTCTAAGTATGTTAAAACCATTAAAAAAGAATCCTATTTTATTATTCATATTAAGTATAATAATAACAGGATTATTAGAATATATAGTAGGTTATATAAGTGTAAATATCTTTAATCAAAGATTATGGGACTATACAGGACTATTTCTAAATATAAATGGCCTAGTATGTCTAAGAAGTGTCCTTACCTTTGCAGTAGGTTCTCTAATACTAAACTATTTATTATTACCATTAATAGATAAATATTATAATAAAAAGTATTATAAATATACTTATATAGTAATAAGTATATTTATAATAGATATCATATTAAGTAATTTATATCGTAATCCCTATACCTTCTAGTATAGAGATTATTTCTTTTTCTTATTAATACCAAGAATACTACCAAGTATAGAAATAAATAACAAAATAAAATAATAAATAATCGAAGTCCAATCAAATACCTTACATATCAAACAAATAATAACAAATAAAATAACCCATATAAGCCCATACTTAATACCTTCGATATAACCCTTCTCATTAGATAACTTACCAAGTCTATAACTACCAATAAATATACTAATAATAGGAATAATTAAAAATATAATCTTAAGAACAATTCCATTAATAACATTAAAATAATTAAAAATAGTAATAATAATAGAACTAATAATTAATATACCAAAACACCATAATAAACTTTTTAAATAATTCATAATCATAAATATCACCACTAAATATTATGAAATTGTATAAAAAAATATACATTAGTACATAATTATAATGGTGATAATTATGACAATAGTAGTACTAAGAACAATATTCTTCTATCTATTTATATTTGTAATATATCGTATAATGGGTAAAAGAGAAGTAGGACAACTAAGTATAACAGATTTAATAGTATCATTACTTATCGCAGAACTAACAGTAATAAGTATTGAAAACTATAAAGCAAGTATCTTATATTCCTTAATACCAATAGTAATATTAGTATTAATGCAGTGTATATTAGCTTATATAAGCCTAAAAAAACCAAAATTTAGAATCTTCCTAGATGGTAATCCTTCTCTTATTATAAAGAATGGAAAAATAAACTATAACGAAATGCTAAGACAAAGATATAACTTAGACGATTTACTAGTACAATTAAGAGATAAAGGCTATCGTAGTATAGAAGAAGTAGAATATGCCATCCTAGAAAGCAGCGGTACATTATCAGTATTTCCTTATAAAAAAGAAACTTCACCATTACCACTTCCAATAATACTAGATGGTGATATCCAAGAAGATACCCTAAAACACCTAAAGAAAGATAAAAAATGGGTCTATAACTTTCTAGATAAAAAAGATATAAATATCGAAGATGTCTTCTTTGCCTTCTATAAAGATAAAAATATCTTTATTATAAAAAATGACGATTTATTAAAATAATAAAGTATCAAAAAATGGTACTTTTTTCTTATCTCTAACATAAATTATGGTGAGGGGTGATATCTTTTGTCAGCATATAAAGAAATTGTAACTAAAGCAGTAGTAGGTAAAGGAAAGAAGTATTATAAAAATACTTATAAAGTAAATACAGATTCTCCAGTCGATACTGTTTTAGGTTGTTGGGTAATCAATCATAAATTTTCAGGTAGTGATGAGGCAGGTAAAATAGTCATAAATGGTTCATATGATGTAAACTTATGGTATTCATATGATAACAATACCAAGACATCAGTAATAACAAAGAATATAACATATAAAGAATTAGTAACAGTCTCCCAAAAAGAAACTACTGATACATCAAAGAAAGATATAATAGTAAGATGTTTAAAAGGACCTAGTTGTATATCTGCTAAAGAAGATGGAAGTAGTATCAATATCGATATAGAAAAAGAATTAGGAATAGAGATAGTCGGAGATACCAAAGTAAAAATAGCCATCGAAGAAGATGAAGAACCATGGGATGATATACCAGAAGAAGTAACTGAAGAAACAGAAAAAGAAATAGAAGAAAATATTGATCCTAACTATATTAAAGAAGAAAAGTAATCTTCTTTTTTTATGCCCTTCGTGCCTGTAGTCACTCCAGGGTTTTCTAATGCCTAAGGTCATTAGAAAAAAAGTTTAACTATCAAATAATTAAAAAAAATCAATAATAAGTCAAAAAATACCCACTAAATAAGCAATTTTTAGTACTTTTTAGTTGACATTCATAATATTATGTAATATAATTAATAACGAAACGGAAAGAAGATTATATTTATCTCACCTGATTACACATAGTAATAGGTAAAAGGCTGCATACTTTATAATACAATATATAATTAGTCTTTTTAATGGATAAATGGATACTTCTTTAGTATTCATTTTTTTGGAGGTGTTAGCTATAGCTACTTTAAAGGATAATCCTATCAATGAACAAATTAGATGTAAGGAAATGATGGTAATTGGACCAAACGGAGAACAACTTGGTGTAAAGAGCAAACAAGATGCTCTTACTCTAGCAGGATATGCTGGATTTGATTTAGTACTTATGAGTGACAGTGGTAATATGCCAGTATGTAAAATAATGGACTATAACAAATTCAAGTATGAAAAGAAAAAGAAAACCAAAGAAGCACAAAAGAAACAAAGAGAAGCAATGGTAGAAACAAAAGAATTCAGATTATCAGTAAATATTGATATTCATGATTTCAATACTAGAGTAAATAATGCAAAAAAAGCATTTGAAAAAGGCAACAAAGTAAAAGCAAGTATTAGGTTCAAAGGGAGACAAATTGCCCATCCAGAACTTGCAAAAGAAGTATTAGATAGATTTTATAATGAAGTAAGTGATGTTGCAGAAATAGAACTAAAACCTAGAATTGAAGGTAGAACAATGTTTATGCAACTTACACCTAAGAAATAGAAGGAGGATATTATGACAAAACTTAAGAAAAATAAAATGAAAACACATAAAGGATTAAAGAAAGTTTTAAATGTAAGACAAAGTGGATCAATTAGTAAATCAAGACAAGGTGTTTTACATAATACTGGTAAGAATAGTGCTGCTAGAGCATCTAGTAAGAAGCAAGGAACTAGTTTAAACAAATCAGATTTAAAGAGAATTAAAGATTTAATATAGGAGGGATAATATGACAAGAGTTAAAGGTGGCACTGTTGCACGTGCTAGAAGAAAAAAAGTATTAAAACAAGCAAAAGGTTATTTTGGTAGTAAACATAGATTATATAAGACTGCTCATGAACAAGTAATGCATTCAGGAGTATATGCTTTTAGAGATAGAAAACAAAACAAGAGAAACTTTAGAAAATTATGGATTACAAGAATCAATGCTGGATGTAGAGAAAACGAAATCTCTTATTCAAGATTTATTGATGGATTAAATAAAGCAGGAGTAACAGTTAATAGAAAAATGTTAAGTGAACTTGCTATTGATAATCCTAAAGCATTTTCAGATTTAGTAGCTATTGCTAAAGATGCTTTAAATGGTAAAAAATATACACCAAAAGAAGTAAAAGCAGAAACTAAAGAAGAAAAGAAACCAGCAGAAAAGAAAACTACTACTAAAGCAGCAGAAAAGAAAGGACCTGCTAAAAAAGCAGAAACTAAAACTACTGCTAAAAAGAGTACTAGTACAAAATCTACAACTACTAAAAAAACTACAACTAAAAAAGAGGAAAAATAATTTTTCTGAATTAGTCAACAAAAAGTAGACACTATAAAAAGATTTATTAGAACCCTAGTTC
>ENA-OURZ01001697-OURZ01001697.1-human-gut-metagenome-genome-assembly--contig:-NODE-1697-length-23233-cov-9.914876_pt1 | contig 23233 bp, 9 predicted proteins | sample MGYA00242073_ERZ509195 | MGnify/ENA primary metagenome ERZ509195 (study PRJEB26280, sample SAMEA2338837) | human gut metagenome | biome: human gut; feature: human-associated habitat; material: faeces...
TTCTTCTGCGATAGGATTGATGTCCACCTTAATACCTGCCATTGCTATACCATGAACATTTAATTCGTTGAAGAAACTGTCTTCACGGATATTGCCACGGTAAGAAAGCACTACATCAAGGTCAGAATCTTCCCGGTAAAGGTCTTGTCTGCTTCTGGAACCATACACTCTTGCAGCAAGCAGCTCTACCTCCTGTTCCATTCCCATATCTTCTAATACTGCCTGTGCATGATACAGGACACCTCTTTCAACTTCTGCCCTGCTCAGGCTATTTAATGCCAGTTCATTTCTTCCAATCTCAGAAGTCGCACGAAGTTCCCCCTCCTGCAATAAATCCTTAGAGTGCTGGATCGTCATTTCTTCAAATTCTTTATAATCCACTTTGACACACTCCAGGTCATCCATTCTTTCACTTTTAAGGATTTCATAAGCAGCTTCCTGAATGGATGCGTCTGGATTATCATAATCACCACCCTGGATTTCATGCAGATCAGAGTCATAAAAAATAAACGAATATCCTTCTTCTGTTGCCTGTATGGTCAGATACCCTTTACTCCTGGTAAACTGCATTGCGATTCCTTCATAGGTTTGCATTGCTTCTTCCCTGCGAAATCCTTCAAAAATACTTGCCGGGCAGTTTTTTTCTAATTGTATCCGCTGCATCTGTTCTTCCTGAACTTCTTCCACATCTGCCATCAATTCTTCATAATCCACTACTTTTGCGTCTTCCAATGAGTACCCTTTATCTTCCAAAATATCACTGGCAGCTTCATCTACATAAATTGTCGGATTGTCATAGATTCCTCCATCATCCTCCTGATAATCTTCATTGTAAAATGTATAATCATAGCCATCTTCTGCAGTCTGGATTGTAAAGTATTGTTTTCCAATCTGATATGCAATCTGTACCTCATTCCAGTCCAGCATATTTTCCATTTTATTTACCGCTTCATATATTTCCGGATTCAGCCACCCTCCAATCTGTTCATATGCATGGGTCAGCTGATCTATTCCGTTTTCACATCGGATAAAATCCATGCTTTCCTGCATTGTTTCCGTATTCTGGATACCAAGCACTTTTTCCTGATGATTTGGCAGGCGTAAATATTCCTGCATCGCTTCATCCAGTGATTCATACCGGTTTACTTTTACTACACCCTCTGCATTTACATCTTCCATCACATAAAAATTATCAACGTAATGGATCTCTGGCATTTTCAACTTTATGCCTTCTGGCAGCTGCACCTCACTGACTGCATGGAAATTAAACCGGACATCCGTTCCAGATTCATTTTTTCCTGCCATCGTTTCTTCCCAGGTATCTTTCTGTACTGCCTGTATTTCTTCGATTGTAAGTGTCTGTCCACTCCGCAGGGTTACAACAGAATCTTTCGGGAATTCCGTCAAGTCATAAAGTGTTGTTCCATTTTCCTGCAAATATTCTGATACAGCTTCTAACGCTCCTGCATCAAACCCATTCCATAAATCCTCCGCTACAAGCTGTCCATTTTCTGCTACGATAATCCCTGCCACATCGGAGCCAAATTCATCATGTTCCATTAAGAAGAACTTCTCCCCCGCATATTCCTTTTCATCAACCGTATGCCATGTCCCGTTATGTCCTTCTGCTTCATATCCTCTTGTCTCTGCCGTGATTGTCACTTCGTTTTCTCCTATCGCCTGTTCTATCCTCTGCATCCGGATCTCAGCTCTTGCCATGTCGATAAAACCATCTAAAACTGCCGGGTGGCTTTCGATCACATAATCCAGGTTCAGATTTCTACCCCGGCTGACATTTTCCGGGACTTCGATATGCTCCGCCCAGTCTTTGTTCTGTCTGGAAAATCTTCCATCATGGGAAAGTTCACGGATGGTATTTGCCATAACAAAATTCATACGTTCTTCCCCGAAGCGTTCCACGACTTCTTTTGCCGCATCCTGCTTTAAGTGCAGCCCGTCAAAATTCTCCCGGATGGCTTCTTCGATTGCTTTCTTACAGTCCAGGTTTAACTTTCTGGAATTCAGATAAGCATCCACATCCCGTTCTCCCATTGCCTGTTCCAATGTTCCTTTATAAACTGGCGGATATGCCCTGACGGAATTATGTTCCAGCATATTCATTCTCTGCTGGACAAATTCTGGAAGTTCTTGAAATCCAAAAGAATCTACATAATAGGCTGTAATCTCTGCACCCCTGTTTATCACGATCACATCACTTACCGATAAGGAATGACCACGGAAATCTTCCGGTCGGTCAATATTAAAGCGTTCAAATATATTGTCTAACGTGATCGTTGGCATCCACGGTGCTGCATAAACCATCCGGTAATCCTTTCCGTCAATGGTATAGCCCAGACTCTTTGCGGATTCTATTCCCATAAACTGATAAGTATGCTCATCTCCACTATCCATCTGATAAATGGCAAACCTTCTGCTTTCTCCATGCAGAAGAAGTGTCTCATCAATCTTTTCCGCACTGTCCTGTTCCAGTTTTTCCTGTCTGGCGGCAGCTGCTTCTCTTTCTTTATGTACTTCCCATTCTGCTTCCGTGATACCAAAAATACCGTCATGTCCCAGGATTGCATTTTCTGTTTCTGCAAGAATCTGTCCTGCCTGCTCTGGATTGTCTGGATTTCCATGTAAGAGAAAAACTTCCGCACCCTCACGATACAATTCTACTGCCCTGTTTTTTTCAAGAGGATACATGTGTTCCAGGCGGATTCCTGCTTCGTGCATTTCTGTAAAACCGATCATGCCATCTGGGAAATTGTCAATCTGTGCCTGTGTTTCATTCATAAGGCTTCTCGTATATTCACTTCCCGGTCTGCGGATTGCAGTCATCATACGGTTCACCAGTCCAAGCACTTCGTCTTTGTCATCCATCTTATATGCAAAATTCACAATAAGATTTCTCTGGGAATCTGTGAAGTTTCCCGTATTGGCAGCTTCTGCCGTTTCAATCAGACGGTGGGCATACTGCATTGTTGTTTCTTCTTCAATTTCTGGTTCCTTCACTGGAAAGTTCGCCCTTGCTGCCTGGATCACTTCATACACCAGTTTTGAACCGGCTTCATCATAAGATTCTCTCATGTCCCATACCAGGTCATTCAGTCTTTCCACCTGTCCGGGGAAAGTTTCCGCATATTCATTTACAAATGCCTTTTCTTCTTCTGAAAAAATATTTCTTGGAAACTCTGCTTTTTGCACGATCATCTCTGCCTGCTCTTTCGGAGAAAGGTCAGAAAAAGAAGTAACTCCTGTGTCAGCATCATACTCCACATCATAAAAATCAATCGGATAGTTCTCTCCGTGCCCACTGCTGTCATACAGTGGTGTGACGGCAGCACCTTTTTCTTCCAGAAAACTTTCCAGAGGTTTCTCATTCTCCTCTATCTCACCACTTTCCAGAAGGCTGACATATTCTTCCACATTCTGTTCTAACTGTTCCCTGCTCATATTTTCGATCAGATCATAAGTAAACTCGGAACCCATGCTGCCCGAAAGATGCAGGATCAAATCTTCCTTATGGAAGGTATCCCGGATTGGTCTTTCCATTTCCAACTCGTGCATCTGTGCCTCGATATTCTCAATGACTTCTGAAGATGTTTTTCGGATGGTATCCATAGACGCTTTCAACGCCTTCATATCCCTGCTCTCGCACCAGCTGGCGATATAGGTAAACGAATATTCTGAAGTATCCAGACCAAAATGGTTGCAGACTATGTAAGCGATACTTTCTGCTTCCACTTCCTTTGTTGTCCGGTCTTTTAAAATCCCTTCCGCATCCATTACCTCCCGGTCATGCAGCAATGCGTGGCTCACCTCATGGACTCCTGTTTTCATGGTCTGGACATTACTCATATCTTCCTTTATCGCAATATATTTTTCTGTCTGGTGATAATAGCCTTTTGCTTCCCCTTCCACATTCATCATGCGGATCGGTACAGGAGAAATATTCTGCAATGCCTGCATGAACGTATCATAAAACTGTACACTTCCGGTAAGCTCCGGCACCTCCAGTTCTGCGATCGGTTCCCCCTCTGTCTGGCTGACATCAAACACTGTCGTTATGCGGAATCTCGGTATCACCATCTCCACAATCTCTGTTTCCGGCTGTCCATCATCCCCGATCACAGGCTCTTTTGTTACCGGGTCGATCTTTTCAATCTCCTGTTTCTCCCGGATCGGTGCTGGTGCAATGATCTGGATTCCTTTCTCTCCACGTTTTACATGACGGTTAAATTTCTTCTGCCATGCCTGATACCCTGCCACCAGTGTTGCTTCCGGTTTCTGCATGGTGATCAGCAGCGTGTTATTAAAGCTGTAATTGTGGAACTTTGACATGGTATTCAGATATTCGGTATATCGCTCCGATGTAAAGATTTCCTTTACTCCCTGCTCCAGCCGTTCCGATATTTCTTTTAACTGTTTTTCTATATTATTTGCCATAAACAAACCCTCCATTTTATGTCCCCGCCAGAGAAAACTCTGACGGGAAATCTTTTATAACTCCTGTTCGTGTTTTTTCTTTGCAGCTTTCTGTACAGGTGGCTGTTCCGCTGTATTCTGCTGTGCCTTCTCCTGCTTTAAGCGTTCCAGAATAGATGGCTTATGGATTCTGTCTGCTGTTTCCGGAAGTTCTTTTTCTTCTACAGTATCCCTGCTATCTGTGCTACTTCCTTCTCTGCCAATATCCTCATCTGCCATAATCGTCTCATTACCCTTTTCATCCATGTTCAGCAATACATTTAACTCGGATAACCGTTCCATCTTTTCATTCAGCTCTGCTTCTTTCGGGAATGGTTTCTTTACCTCTTCCTGTGCAGTAGCAAGCTGCTGTTGTACGGTTTCCAATTTCTGCTCACTTTCCGTCAGCTTCCTGTCAATGGAAGAAAGGGTGTTATGGATACGCTGCATATTTCCTACCGGGTCTTTTCCGATCTCCAGCTTATAAGAGCATTTTCCTTTGATCGTCAGTTCAAACGCATTGGAGAACATATTGTAGGAAGCAGATAACGTAAACCCATGATATTCCCCGACCTTTCCGCCGGTGCTAACGGTTTTTAGTCCTGCACAGGCAGCGATCAACGCTTCGCCTGCTTCTTTCTTATCTTCATAAAGGACATTCCCTACCGTCATGGCAAATGTGTCATTATCCTGTAAATCCACGCTTTTTACTACCTGCGAATCCACCTGCATCCCGGCAATCCGCTCTTTCAATGCACTGATCTGTACCGGGAAATTCTTTGCAATATCGGATTCCAGACGGTAAATCTGACTGGTATGGTTTGCCTTTAAGAGTTTCAGCTTACTCACCCGCACATCCAGATCCATTTTTTCCTTAATATACGGATTTCCTGTAGCAAGTGCCTTGATCTCTGCATAGGACAGTGCCGTATCATCCACATCTTCACAAGCTCTGACCGGGGATTTACTGGTCATGATCTGACTGATGAACTTCTGCTTATTCTCCAAAATCTGCCACATATACGCATCAAAAGTGTTCTCCGTCACATACCGGAATATCTTTACTTTGTCATTCTGGTTTCCCTGTCTTAAAATACGTCCTTCCTGCTGTTCCAGATCAGACGGCTTCCACGGACAGTCAAGGTGATGGAGGGCAATGAGCCTGTCCTGTACGTTGGTACCAGCACCAAGTTTCGGTGTAGAACCCATTAGGATTCTCACCTGTCCGGCCCGCACCTTTGCAAACAGTTCCGCTTTCTTTGCCTCCGTGTTGTATTCATGGATAAAAGCAATCTCTTCTTTCGGGATTCCTCTGGCAGCCAGTTTGTTCCGGACATCATCATATACATTGAAAGTCCCATCCCCTTTTGGAGTAGACAAGTCACAGAAGATCAGCTGAGTTGTCCGGTCTGCTTTTCCCTCGTCCCATACCTGAAAAGCATTTTCCACACAGGTATTGACCTTGCTTTTTTCCGCATCCGGAAGGAGTTCATTCAGAAGCCTTTGGTCTAACGCGCATTTTCTTCCGTCATTGGTGATCTTGAGCATATTGTCCTCTGTAGGATTCACCATTCCTGCCCTTACTGATTCTGCACGTTCTGAAAATGCTGCTACCATATCCTGCTGTTCTTCACTTGGTTTTAATACTTCATTGATAAACTCTGCTTCCGGTACGGGAAGGTTCAGCATATCCGAAGTCTGAATATCTGCAGCTTCCTTAAAAATGGAGATCAGCTCTGGAAGATTGAAAAAACGGGCAAACCGTGTTTTTGCACGATAGCCCGTTCCTTCCGGTGATAATTCGATTGCGGTTACTGTCTCCCCGAACGTTGCCGCCCAGGAATCAAAGTGTCCCATACCCATACGCATGAGTGTGTCATACTGGAGATAACGCATGATAGTGTAAAGCTCCGTCATACTATTTGACACGGGGGTACCTGTCGCAAAGGTGATTCCCCTGCCGCCGGTCAGTTCATCCATGTACCGGCATTTCATAAACATATCCGAACTTTTCTGTGCATCCGTCTGTGAGATTCCCGCCACATTCCGCATTTTTGTATACAAAAAAAGGTTCTTAAAACTATGGCTTTCATCCACAAACAGCCGGTCTACGCCTAACTGCTCAAAAGTTACTACATCATCCTTTCTGGTCTGGTCATTAAGTTTCTTCATCCTCGTCTGCAGACTCTTTTTTGTTTTTTCCAACTGCTTGATGGTATAATTCTGCCCTGCCTGATGTGCTGCTTCTTCAATGGAAAACGTAATATCTGCAATCTGATCTTCCAGCATGGCAATCTGCCGTTCTTTTGAAAGAGGGATTTTTTCAAACTGCGTATGTCCGATGATCACGGCATCATAATCCCCTGTCGCAATACGGGAACAGAAACGTTTTCGGTTCGCCGGCTCAAAGTCTTTCTTCGTTGCCACCAAGATATTTGCCCCAGGATAAAGTCGTAAGAAATCACTGCCCCACTGCTCGGTCAGATGGTTTGGCACAACATAAAGATTCTTCTGTGAGAGTCCCAGCCGTTTTGATTCCATACCGGCTGCGATCATCTGGAACGTCTTTCCAGCTCCTACGCAATGAGCCAGTAACGTATTATTTCCATACAGCACATGAGCCACTGCGTTTTTCTGATGCGGCATCAGGGTGATCTCCGGATTCATGCCAACAAACTGAATATGGCTTCCATCATATTCCCGTGGACGGATGCTGTTAAATCGTTCATTATAGATCTTACAGAGATCTTCCCGTCGGTGCAGGTCTTTAAATATCCACTCCTTAAATTCCTCTTTGATCAGTTCCTGCTTCTGCTGTGCCAGCATCGTTTCCTTCCGGTTTAATTCCCGGTGTTCTCCATCGGCATCCTGTACCGTGTCATAAATCTTGGTATCCCGGAGGTTTAAGGCATCTTCCAAAAGGCGGTAGGCATTGGCTCTCTGTGTTCCGTATGTGGAAGTAACAAGAGCATTTCCGTAGCTGTCCACATTCTTTCCCATAACATTCCACTGTCCGGTCACTTCGGCATACTGGACTTTGACCTTGCTCCCTATATAATATCTTGGTGTATGGAATGTCTCTGCCATAAACCGTGTAATGTAATCCTCGGAAATCCAGGTTGCCCCAAGTCTTGCCTCAATCTCTGACGCATCCAGATCTTTTGGCTGTACCTGCTCCAAATACTGCACATTCACCTGATATTCCGGGTGATCTTCTGCAAACTGTTTGGCGGTCTGAAGTTTTTCCCTCACATTTCCAGAAAGATATTCGTCTGATGGCTCCCATTTTTCACCGATCGGGTTCTTAAAGATTACCCCTGCCAGTTCTTCGGTAAGCTCCTCTTCTGTTTTCCCGGAAAGCTGTGACATATAGGAAAGGTCAACACCTGCCCTCTCACCAATGGAAACAGCAAGAGCTTCACTGGCAGTATCCACAGAAGTCACCGTTTCTGCCCGGCGGATCGTCCGCTTGCTGAAAATATCCGCTTTCCGTTTCAGTTCTCCCTTATCATCCAGAAATTCCAGAGAAGTCAAAAGACAATAGCTGCTGTCCTGACTAAATGCCCGCTTATTGGCATTGCTGCTGAGAAGACCATATTTTGCTGTAAAGGTATCGTATTCTTCATTGAGTTTTCCCTGCAGCTTTGTGATCTGTTCATCGCTTCCCTCTTCCATCTGGCACTGGATCAGTTCATTCGTAATATCACGAATCTTCACCATCCCTTTGACACGTTCCGCTGTCATTGCCGGAAGCTCCATGCGGTTCATCACAGAGTTTTCCCGGTAATAAACTTCATCATCTACCACAGTAAAACTAAAATTCTTTACCTCCGGGTCTGCCGGGATAAAGACAACATCCTCCTCCAGCTCTGTATCCGAAAGTTCCAGTTCCTTGATCGTGCCATGGATATTCTGGACAGCTTCTTTTAATTGTTCTTCTAAGGTAATTCCTTCTTTTGGTTTTACGGTCACTTCCTGCTTTCCATACTGGGTACTTTCTGTAATAAACTCACCAAGCACCATTTCCGGATGCTCTGCAAAATAAGCATTGACTGAATAGCCTTCCGGTGTTTCCTTTAAATTTAACCATTCCGGTTCCTCAATGGATGCCCTGTCCCTTTTCTGGAAAAACAGAATATCAGAAACAACACTGGTATTGGCATTTCTCTGGAACGCATTATTCGGTAATCGGATGGCTCCAAGCAGTTCTGCCCGGTTTGCGATATACTGTCTCACTGCCGGATTCTGCTTATCCATCGTTCCACTGGAAGTTACCACTGCAACTACGCCGCCCGGACGCACCAGATCAAGGGATTTTGCAATAAAATAATCATGGATCATAAAATGATGCCTGTCATATCTGCGGTCACTGACCTGATATGCTCCAAACGGAACATTTCCTACCACACAATCAAAAAAGCTGTCTGGGTAATTGGTTTCCTCAAATCCCTGCACCGCAATCTTATTTTTCTGGTAAAGCTGTTTTGCAATCCTGCCCGAAACCGGGTCGAGTTCCACACCGTACATATTGGCTTTGCCCATACTCTCCGGGATCAGTCCCATAAAGTTACCGACACCACAGGACGGCTCCAGAATATTTCCCTGTTTCAGTCCCATATTTTCCAGTGCTTCATACATACTTCGGATCACGGTTGGGGACGTATAAAAAGCATTTAAGGTCGATGCCCTTGCTGCACTGTATTCTTCTGGTGATAAGGTATTCTTTAACTCCAGATACTCATTCGCCCAGCTGCTGTTATTTTCCTCAAATGCCTGTGGGATACCACCCCAGCCAACATAACGGGATAAGATTTCCTGTTCTTCGGGTGTTGCCAGACGTTCTTCTTTCTCCAAAGTCTGTAACAAATGGATGGCTTCCATATTTGCCTTATACTTTGCCTTCGGACCGCCTGCCCCAAGGTCATTATCCTGAATCCGAAAATTATGCGGTTCTGTTACAATCTTTTCTACTTCCGGTTTTAAATATGGCTGGAATTCTCCCTCATATCCAAACAGTTCATTTTCTCCGGGAATATAATTGCGTCCGGTTTCCAGACACCGGAACACATCGGCAGTTGGTGCATTGCTGACTGCATAAAAATCATCATAAGAATACTTTGGGAAATCTTCTGTATGATAGGTCGATAAATGCAGTTCTGTATTGGAACGGGTCTGTGCAACCAGATCTTTCCCCTCTATTCCTTCCGGCAATATTCCTACTGCTTCAAAGTGATACCCCTGATACTCAAAAACGCCCTCATCCCAGGACTCTGCCAGTTCTTCTGCTGTTTTAGCTGTTATCTCTTCCTCTGGTTCATTTTGTTCCTGTTCCTCAGAATCTTTCGTTGTTTCCTGTTCCTGACTTTCTGGAACAGCTTCTTCGGCAGTAACCTCTTTCTCTTCTACTTCCTCCACATCTGCCATATCTACTACGGTTGGATCTGTCATTGCCCTGGTATCCAGAAAATCAAACATGGTCATCTGATGTCCGGATGGTTCCGCAAAGGACGGTTCTATTTCCGGTGTAGGGAAAATCGTATAAGTACCCTCTACATACTGATGAAGTTCCGAAAGAAGTTCTGTTTTCTGCTGGTAGTTTGTCCCATATGCTTCAAAATCCAATGGCAGAGCTGCCAATGCCGCATCCATCTTCTGTAACAGTTCCTCTGTCTGCTCTGGATTCTCTAAGACTGCCACCATTTCTTTTCTTGGGTTTTCCCAGAAAAAGTCATCCGTAAATGTTCTGTCCATTTCTTCTGGCAGACGGTCATAAAAACGAAGTACCTTATTCGCCATCTGCTCCCGTTCATACTCCGGCATATGGACATAATCTTCTGCCTGCAGGAACTGGTCGTTCTTTATCAGATAGGCTACTCTGCTTGCAACTTTCTTCCAGGATAATAAAACCGAAGTATGTGGATCACTATAACTGCCTCTGGCAAGAAACAATCCTTTTCCATCATAGTTTGAATGAGAATCATCTGCCCCTGACAGTGCATGACTGCCTCCGCCAATTCCATACTGTTCTTTGATAAAATCAGTTCTGGTTTTTTCATCCTCATGTAACAGATAAAAGGAATAGGTTCTGAGCCTGCTTTCAGAATAAGGGCCTCCCTTTGCGAGAAATGCGTCAATCTCATCCTGGGTAATGAACATCTGATGTTCTTTCCATGCAAACCCGTCTCTTGCCTGATAAGGGATGACCTCCTGTGCAAATTTCTGAAACTGCTTTGAGATATTTATAGGATTATAATGATGGAAACGCATAAAGGAACTGTCCATTTCATAGGCTTCTGCCAGTGCATCCAGTCTTTCATTCAGTTCCGAAAGCCACTGGGGATCTTCTATTTTTTCTTCTAAATAATCCGTGATCTCTGGATAAATACTGCGAAGATGTGGTAAGTCCTCTTCGTCAAAGACAATCTCCGCTACCCCTTCTGCCATATCCCCTTTCATATAAGCAAGAGCCTGGGCGTGTTCTTTTACTGCATTACTTCTTGCCGCATCCAATACAGACTGCGGTGCATATTCACCCTGGTCTAAAAGCTGATGGATACGTCCGCTGACATCTTCCCATGATAAAAATGCCTTATCTAAAATTTGGTCTGTGACCGTATGCCCTACTGCGATCTGCATCCCGGTTTCATCAAACCAGACTGAATATTCATTTCCATCAATCTGAAAGCCTTTTCCACCTTTACGGTATTCACGCTTTACAAACTCCGTATATTCCTCCGGTGTCTGTTCGCTCATGAAATTATAGATGATCCGGAGCTGGCTTGCTTTCCGGTTTCCTCCTGTCCGTAAGATCTCATCAACAACTTCCTCTGGAATCGGGATTTCTCCGGCATAAAGGGCAGCTGCCCTTTCCTCTATCTGCCGCCTTTGCTCATTTGCGGTGGGATATTCGGGCAAAGATAAAGCAGAGGCGATCTCTTCCTCTGCTTTACTAAATCCATCTTCTCTTGTATCTTCGACTAACTGTATACCAATTCCGTCAAGATGCTCTCTTCCGCTGTTGCCATCAGTGCGTTCATGTGTGCTGTCCATGCCATCGGATCTGCTTCCTTGTCCGGTGCCGGATTCTTCTCCAGTAATTTCTCCATCTGGCTGTCCATTCTCTCCTGTGCTGCTTTCTCGATCTGTTCCAGATGGCTGTTCAGCTTCCCGGTCAGGAACAGGCTCTGATAAAGGCTGTTCTTGTGTTCCTTCAGAAATGTCCTCCGCAGCATCCCGTATTTCCCGATCGTCACTTCTTCCTCTTCGACGGTCAGATTCGGAAACAGGTAATCTCCCTTGCGATGATATGTCAGTTCCATAATCGGTTCCTCCTTCATTTTCAATATTTTCTTGTTTTTTCGTTTCTGCATCCCGGTTTTTAGTTTCGTGCATTAACGTGGTAAAGTTATTATAATTCCTTTCATTGGAATTTTCAACCTCTTTTCTCGCTTCTTCCAGAGAAATTTTATGTACGGTCTTTCCAATATCAATCAGAATACTCTCACTGAGCTGGCTTGCCGTATTTCCAAGAAAGGTGAGAACTGACAGACGGTTATAATCTGTGATATGCATGAAGTCCTCTTCTTCCAGAAGTTCCATCGGATCAAGCCCGCATCGCCTGGAAAGCAGATAGTAAACACTGTCTGTTGCCAGCTGACGGAAATCACTGCGGATCGTCACCTCATCCAGATCTTCCAGATAAGTACCTTCTACAGCATATTCCAATCCGTCCAGGTATTCCTCCAGATTATCACTGACCATTTCCCTTGCGACTGCCATCAATGCATCCTGCAAAGTTGCTGTATCCTTTTCTTCCAGAGCATAGACCTCTGCCAGATGGGTGAGGATCTCTTCTCTCTGGTGTTCCTGCATCTGCCACAGATACGGGCTTCTGCCCCCGGCTACCATGTGGGTATCCGAAATATCAAACACATAACGGAGTCTGGTATGCTGTCCTGTTTCATCAAGCAGGGCGATTCCCCTTGCACCACGGTTCACCCATCGGAACATCTTTTCATTCCATAATTCCAGTGATGCACAGGCCGTTGCTTCCGGATGCTGTGCATGGATCAGAAGCTGGTCTGAAAAAGAATAACGATATAACCTTGATGCTGTGTCCATATAATCCATCCAGTCTCTGGGGGAACCGCTCACTGATACGGCATGTTCCTGTGCCAGATCCCGGATGTCCTGTAATTTAGACATATCGCTTTACCTCCTTGTCTTATTTCTTTTTCTTCTTTGGGAATTCCAGATGGAATCTCGGCTTGCCATCCTCCAGTGTGAGTAACAGATCTGCATCAAATTTCATATCTTTCTTTTTAGAATACAGACCATTTACATGGGTACAAGCCTTATCAAGAAGTTCTCTTGCCATCTTTTTATCCAGATTTTTCTCCATGCTTCCCAGGAAACGGTTTTCTTTCCAAAGGGCAAAATCACACTGACGGTTTGAGCAGTAAAAATTCTGTTTCCCCTCGAAAACATCACAGCCACAGACCGGACATTTGCCGATCACTTCCCTCTCCATCTGGAATCTCCTGCGTTCCTCTTCCGGTATCTCCCTGCATACCTCTAAAATCTTACGGACAAGAGAAGTAATCTCTCCCATGAACTGAGTATCTGTAATCTGTCCCTTTTCCATCATCAACAGCCGGTTCTCCCATTCCGCAGTCATTACTGCTGATTTCAGATACTCTGGCATGACCTTTACCAATTCCTTTCCCTCGGTACTTGGTAATATCTGCTTACCCTTTCTCTGTGCATAACCGGAAGAAACCAATTTTTCAATGATACTTGCCCTTGTTGCCGGAGTCCCCAGCCCTTTCTTTTCTGTTTCAGAATCAAACTCCTTATTACCGGCTGTTTCCATTGCAGCGAGGAGCGTATCTTCATTGAATGGTTTCGGCGGAGAGGTATAATGTGTGGTTTTCTCTGCTTTTACTGGAAAAAGCCTCATCCCTTCTTCATACCCAGCAGGAATCGAAGTCTCTTTTTCCTTTTCCTCCACTGGTCCCGCTTTGACACACAGCTGTTTAAATGCCTTTTCTACTTCCTTAAATCCCATCTGTACTGGAATCTTCCCTCTGGCTTTAAAATCATGTTCCTGGCACTTTACCGTAATATCTGTCTGCTCATACAGATATTCTTCTCCGGTTGCCTGTACCAGCTGCTGACAGATCAGCATCATCAGATTCTTTTTATCTGCTGGTAAATCAGCAATTCCTTTCTCCACGGCTTCTTTCGTCGGAAGAATCGCATGGTGATCAGATACCTTTGCATTGTTGATCACCCTTTTTATGCCATGCCCCAACTGTCCATAATCTACAAACGAAAGTAATACTGGCATTTTTCCTACCAGTTCCTCTACCGAATCTTTCATATCCTCCGTTACAAACTGGCTGTCTGTTCTTGGATAAGTAACCAGCTTTTCTTCATATAATTCCTGTAACATATCCAGTGTGTGTTTCGCTGTATATCCAAAGTAACGGTTGGCTTCTCTCTGCAGGCTTGTCAGATCATAAAGTTTCGGTGGAAATGATTTCTTACGTTCTTTCTTCATCTGTGTGACCACAGCGGTCGAACCATTACATAACGCTGCAAACAGATCCGCAGCTTCTTCATTTGCAATGTTCTCGGAAACTACTGTAAGTTTTCCATCTGTCAGTGCTACCTTATAAAATGCTTCTTTTTGAAAATGCTCAATCCTCTCCTGCCGTTCTGCAAGCATGGCAAGGGTTGGGGTCTGTACCCTGCCCACAACCAATCGTTTAAAATATCTCGTGGTGTATGCTCTGGTTCCATTCATTCCGATCAGCCAGTCAGCCTGTGCCCTGCACACCGCAGCCATACAGAGATTCTTGTATTCTTCCTCACTTTTCATTGTCTGGAAGCCTTTCTGAATGGCGGCATCTTCCATCGAGCTGATCCACAGACGTTTCACTGGTTTCCTGCATCCGGCAAGGTCATATACTCTCTGAAAAATCAGTTCTCCTTCTCTTCCTGCATCACAGCCATTTACCAGATATTCCACATCGCTTCGGTTCATCAGACCTTTTAAGACATCAAACTGCTTCTTTTTATCCTTGGAAACTTTCAACTTCCATGCTTCTGGAAGGATTGGCAGATCATCGAACTGCCATTTTTCATATTTCGGGTCATATTCCTCTGGCTGTGCGTATTCTGCCAGATGTCCTAAGCACCAGCTGACAATACAGCTTTCTCCCTCCAGATAACCGTCCTCCCGCTTATAAGCGGACAGATTTTTCGCATAACTTTGTGCTACACTTGGCTTCTCTGCGATCACTAAAAATTTAGACATAATCCTTTCCTTTCTACCAAAAAAGGCAGCCAAGATTTCTGGCTGCCCCTGTCCTTATTACTGTTTCCATCTCTTAAAAACGCTTATTCTTCTTTTTCATCGTCCTCTTCATTTACATACGGACCGTCTGAAAATTCAAGCTGTTCACTTACATAATCTTCGTCCTTACTGCGTCCATGTTTCTTATAGACTGCGATTCCTGCAAAGCCTAAGATTGCTGCAACTACGATAGCTGCAAGACCTTTCACATTCATTCCGCTTTTCTCTTCTTTCTTCACTTCGGTTTCCTCCTCTGCTGCTGGTGTAGTCTCCGGTGTGGTTTCCGGGATCACTACGGTTGATTCTTCAGTTTCCTTGTCTTTTTCTGTTTCATCCAGAAATTCTGCCAGATCGTTCTCATCGACCAGAGACATCATATACACGTTCTCTGTATTACTGGAACGGTCAATGACCATGTAAAAAGTATTCCCCTTTTTCGTCTGGATAGTAAGGAACTGTTTTGTATCATCATTTTCCTTATCATCTACAAGCTGGGCATTTCCCGGTGTAGAAAAAGCAGAATTATTACTTTCTCCGGTAACTCTTCCCGTATCCTCTGCTTTCTCCGTATCTTTACTCTTTTCTGTTGTTGTCTCTTCCACCACCGCTGTCGTTGTCTCTTCTGCCGGTGGATTTGCATTTGCATAAACAGTAGCAAGGGATGTTCCCGAAATCATTGTTACCGCCATAGCAATCATCAGAAGTTTCTTTACCACTTTATTCCTCATCGTCTAAAACCTCTCTTTCTGCCACCTGCCCCACAGGTGGTCTGTTATCGCTTTCTTTTTGGGGTGTCTCCTTGGTATCTTCCACTGTGATACCGCCGTCCTCATTCATCTGAATCATAACGGTTCCTTTCTGAATCCCGTCAAGCAGTACCAGCAGCTCCCGGCTGTCCAGTTTCATAGAACGAAATGATTTGATAATCTCCATATCTTCCATCTGCTGTTTTAAAGTATTCTGCCGTTTCAGATGTTCCTGAAGCTCTGCAATCTTATCCTCTGTTTTCTGAATATCATCCAGAATCTTTTTCAATTTCATGTTCATCTGCCTGTCACCTCCTCTAATGCAGACGACCAAATGCCATAAAGTGTTCCTGCCAGTAGGCACTTGCGATACTTGTATATTGCACCGGCTTACCACAATGAATCATCATGTTATTGCCGACATAGATTCCAACATGACTCGCTCCACTTGTGTTATAGGTTCCCTGGAAGAAGATCAAGTCTCCCGGTTTTGCTTCCGATGGAGATACCTGCGAACAGTGAGAACGAAGTCCATCGGCAGTACATCTTCCAATATTCCATCCATTTCCACAATTATTGATAACCCAGCTTACAAATCCGGAACAATCAAATCCACTTGGGGAATAACCACCCCAGACATAAGGAACTCCCAGATATTTCTCTGCTTCCCGGATCATCTTTGCAAACTGTGGATCAGATAAAGCATCTGTCGGTATGGTATAACCAAATCCACCACTTCCGGTGGGTATGCTGTTTAAGTCAAACAGGTAATCACGATTTCCATAATATTTGTTATACGCATCGTATCTTTCCTGTTCTTCTTCCGTCATGCGGCTTCTCAATACGGTATCCAGATTGCGGTTGGTCATCGTCACATCCAGACGGTTTACTTCTTTCGTTGTCGTAACCTGCACTTCCTGGCTTCCATTGCTGTCTGCTATGTATGCCTCCCATGTCTGGTGCCCGTGTGCGGAAGCTGCTGCATGGTTATCATAATAAACATCAAACTGAACACCATATCTTGCAAAAGCTCCGGTATCTTCTACTACATATTCCACACCATTCATAATGACATGGGTTCCCATCGGTACAAAAGGATTCGATGCATCTACGGCGATCGTATGATTGGCTGTCGGCATCGCACCACTGGCTGTCGGTCCTCCACTCCACTGCCCACAGCAGATGGAACAGTTACAATACCCACTGGTGACAACCTGTCCCAGTGATTCTCCTACCCGGACTGTCTTTGTTTCGGTAACTGTCTCTCTGGTAGAATCTGTCGTAATACCATACTGCTGACGGAAAATGGACTCTATCTCCTCTGCTACTTCATCATAAGTAAAACCACCGTATTTAACTGTCAGATAAGAGATCAGCTGATATGGATTATGACCGATCTCATCAATCTGGTACCGGTATTCATCGTAATCCGGATGCGTGGATTCCATCTGATTGATCTGCGTATTTAAGGCTTCTTCTAATGCCCGGTATGCATTTTCAGCGGCATAAATGTCCTCATCTGTACTGGAATAACTGGTGGAAATAATGGCAGACGAAGCTCCCTGCAGGGATGCACTGCAGCTGGTAAAACTTGCTGCAATCAAGACAAAGATCAATCCAAAGATAGCAACTGTAGCAAAAATCCCACGATTTTGTGCCACAATCATTTTGACTGCATCTTTTGCTTTCTCTGTAAATTTCTGTGCTGAAGTGATCGCTGCATCCTTTGCCTTTTTACTCTGCTTTGCTGCCTGATACTGTTTCTGATAGCGTTTCTTCTGGAACAGTTTTTGCAATGCAGATTTTCTTTTCTGCTCCGCTTCCTTCTTCACCATATTTTTTGCTTCATTTCCATAAACAGATTCAAACATCAGCCTGCTTTTTTCTGCTTCATCAAGAACGCTTTCTTTCAGTCTTTTTGACTGTTCCCTCCTTTGCTTTAAGCGTTCCCTTGTATAAATGGATTTTCTTGCAAGGTTTTCTCCTGCAAGCTCTGCCCGGTGTGCCCCTTCTACCGCAGCATTATCCTCTTCTGCCTCATGGGTTTTCCAATGAGCCGCCGTAGCCGCAGCATCTTTCACGGCAGATGCAGAACTTCGGATACCGATACCGGCTCCATGTACCATGCCATCACTTTCATCGCCAAACGATAATCTGGAACTCTTTTTCCGCTGTTCTTTCAGCACACGTTCCCGCTTCGATTTGCCTTTGATCTCCTCCGAAAATCCATCCAGAGACTCTTCTGCCACTTCTGAAGTTTCCCTGTACCGGGCAGCTTCTCTCTTTGCCGTCTTGCTTTCTTCGGACGCCTCCTTTTCCTTCCGTCTTTCTTTTGACGCATAATCTCTGACCATCTTTTTCTTACGGAGATCCCGGCTGTCTGCAACCGTTTCCAGATAAGCCCGTTCTCCCCTTGGCTGTCCACGGATGCTCTCACTGCGAAATGCGGATTTCGTTGCAGCTGTGCTTTCATCGGCTACTTGTTCCCCATCCAGTTTTCCATCTATATCTTGTTCTGACTCCTCATCCAGTACAGATTCTCTACTATATATGGTTTTTTGGGAACTTTGCTCCGGATGTTCTGTTTCCCTTTTTTCATTGCTATGCTCACGCCTTCTCTTACTGAAATCCAGTTCATCCTTTTTTTCACTACGGGAAACCTCTGTATCCATGTCCCGTCCAGTGATCCTTTTTTCTTCTTTATTCCGAAGATTCTCTTCTCTAAGACCATCACGGCTCATCTTCTGGACGGTTTTATCTCTCGCCTTATACTCATGCTCCTGCAAATCTCACCATCCCCTTTACTGTTTACCTGTTATTCTGCTTTATCCTGATAGTTCTCCCATTTTTCCAGTACCTCATCTGCCAGTCCTGCAATGGAATCTGTCAGCTTATCTGTAAGCCTTTCACTCAATGTTCCTCTTGCAGCCAGACAGGAAGTAATCCCCATAAAGTCAATCAGTTCCGCTAAATACAGCAGATCATCTAACATCTCGCCAAACACCTCCTCCCCGTTACTGTCCTTTCCTTTTTCTAAAAGTTCTTTATAATTGTCTGCACAGATCCTTTCTGCAAATACACAGCAAGGTTCTCCATTGCATCTCTCAAAATTCGTATAATCTCTCATGTAGTAATCCTCCATTTCATTTTTGGGCAGAAAAAAGGCCGGAAATCTTTTCCGGCTCATCCCCTACTTTTGTTCTATTTTGTTTTTTATATTTTTTAATCATCTCTTTCTCCGATACCAAGTTTTTTACGCTTCTCTACCTCATCCGGCTTAGAAGTCATCAACGCATACAGCATCAGAGAATTATCAAATTTATCCTTAAACGGGATAATGGTACTGCCATAAAAGACCAGTCCCTCACCTTCTCCACTGTTGGTAACATAAGAAAGCTGATGTGGTGAAATGTTCAGCTGCTTTGCAAGAATCTGCCTGTCACCGGATGCCTGGTTTAACATCAGGATAAAGTCAGAATTTTCAAAGATATTTTCTATCTCACGGCTGGCAAGCAGGTCTTTTACATTCTGTGTGATACCCGTCGGAATACCGCCCCATTTACGGAATCGCTTCCAGATCTCCACGCTGTACGAAGCTGTCTGCTCTTCTTTTAAAAGCAGATGAAATTCATCAATGTAATATCTGGTACTCTTATTCGCTGAACGGTTAATCGTTACCCTGTTCCATACCTGATCCTGTACGATCAGCATACCAAGTTTTTTCAGCTGTTTTCCTAAGTCTTTGATGTCGAAACATACCATGCGGTTATTCAGTTCCACGTTGGTTCTGTGGTTGAATACTTTCAGAGAACCGTTAACGTAGATTTCCAATGCAGTCGCAAGACGCTGTGCCTCCTGCTCCTTCTGCTCACGGAGAAGATTATATAAATCCTCTAAGATCGGCATCTTTTCCGGTACCGGGTCAGAAAGAAAGTCCTGATACACCAGACGTACACAACGGTCAATAACTGTTTTTTCTACCGGCTCCAATCCATTCTTCCCACCAACTACCAGCTCACAAAGAGACAGGATAAAGTCAGACTTTAAGGAAAGTGGGTCATCATCATCTGCGTAATCCAGATTGATGTCCATCGGATTGATATAATCATGGCTGGTCGGTGAAATGCGGATAACCTGTCCATGAAATGCCCGGAACAACGGATAATACTCTCCTTCCGGATCGCACACGATAATGTCATCTTTTGTCACGATAAATGCGTTGGTGATCTCACGCTTTGCCGCAAATGACTTACCGGCACCCGGTGTACCCAAAATCAAACCATTCGGGTTTTTCAGTTTCTTTCTGTCTGCCATGATCAGATTATTGGACAGGGCATTTAAACCATAGTAAATGGATTCCCCGCCCATAAACAATTCCTGTGTGGTAAATGGAACAAAGATTGCCGTAGATGTTGTGGTAAGTGCCCTTTTGATCGGCACAAGATTCATAGCAAGCGGCAGGCAGCTCATAAGCCCCTGCTCCTGCTGATAATCCAGACGCTTCAATGCACAGTTATATTTCTGTGCAATACCGGCAGTCTGGAATACGACATTTTCAAGCTCCTGCTTTGTCTCTGCCGTATTTAAAAACAGTGCCGTTACAAGGAACATCCTCTCATTCCTGGACTGTAAATCTTCCAGAAGTCTCTTGGCTTCTCCACCATATGTATTTAAGTCTGATGGGATAATGTCCATGTCATATCCGGCACGAACTGCCTTTTTCTGCTCCTCAATCTTCATCCGGTTAATATCGGTCACCTTGCTCTTTACCAGCTTGATCGCTTTCATCTGGTCAATGGACTGGATATGGAAATTCACCATAAGGTTACTGTCCATCTCCAAAAACTCTGCCAGCATCTTGTCCGTAAGCTCTGGTGCAAGAATCTGAAGATAAGAAACGGCTCCTATCGTTCCACCCATCTGAAAGTCTTTTCCATTCTTAAATACGAAGCTGGTCGGTGCGATATAATCCTTTGTGCTAAGACCTGTCCGAAGTACCTCATCATAAGAAAAATGGAAAGGGACTTTACTATCCTGATTGAATGTCTCGTACATGATCTGCAGCCTTTCGGCTCCATTCAACGGATACGCTGTTACACCAAGGATCTTGAAGTTATTCATAATATCCGACTCGATACGTTCCAGCTTCGGTCGTGCTTCCCGGATATTCTCTGCTTCAATACCAAACGTAATATACTTGGTACGCATCAGACCATTATTTCCTTTCGCCAGCTGATTATTAAGCATCTGTGCAAACTCCATACGCAGATCATCAAACTCATCCTCCTGCGGATTGATATGGATAACCTTTTCATACTCCGCCATGTTGCTGTGCTGATTGATAAAGGAAAGCTGAAAATGAATCGTGCTGTCAAAATAATTTAAGAAGTCACACCAGTTTTCAAAGATCGCATTTTTATCCTCATTCTGAGCTAACTGGTAGTTGATGTCATAAAAACGGATGGTCTTGGAATAAAATTTATCCTGCACCCTGCAGATACCATCTCTCCCCATCTCATGATAAGGAATGGACTGCTGTGCTGTAATCCGTTTATCTTTGGCAGCATTTGCCACTTTCTTTTCTGTGGTACTACCTTTTCCTCCCGAAACCTTCTTCCCTTCTGTCTGCTGTCTCGGCGGTGCTGTAGCTGAACTGCTCTTTTTCTTCTTTGCACTTTTCTTTGCTTCACGCATTGCCTGTTTCTCTGCTTTTGCCGCAAGCTTCGCTTCTTTTTTCGCATTTTTCTTATCTGCTTTTTCATGCTCTTTATGAAGTTTCGCTTCATATTTCTGTGCCCTTTTCAAAGCCTTCTTTTCCCTGCGGGTCAGCTTTCTGTTTGGTCGGCGTACCCCTCTCTGTCTTTCCAATGCTTCATAGCCTGTTACCATTGGCTCACTGTGCAGTCTGCCGCTTACCGGCTTACTGCTGTCCGCCGGTTCTGAAATATCTTCTCCACCATCCTCTTCATCCAGCCAGTAATCATTTGGATAACGTTCTTCTTCCAATCTCTGCGGTGGCTGTCTATCGTTTTTTCTTTTTAACACTCTTCTGTCCTCCCTTCTTTTTTCTGACCATGATAAATTTCTTCTCATACAAATTTTCCATCTGATACTTCCGTACCGGAGGACGGATAAATTTCACAGTGATCATATTTTTCAAAACCTTTTCTAACGGAAGTCCATCCTTTTCATACATGGCAAATAAAAATGCCGGAAGCATCAAAAGGCACATCCCTGTCGCTGCATTACTGGAACCGATGATCCCTCTGGTAAGGAAATAAAATGGTACTCCCACTGCCGCCGCAATCCCAAAACAGATCAGCTGCCGTTTGGTCAAGTTGAAGATGATCTTATTTTTGACCTTGGTTAAGTCTTTAGGTACTGATACAAATGCCATTGCCAATTCCCCCTTTCTTAGTGAGCGTTGAAGATACTACGGGCAAAGTTTCCTGTTTTCATCAAACTGAAACAAAGGATCACCGTGTATGCCATCACGCCGAACAATGCAGAATGTATGTTATCGGACATCTGGATATTCGCTACTAAGACTGCGTAAATTCCTACGCAGACCATCATAAAGAATCCCTGAAATGCCAGTGCAAACAATCCACGAAGATAGTTGTTTCCAATCTGCCCCCATTCCCGGTTAGACATGGTTGCAAATGGAATAGCTCCAACGGACGAATAGAGATAGATTTCAATCATACGCCCATACAAAATCACTGTAATAAAGACTGAGATAACCTTCATACACAGGCTCACAAGCATCGTTTCCAGTGCCAGTATGACAAGTTCACCGATTTCCATAGATTCCATTGCCGTTTCCATCGTGGTAATCATCGTATCTATATTGATCGCTGTATCGGAACTGATGACACCAGCGGCCCGGCTCACTACTGACTGCCCGACATCAAATACCGCCATGGTAATCGTAAATGTATGGCTGACGATCCAGACTGCCACCCACATCTTGAAAAAATATTTAAAGAACATCCATGTATCAATGTCATGCATATTGTTCTTTTCTGTTAACATGGAAATCAGCTCATAACAAAGCACAAAGGTAATAATCATACCGGCAATCGGTACAATGACCGAATCGGAAAGATTTTGTATCATGCTGAAAATGTTCCCATTCCAGCCCTGCGGTGTCTGCCCAACCTGAGCAGCAATCTGACCAGTCTTTTCATTGACATCGGTATACATTGTTGTCAGGTTGGAACTTACCATGCCTGTCAGAAGATTCCTCATCCATTCTTCAATCGCTTCAAATATCCGATCCATGAGTCATCTCCCTCCTAAGTTTCTCAGCTAAACAAACCGGAAAGTAACGGTACAAGCTGGGTGCCGATCAAAACAACACCGCCTCCCGCCATCAGCTGTTTTATCCCCAATTAGGTGTAAAACTCTGCTCGATGGCGGGCGGCGGCGTACAAAAAATCTATATGGTGTTTTTAAGAGAACCGTCCCGGCGGGACAGGTCAGGCAGTGACCTGTTCCACCTCCGGGATGGGTTTGAGATTAAAATGAATTTCGATAGAAATGTGTCTTGTTTTATCTTCGTCAATGCGCTCATGCACGACGATTTCTTTGATTAAGCGGTTGAGGGTGGCTGCGTCCAGCTCTGTGATGTTGGCGTATTCCTGAATGGCTTCCACCC
>ENA-OURZ01001705-OURZ01001705.1-human-gut-metagenome-genome-assembly--contig:-NODE-1705-length-23159-cov-6.624394_pt1 | contig 23159 bp, 15 predicted proteins | sample MGYA00242073_ERZ509195 | MGnify/ENA primary metagenome ERZ509195 (study PRJEB26280, sample SAMEA2338837) | human gut metagenome | biome: human gut; feature: human-associated habitat; material: faeces...
GCTCGAAAATCAAAGATTTTCGGACTGCACTCTATCCCCGCCAATACCACCCCAGCGCCCTTGAAAAACCGCTGAATAGGCGGTTTTTCGCTTACAAGGTGTTTTTTCGCCGCACGTGTCAGCGAAAAAACGCAAATGCGGCGTAAACGCCGCAAAAATAAAACTTGGATTTTATCGACAGACTGAAACAGGCGAAAGCCTGTTTTTTTGCATTTAAGGCGCTTATTATTCATAGTATTTTATATAGGGTGTGATATGATGGAGATTATAAAATACGGCGCGATAATTTTGCTTTCGGCAGGAGCTTTGGCGGTGCTTGTGTGCGCGCTTAGAACCGGTAAGCCCTTCAAAACTCTTTTGCTTAATTTTTTGCTTTCTGCCGCCGCCGTTGCGGTAATAGATCTGACTTCAAAATTCACGGGCGTTCATATACCCGTAAACCAGTGGACGGTTTCGGGACTGGCGGCGTTCGGTATACCGGCCGTTTGCGGTTATCTGTTACTGCCTTTTATGTTTAAGTAAGTAGACATTTTGTTTTTATTATGTTAAAATAGACCTAAGGAAGTGAAAGTCTTGCTTAAGTTTATTTTCGGTTTGCCGGCTTCGGGCAAAACCTACACCGTTTTGGATAAAATTAAAAAATGCGCCGAAAGCGGAAAACAGGCGGTGCTTTTGGTGCCGGAGCAGTTTTCGTTTGAAAGCGAGCGCGCCGTGCTTAAGGGGCTCGGCGATCAGCTTTCGCAAAGCGTTGCGGTTATGAGCTTTTCGCGCCTGTGCGACGAGGTGGGCAGAAATACGGGCGGTATAGCGGCGGGAACTCTTACCGACGCTCAAAAGGTTGTTTTTATGAACCGCGCGCTTTTATCGGTAAAGGAATCGCTTACGCTGTGGCAAAGATATTGCGGCATTGTAAGCTTTGCCAAAACTATGCTTGATACGGTGGGAGAGTTTAAAATAAACTCTGTTACCGCAGACGATCTGCGCCTTGCCGCCGCCGGTTTAAACAGCGAAAAGCTAAAGCACAAGCTTAACGACGCCGCAATTATATACGAGGCCTACGATATGCTTGTGGGTGAAAAATACATTGACCCTGCCGATGAGCTTACAAGGCTTTACACAAAGCTTTCCGATTATAAATATTTTGAAAACAAGGCGGTGTTTATAGATTCGTTTAAGGGCTTTACGGGACAGCAGTTTAAAATAATAGACCGTATTTTAGCCCAAACGGACGAGGTAACCGTAAGCCTTACTAACGATCCGCGCCTGAACGCCGAGTTTAACGTTTTTACAAACATACGCGCGGCGGCTGAGAAAATAAGGCGCATTGCCGCGCGTCACGCGGTAAAAGAGGACGAGCCGCTGTGCCTTTTTGAAAGCAGATACAATTCGCCCGAAATTTCGGCGCTTGAAAGGCTGATTGCGAGCGATGAATTTGAAAGACCGCAAAAATGCGATGGTATAACCGTTTGCGCCGCGGCAACAGCGGCAGACGAAGCGGAATTTGCGGTAAGAACAATAAGACGGCTTGTAAGGGAAAACGGTATGCGTTACCGCGATTTTGTAATTATATCGCGCGACAGCGATAAATACGACGCCGCCGTAACCGCCGCCTGCCTGCAAAACGGCGTGCCCTGCTTTGCGGACAGGCGCGTGCCGCTTTCCGCCTTTCCGTTGGCGGCGGCTGTAGGCGCGGCGGCAGAATGCGCGCAAAGCACCTCTTCGGAAGCGATTTTAAGGTTTAACAAAACGGGGCTCGGTACATTGGCGACAGATGAAATTTCCGCTCTTGAAAATTATACAACTCTTTGGGGTATAGGCGGAGATATGTGGGATATCGAGTGGACTATGGACCCGCGCGGCTTTGTGGCGGACGAAAATAAGGATATAGACAAAAAAACGCTTGCAAAAATAAACGGGTTGCGCAAAAAAGCGTGGGAGCCTATTAAAGACTTTAAAGAAAAATTCAACGGCACCGCCGCAGATATGGTAAGGGCGGCAGTGGAGCTTACCGAGCGCTGCGGCGCGGCGGACAAGCTGGCGGCACTGGCAGAGCGCTTTAAAAACAGCGGAAACGAATGGTCTGGCGACGTTTTAAAGCAAAGCTACGATAAATATATGCGCCTGCTTGACAGCCTTGCTCTTTGCTTTGGCGAAAAGCGCCTTAAAAAAAGCGAATTTTGCGAGGCGCTGCGGCTTGCGGTATCGTTTGACAGCGTGGGTGTTATTCCCCGCACGCTGGACGAGGTAACCTTCGGCTCGGCGGACAGAATACGCCCCTCGCGCCCAAAGGCGGCGTTTATTTTGGGTGCAAACCAAGGCGTTTTCCCGAAAAACGTTACGGCGGCGGGTATTTTCTCGTCGGACGAGCGCCGCAGACTTATAGAAAGCGGAATTGAAATACCCGACGGCTCGGTAGCCGCAATGATCGACGAGGATTATCTTGTTTATTGCAATTTGTGCTGTCCGTCGGACAGGCTGTATATTTCCTATGCCTTAAACAGCCTGACGGGCGAAAATTACGAGCCGTCGGCGTTTGTAAGCGAAATAGCCGAAAATATAGGCTGCAATACCGTAACCGAGCCGGAAGACGGTATTATCGGCGATGCTCTGCCCGAAACCGAGGAAAGCGCGTATTCGCTTTATTGCCGAAGGCGCGGCTTTTCGGGCGGCAGAGAGCTTAAGGCGGCGCTTGAAAACAGCGGCGAAAGGGAAAAGCTTGCTTATCTTGAAAATAAGCTTTCGGGTGCGCCGTTCAGTATAACTGAGGATGCCGCGAAAGAGCTTTACGGAACCGAGATTAAGCTTTCCGCCTCAAAATTCGATACGTTTAAAAAATGCCGTTTTTATTATTTCTGCAAATACGGCATAAGGGCGAAAAAGCTACAGCCTGCCGAGTTTGATGTGCTTCAGCGCGGTACGGTAGTGCATTATGTGCTTGAAAAAATTGTCGGAAAATATAAAAAGGCAATAGCAAATATGCCAAAAGCCTACCTTGACGGACTTGTTGATAAATACATAAACGAATACCTTGACAGCGTGGCGGGCTACCGCGCGGTGGAGACCGAAAGGGCAAAATTTTTGGTTTCGCGTATTTCGCGTTCGCTTAAAGAGGTTGTGTATCAGCTGGCGCGCGAGTTCGGGCAAAGCGATTTCGAGCCTGTTTCCTGCGAGCTTAAAATAGGCGAGGGCGGCGAGCTGCCCGAACTTATATTCCCGTATGACGGCGGCAGCATAAGGCTCAGCGGCAGTATAGACCGTGTGGATAATTATAACGGATATGTAAGGGTTATAGATTACAAAACGGGTTCGCGCAAATTTAAGCTGCCCGATATACTTTTCGGGCTTAACCTGCAAATGCTTATATATCTTTACGCCGTAATAAGGGGCGGCGGACTTGGGGACGAAAAGGCGGCAGGGATACTTTATATGCCATCTAAACGCGATATTAACGAAGACGGAATGGCTATGAACGGCTATATAAGAAAGGAAACCGACATAGTTTCGGCTATGGACAAGGGCTTAAACGGCGAGTTTGTGCCAAAGCTTAAGCTTAATAAAGACGGAAGCGTAAGCAAGACCTGCACATCATTTGCCTCCGCCGAGGATTTTTCGCTTATTTTTGATTATATTGAAAAGCTTATGAAAGGCACGGGTAAGGAAATGGTAAGCGGCGATATTGCGGCGGTTCCGCTTGACGGGCGGGATTCGCCTGCCTGCAAATACTGCGATTACGCCGCCGTGTGCGGCAGGGAAAACGCACCCGTAAAACGCGTACCCGACCTTAAAAACGAAGAGGTTTTAAAGCTTATGGGGGAGGAGACCGCAAATGGCATTTAAGGCGACAAGGGAACAGCAGGCGGCAATAGATACTGCAGGCAACGTGCTGGTTTCCGCCGCGGCGGGTTCGGGCAAAACCGCAGTGCTTACGGAAAGGGTTATTAAAAAGCTAACCGATAAAGTATCCCCTGTAAGCGCAGACAGGCTTTTAATAGTTACATTTACAAACGCCGCCGCCGCCGAAATGCGTTCAAGAATAGAAAGGCGGCTTGACGAGGAGTGCAGAAAGCACCCCGATGATATCGGGCTTATGCGCCAAAGGCGGCTGTTAAGCAACGCTAAGATATGTACCATAGATTCGTTTTGCATAGATCTTGTGCGCGAAAATTTTGAAAAGGCAGGCGTTTCGCCCGATTTTAAAATGAGCGACGGATATTCGCTCTTGCCCGTTAACGAATCGGTTTTAAGCGATATTTTAAATAGGTATTACGAAGAGGGCAACCCCGATTTCTTTAAGCTGCTTGATACGGTGGGCGCCGAATACGACGACGGCGATTTTTCGGATTTTGTGCTTGATATATACGAATACAGCCGTCAGCTGCCGTACCCCGAAAAGTGGTTCTGCGAATTAAAGAGGGACTATGTAAACGGCTTTACGCCCGAAAACCGCTGGTATGCCATGGGCATTAAAAAAGCGCTTTCGGTTTCGGGAGCGCAAAAGGATATTATTGCAAAGACCGCCGAACTGCTTTTTTCGGACGAAAAGGCGGCGGGGGCGTATCTTGAAAGCTTCCGTTTGGCGGCGGATAAGGCGGAGCAGCTTTACAACGCTGCAAAAACAGGGGACTGGGATAAGGTTTATGCCGCAGTGGACTCCGGCTTTTTGCCGAGCCTTCCGAAAGCGAACGGACTTTCCGATTCGTTTGCGGCAAAGACCGCAAAATACGCATGGAAGTATATCGGAAAGGACAGGGACTCGCTTTTAAAAATATTTCACGGCGATACCGCGTTTATAAACAGTCAGCTTAAGGAGCTCAGCGCGCCTGTGTGCCTGCTTTCCGAGATATTGACCGAATTTGATAAACACCTTTTTGAAAAGTACCTTGAAAACGGCACCTTTACCTTTCACAATACCGAGCATTTGGCATTAAAGCTTTTAAGCGGCGAAGGCGCTTACGAGCTTTCGCAAAGGTACGACGAGGTTATGGTGGACGAATATCAGGATACCAACGATCTGCAGGATACCCTGTTTAACATACTGTCCGGCGGCGGAGAGCGGCTTTTCGCCGTGGGAGACGTTAAGCAGAGCATTTACGGCTTCAGGGGGGCTAATCCCGATAATTTCCTTATCAAAAAAAATAATGCGATACTCTACGATAAAGCCGCCGAAAACGAACCCAAAAAAATAATTTTGGGCGCTAATTTCCGCTGCAAGCCCGAAGTGTGCGATTACATAAATTTCTTTTTCGGCAATATGATGACAGAAAATTCCGGCAGTATTGCTTACGGTAAAGAGGAAAGGCTTATTCCCGCCGCAGTATATCCGAAAGCCGACGGCGCGCCCGTTGAGCTTGATATAATCAACTGCAAGGGAACGTCTGAAGAGCGCTTAAAGGCCGAGGCGCAGGGCATAGCCGATTATATAATTAAAACCGTTAACGGCGGCGCTGTTATAAGAGAAAGCGAAAGCACCTTAAGAAAAGCGCGTTTTTCCGATTTTACGGTGCTTTTACGCAACACCAAAACAAAAGCGGCGTTTATTGCAAAGACGCTGCGCGAAAACGGCGTTCCTGCCGATTACAGCGCGGACGGATTTGCCGAAACACGCGAAATATCCGTGTTTTTGGCGCTGTTAAGAGTTATAGATAACCCCGATTCGGATATAGAGCTGTTAACGGTGCTTATGTCGCCGATATTCGGCTTTACCGCCGAGGAAACGGCTGAAATAAGAATAAAGCGCAGAACGGGAAGCCTTTATTCAGCACTTGTTTTTTCTGCCGAAAACGGCGGCGAAAAGGAAAAAGATTTCTTAAAGCGGCTTGAAGAATACCGAATTTTATGCGTTACCCTGCCGCTTAACAGATTTATTTCGGAGCTTTATTACAAAACGGATTATTTAAACACCGTTTCGGCTTATAAAGAGGGCGAGCGCAGGCGCAATAACCTGCTGCTTCTGTTAAGCTATGCCAAGCAGTATGAAGAGGATAACGGCGGCACCGTCGGCGGCTTTATAAAATATGTTTTAAAGCAGTCGCAAAACGGTATGCGCTCCGCCGCGGTAACATCGGGCAGCGACAGCGTAAAAATTATGAGCATACACGCCTCAAAGGGGCTTCAGTTCCCCGTGTGCATTTTAGCCGATACCGCAGCCGCGTTTAACGACGCGGACGCGCGCTCAAAAACCGTATATTCCGCGGCGCTCGGCGTGGGATTCAGCTATTTTGACGAAAACGAAAAGCAAAAGCGCACAACGGTTTCCAGAGAAATTATATTAGACGATATACGCCGCCGCTCGGCAGAGGAGGAACTGCGGCTTTTATACGTTGCAATGACACGAACGCAGGACAGGCTTTTATTTACCGCCGCGTTTAACGACGCAGAGAAAGCCGTAAACGAATTAACCCCCGCGCTTTTGCTTTCGGACGGCAGGGCGGATATGCTTACAAACCGCGAGCGTTCGTATGCAAAGTGGCTTATATTGACCGCTCTTTTACATAAAGACGGCGCCGCGCTGCGCGACGGAGCGGCAGGCATAATACCGTATGACGATATAAGCCGTATAGATATTAAAATTTCGGAATATGAACGGGAAACGGAAGCCGATACGCCGAAGGAAGAGGAATACGAAGAAAACGCCGCTGTTATAAAAGAGCTTGAAAAGCGGTTCTCTTTTAAATATCCTTATGTTCCTCTGCTTACAATAGAGGCTAAAAGCTCGGTTTCGGCGCTTGCAAATAAGGCGGAAAGCGATAAATACGCCTTTTCGGCAAGACCTTCGTTTATGAGCGAGGGCGGAATAACCGCCACCGAGCGCGGAACGGCTATGCACAAAATAATTGAATTTATCGATTTTGACAAAGCCGATGATATTGAAAGCGAGATCGAGCGGCTTTATGAATGGCAGTATATTTCGGAGCGCGAGGCAAAAGCGGTTTCAAGAAAGGCGCTTAAAGCGTTTTTTGAAAGCGATATATTCGCCCGTATAAAGAAAGCAAAAACGGTTAAAAGAGAAATGCGCTTTTTAACCGAGCTGCCCGCAAAGCGCATAGACCCGTCGCTTGACGACAGCTTTAACAGCGAAAGCATTATGGTGCAGGGAGCGGTGGACCTGTGCTTTGAGGAAGACGACGGCATAGCGGTGCTTGATTTTAAGACCGACAGAACCGAAAACCCCGACGATTTGAAAATTGCTTACGGCGAGCAGCTTGCAATATACGCCGCCGCCTGCGAAAAAATATTTTTAAAGCCAGTAAAGCAAAAAATAATATATTCATTCGCACTGTCCGCCGCTGTTGAGCTTGAATAGGTGCTTTAAAGCCTTTGGGTAATCTGTCTTCTTTCAAGGGGATTACGGATTCTTTCACGCTTCGCGTTCAGAATGACAAACCGTTTGGTAATTTGCAAACACATAAGGCGTGCGGAATGACGGCAAAAATCAAATATCCGGTCTGCAATACGCAGACCGGATATTTTTAAAGCTATATATCTTAATATATGGGGAAATGCGAGCAAAGCTCTGAAACCTCTGCCGCAATGCGTTCCTTGCTGTTATCAAAATCGTTTACGGCGTCGCTTATCCATTTGGCTATTTTAAGCATTTCGGGTTCTTTAAAGCCGCGGGTGGTTACAGCAGGTGTTCCGAGCCTTACGCCGCTTGTGATAAACGGGCTTTGCGGATCGTTCGGAACGGTGTTTTTATTGGCGGTAATGTGTACCTCGTCAAGCCTTTTTTCAAGCTCCTTACCGGTAATGCCGTTTTTAATAAGCTTTAAAAGCATAAGGTGGTTATCCGTGCCGCCCGAAACTATATCGAGTCCCTCGTTTATAAGAGCGCCGCAAAGGGTTTTTGCGTTTTTAACTATCTGCGTTTGGTATTCTTTGAATTCGGGCGTCATAGCCTCGCCTAAGGCTACTGCCTTGGCGGCGATTATGTGCATAAGCGGACCTCCCTGAGTTCCGGGGAAGACGGCTTTATCGATCTGCTTTGCAAATTCTTCACGGCAGAGTATCATACCGCCGCGCGGTCCCCTTAAGGTTTTGTGGGTTGTGGTAGTAACAACGTCTGCAAAGGGAACGGGCGAGGGGTGAAGCCCCGCCGCAACAAGACCTGCGATATGCGCCATATCCACCATCAGGTAAGCGCCGACTTCGTCCGCAATTTCGCGGCAGCGCTTAAAATCAATTATTCTTGAATAGGCGCTTGCGCCGGCGATTATCATTTTCGGCTTGCATTCAAGCGCTGTCCTTCTCATCTCGTCGTAGTCTATCGTTTCGGTTTCGCTGTTAACGCCGTAAGGCACAACGTTAAAGTATTTGCCCGAAATATTAACCGGCGAGCCGTGCGATAAATGGCCGCCCTGCTGTAAATTCATACCCATAACCGTGTCGCCGGGGTTTAACAGCGCAAAAAACACCGCAAGGTTTGCACTGGCGCCGCAGTGCGGCTGAACGTTTGCGTGCTCAGCCCCGAACAGCTTTTTGGCGCGTTCGCGCGCTATGTTTTCCACAACGTCCACATATTCGCAGCCGCCGTAATAGCGCTTTCCGGGATACCCTTCGGCGTATTTGTTTGTAAGCACGCCGCCAGCGGCAAGCAATACCGCCTTTGAAACTATGTTTTCCGATGCTATAAGCTCTATATTGTGCTGCTGACGTTCAAGCTCGGAATGGCACGCCGCCGCTACCTCGGCGTCGTAATTTTTAAGCTCTTCAAAAAAATTCATAATCGCTGCTCCTTAATTTAAACGTTTAAAACCGCCCTTACAGGCGCGGTATAATGCCTTGAAAGTATTGGCTTTATAACCTCTTCAACAAATTCCTCCGTTTGCGAGGCGCTTCTGCCTGTATATTTTGCGGGGTCTAATTCTTTAATTATTTCTTCGCGTGTAAGGGGTATGCGGCTGTCCTCGGCAATTTTTTCTATAAGGTTATTGCTTTCGCCGTTAAGTTTTACCCTTGCCGCCGCCTCGTGCGAATATACGCGTATTATTTCGTGCAGCTCCTGCCTGTCGCCCCCGCGTTTAACCGATTCCATCATAATATTTTCGGTTGCCATAAACGGCAGCTTTTCCATAACGCGGCGTTTAATTACATTTTCATATACCACAAGGCCTGAGGTTACGTTTATGTATATATTAAGTATGGCGTCTGCCGCCAAAAATGCTTCGGCTACCGATATACGCTTGTTTGCGCTGTCGTCAAGCGTGCGCTCAAACCACTGGGTGCCTGCCGTCATAGCGGGGTTTACCGCGTCCGCTATAATGTACCTTGCAAGCGAGGAAATACGCTCGCACCGCATAGGATTGCGTTTATACGGCATTGCCGATGAGCCTATCTGCTTTTTCTCGAACGGTTCCTCCATTTCCTCAAAGGATTGCAGCAGCCTTAAATCGTTTGAAAATTTGTATGCGCTTTGTGCAAAGCCCGATAAAACCGAAAGGAAGTACGAATCGGTCTTTCTTGAATACGTCTGCCCCGAAACGGGAACGCAGGCGTCAAAGCCCATATCCTTGGCTATAAGCGCTTCAAGCCGTTTAACCTTTTCCTCATCGCCCGAAAAAAGCTCCATAAAGCTTGCCTGCGTGCCTGTGGTTCCCTTTGAGCCTAAAAGCTTAAGGTTTGCCAGCTGATAGTCGAGATTATCCATATCCTGCGATAATTCATACATCCAAAGCGTTGCCCGCTTGCCGACAGTTGTAAGCTGAGCCGGCTGCAAATGGGTATATGCAAGGCAGGGCAGAGATTTATACTTAATTGCAAATTCCGAAAGATTTTTAAGCACCTGCGCCGCCTTTTTCTGAATAATAAAAGAAGCCTCGCGAAGAATTACAATATCGGTATTATCGCCCACATAACAGCTTGTGGCGCCTAAATGTATAATAGGCTCTGCCTTTGGGCACTGCACGCCGTAAGCGTAAACGTGGGACATAACGTCGTGGCGAACCTCTTTTTCGCGCGCCTCGGCAACATCATAGTTAATATCGTTTTTATGCGCTTCCATTTCGGATATCTGCTCGTCTGTAATGTTAAGGCCTAATTCCTTTTCGGCCTTTGCAAGCGCTATCCAAAGCCTGCGCCAGGTGCGGAATTTGAAATTCTGCGAAAAAACGTGTTGCATTTCCTCCGAAGCATACCGTGTGGAAAACGGGGAAATATAGCTGTCTTTATTATCGGGCATATTGTAATCTCCTTGATTTTAATACTAAAAAATTATAGCAAAATATCGCGGCTTTGTCAATCGCGGAATAAGCCGAAATTTTCCCTTAAATATCCATTGACATTTTTTTTTGCGAATGTTATAATATTACCGTTAAAGGCAATGATCAAGAGAAGTAACGCTGCTTAAAGGCATAAAGAGAGCCGTAGTCGGTGGAAATTCGGCGGTCCCGCAGCGCGAATAACACTTGGGAGCCGCAAGCCGAACGTTTTTAATCAGTAGGTAAGCCGTATATGATGCGTTAAATCATACCCGTTCACGGTTTTAAGGTGACCTTTATGGTAAGTTAGGTGGCACCGCGGATAGCGTCTATTCGTCCTAATGTTTTAAGGACTTGTAGACGCATTTTTATTTTTACAAATAAAGGAGCAAACCAATATGAAACACACCGATATTGTTGAGATTTTTGAAAACAAGGCTTTAATCGGCACCGAGACGGCGGTATGCGGCTGGGTCCGCACATCAAGAGAGTCAAAAAATATGGCGTTTATAGAGCTTAACGACGGCACAAGCCTAAAGCATTTGCAGATCGTTATCGATAAGTCGGAGCTCGGCGACGTTTCGGATTTTATGAAGCTCGGCACCTCGCTTAAGGTGACGGGTACCGTAGTTAAATCCGCCGTGGCGGAGGACTCGGTTGAAATTAACGCAAAGGAAATAACGGTTTTGGGCGAATGCCCTGCCGATTATCCGCTTCAGAAAAAGCGCCACACGCTTGAATATCTGCGTACAATACCGCATTTAAGGGTAAGAACGAATACGTTTAACGCCGTGTTCAGGGTGCGTTCGGTGGTTTCTGCCTCTATACACGAATTTTTCCAGAGCCGCCGCTTTGTATATGTGCATACGCCCCTTATAACCGCTTCCGACTGCGAGGGTGCGGGCGAAATGTTCAAGGTTACAACAATAGGGTACAGCAACGAATACAAATCGGAAGAAGAGTATTACGCAAACGACTTTTTCGGCAAAAAGGCGGCGCTTAGCGTTTCGGGCCAGCTTGAGGGCGAGGTTGCGGCAATGGCACTTGGTAAAATATATACCTTCGGTCCTTCCTTCCGTGCGGAAAAAAGCAACACGCCGCGCCATGTGGCGGAGTTTTGGCACGTTGAGCCTGAGGTGGCGTTTGCAGAGCTACCCGATATTATAGAGCTTGCCGAGGCACTTATAAAGCACATAATAAACGCCGTTTTGGAAAAATGCCCCGAAGAGCTTAAATTCTTTGACAGGCATTTTGAAAACGGGCTTATTGAAAAGCTTGAAACCGTTGCAGGGCATAATTTTGCCGTTATGACGTATACCGAGGCGATAGAAAGGCTTAAGGGTTCGGGCAAGGATTTTAAATACCCCGTAGAGTGGGGCTGCGACCTTATGACAGAGCATGAGCGCTATATTTCAGAGGAAATATGCAAAAAGCCCGTCTTCCTTACCGATTATCCGAAAGAGATAAAGTCGTTTTATATGAAACAGAATCCGGACGGCAAAACCGTTGCCGCAACCGATCTTTTGGTGCCGGGCGTAGGCGAGATCATAGGCTGCAGCGAGCGTGAGGCGGATCTTGACAAGCTGCTTGAGGCAATGAAATCGCGTAATATGTCGCTTGACGAATACGAGCATTATATAGCCCTGCGCCGTTTCGGCTCGGTTCCGCACAGCGGCTTCGGGCTCGGTCTTGAACGCATTATAATGTATGTTACCGGCGTGCAGAATATAAGAGACGTTATTCTTTATCCGCGTACGGTAGGCAGCATTTCTTGAGTGTGATATTATGCAGGCGGGATTTCGCGCTTAAATAACGGGTTCGGGTTATTCCCGCTTGCCTGAAAGGTAGAAATTTATGTATACAGCAAAGCTAAACGAATTTGATACGCAAAACGCAATAGCCCTTGTTAAGGAAAAGTTTTCTCACGAGCTATGCAAAAGGCTTACGCTTTCACGCGTTTCGGCACCGCTTTTTGTTAAAAAGGGGAGCGGTCTTAACGACGACTTAAACGGCGTTGAACGCCCCGTTTCTTTCGATATTAAGGAAACGGGGGAAACCGCCGAGGTTGTTCACAGCCTTGCAAAGTGGAAAAGAATGGCGCTTATGCGCTACAATTTTCCCGTTCATACCGGACTTTACACCGATATGAATGCGATACGCCGCGATGAGGAATGCGATAACATTCACTCGATATATGTTGACCAGTGGGACTGGGAAAAGGTTATAACCGGAAGGGACAGAAACGAAGAATATTTAAAAAGCACGGTTTGCGATATTTATGCCGCAATACTTGAAACCGCGCGCGAGGTAAAGATAAAATATCCCGTAATTGATATATGTTTGCCCGAAAAAATAGAGTTTGTTTCTACATACGAGCTTGAAGAAAGGTATCCCGATCTTACGCCTAAGCAGCGTGAAAACGCCGCCGCAAGGGAATACGGCGCGGTATTTGTTATGCAGATAGGCGGAAGGCTCAAAAACGGCGAAAAGCACGACGGCAGGGCGCCCGATTATGACGACTGGCGGCTTAACGGCGATATTTTGGTGTATAACCGAGTGCTTGAGAGCGCTTTTGAAATTTCTTCTATGGGAATAAGGGTAGACAGGGAAAGCCTGCTTTCCCAGTTAAAGGCTGAAAACGCCGAAGACAGGCTTAATTTTGAATTCCACAGGCTTTTGGCAAACGGTACGCTTCCGCTTACGATCGGCGGCGGAATAGGTCAGTCAAGGCTTTGTATGCTGCTTTTGCAAAAGGCGCATATAGGCGAGGTTCAGGTGTCTATTTGGCCCGAACGCGAGGCCGAAAGGTGTAAAAAATCGGGTATCAGGCTGCTTTAAAAAAGAGGAGGGGGGAATACTTTTATATATGAAAAACAGATATATAATTTTCTTTGGTTCTGTGTTGTTCGATATGCTTGCGGCGGTTGTTTCGTTTTTTCTGGCGCTTGCTATCGGCGGTATAGCTTATTACGATTGCGGCAGGCAGCTTTTTTACTTTACAATTCCCGTTTGGGCGGGGCTTTTGGTGCTGTCGTTTTATTTCTTTAGAATTTACAGTATATTATGGCGTTTTTCAAGCTTTTCGGAGCTGCTGCGAATTTTTGTTGCAACCGCCGTTGCGGGCGCGGCGACGTTTATTTCGCAAATGGCGGTGTTCAACCGTTCTTACAATCTTGACGTAAATTTGGTTATCTTCTTTTTTACCTGCGCTTTAACGGTTATTTTCCGCCTTTGTATGAAAAGCATAATTATAAGGTATAACGAAAAAACAAGCAATAAACAGGAAATACCGTCAGAACTTAACGGCAATATAATGATAATCGGCGGCGGCTCCGCCGGCTCGATGATAATAAACGAGCTTTCAAAAAACTCGCCTGTTCCCAACAGCAGAATAAAGTGCGTTATAGACGACGACCCTGCTAAAAAAGGTACTTACATATCGGGTATTCGTATTGTGGGCGGCAGGGAAATGATTATCGAGGCGGCTGAGAAATACCGTGTTGATACAATACTTTTTGCAATACCGAGCTGCAATAATACGCAAAAGTTTGAAATACTTACTATTTGCCAGCAAACGGGCTGTACGCTTAAAATAATACCGTCGATTTATCAGATGATAGATCCGAGACCGAGCGGTCTTTCCTCGAAAATACGCAAGGTTGAAATAGAAGACCTTTTAGGCCGCGAGCCTATCGAGCTTGACGTTAACCGCATAATAAATTATGTTGCGGGGAAAACGGTTCTTGTTACGGGCGGCGGCGGAACCATAGGCAGCGAGCTGTGCCGCCAAATTGCAGAGCATTCGCCCAAAAAGCTTGTTATTTTTGATATTTACGAAAATAATGCTTACGATATTCAAAACGAGCTTAAACGCACCCACCCTGAGCTTGATATGATAGCGCTTATCGGCTCTGTGCGCGACAGCAAGCGTATGGATTCGGTCTTTAAAAAATACCGCCCGGATATAGTGTATCATGCGGCGGCGCATAAGCATGTTCCGCTTATGGAGGACAGCCCCAACGAATCCATTAAAAACAATGTGTTCGGAACGCTTAAAACCGTGCAGTGCGCCGATAAATACGGCGTGGAAAAATTTGTGCTTATATCAACCGATAAAGCAGTTAACCCTACAAATATAATGGGTGCCAGCAAGCGCATATGCGAAATGATAGTGCAATCGTATAACCAGTGGTCGAAAACAGAGTTTGTTGCGGTGCGCTTCGGCAATGTTTTAGGCTCTAACGGAAGCGTTATTCCGCTGTTTAAAAAGCAGATCGCGGCAGGCGGTCCCGTTACGGTAACAGACCCCAATATAATACGGTACTTTATGACCATACCCGAAGCGGTCATGCTGGTTTTGCAGGCGGGTGCCTCGGCAAAGGGCGGCGTGATATTTGTGCTTGATATGGGCAAGCCTGTTAAAATATTAACTCTTGTCGAAAATCTTATTAAGCTTTCGGGCTTTACGCCTTATAAGGATATAAAAATTGAGTTTATAGGTCTTCGCCCCGGAGAAAAGCTGTATGAGGAAATGCTTATGGCAGAAGAGGGCTTAAAGGATACCGAAAACAGCCTTATACATATAGGAAAGCCGATAGAGTTTAACGAAGAAGAATTTTTCGGCATACTTGAAAAAATGAAAAAGGTTATGTATAACGACGAGACTGATATACGAAGCTATGTAAAGCAGATAGTTCCTACGTATAATTACACCCTAAAATAAGCTTGATTTCGGGTGCAGGGCAAAAAATCCGTATTTTCCTTAAAAGGGGAAAAACGGATTGCCGCGCACCTAACGGCGGTCTCGCCTGCCGACTCGGTCGGTGCTTCTGCTTCGCAGAGGTGTCCACCGGACACCCGCACCGCAATGACAGCCTTTATATACGCACAAAACCGTGGTTGCAATAATGCAGCCACGGTTTTGTTATTCGTTCCAATATTTTTTATCAAGCGTTCTGAAGGATATTGCCGCAAAAATATGCTCTTTTTTTATAATTTCACTGCCTTCAAGGTCGGCAACGGTTCTTGCAACCTTTAAAAGGCGGTCGTATGTGCGGGCCGACATACCGAGCCTGTCAAACGAAATACGCAAATACCTTTGAGCATTTTCGTCCATAACGCAGTATTTTTTAAGCATAGACGAGGTAAGCCTTGCGTTGCAGGTAACGCCCGTGCCCTTATACCGTTCGGTTTGAAGCCTTCTTGCACGGTTAACGCGTTCTTTTATCTTAGCAGACGGCTCCCCGTCGGACACGGCGCTTAATTCGCTGTAATTTACGGGCGGCACCTCAACATGCAGGTCGATCCTGTCAAGCATAGGACCGGAAATGCGGTTTAAATACTTTCTCACCGCATTATTTGTGCATATACATTCACGCGTGGGGTGACCGAAAAATCCGCAGGGACACGGGTTCATTGCCGCAACAAGCATTACCGAGCTTGGGTATGTAAGCGTGCCGGCAACGCGCGATATGGTCACCTTGCCGTCTTCAAGCGGCTGGCGCAGCGCTTCCATAACGTCGCGCCGGAATTCGGGCAGCTCGTCTAAAAACAAAACGCCGTTATGTGCAAGCGATATTTCGCCCGGGTGGGGTATGGTGCCGCCGCCGGTGATACCCGCAACAGATACCGTGTGGTGCGGCGAGCGAAACGGGCGAACGCGTACAAACGGGTCGCTTTTATCAAGCGTGCCGGCTATTGAGTGTATTTTTGTGGTTTCGATAGATTCCTCAAACGTCATTTCGGGCAGTATGGTGGGCAGGCGCTTTGCAAGCATACTTTTACCTGAGCCGGGCGGACCTATAAGAAGTATGTTGTGCCCGCCTGCCGCCGCAACCTCAAGCGCCTTTTTTGCGGCAAGCTGACCCTTAACGTCGGCAAAATCAAGCCCGTAAGCTACCGGCTTTGAGTCTATTTGAGTTTTGGGGGCGGCGCTGATAGGATTTTCGCCCTTAATATGGTCTATAAGCTCCTTTACGTTTTTAACGCCGTATACGTTAATGCCCTCTATAACCGCCGCCTCGGCGGCGTTCTCTTCGGGTACAAACACATTTTTAACGCCGTTTTTAAGCGCGGTTATTGCAATAGCCAATATTCCGCCCGTGGGTCTTACCATTCCGTCAAGCGAGAGCTCGCCTACAAAAATACTGTCGTTAAGCTCGGCCTTTAACTGACCGGAAGCCTTTAAAATGGTAATAAGCACGGGAAGATCGTATATTGCGCCCTCCTTTTTTAAATCCGCCGGCGCAAGGTTAACGGTAATACGCCCTACGGGAAATTTATAACCGCAATTTTTTATGGCGGCGCGCACACGCTCGCGTGATTCCTTTACCGAGGTATCGGGCAAGCCCACGATATCAAAGGCGGGAAGACCGGTTGAAACATCTGCCTCAACCTCTATCATATACGAATCTATACCGAATAAGCCTACGCTGTTAAGCCTTGAAAACACCTGCTGCACCGACCTTACATTTCCAAAATACTTAAATTATTATATAATATATGGTTACGCATTGCAACAATATAATATTTTTTCTCTTTTAAACCAAAAAATAATATTATAACTATTGTTTATTCGACAAAAATATAGTATAATATCCTATATATAGTTTTTGGGAGTGCATTTTTTCTTGCAGCATACGGTGTATCTTGATAACAGCTCTACAACAAAGCCCTGCGAAACGGCGGTGCGGTATATAAATAAGGCGCTCACGGCCGAGTGGGGCAATCCTTCTTCACTGCACAGGCTCGGTATGGAGGCGGAAATTGCTTTATCCGAAGCGCGCGAGACGGTTGCACGCTCTGTTTCTGCACGGGCGGACGAAATTATTTTCACCGGCAGCGGAACAGAAGCTAACAATACTTCATTGCTTTCCTGCCTTAAAGCCAAAAAACGCGGCGGCAGGGTAATCATAACCGCTATTGAGCATCCGTCTGTTCTTGAAACGGTCAAGCGGCTTGAGACCGAGGGACTTGAGGTAATACGCTTAAAGCCGCAGTGTGACGGAACTGTATCGCTTTGCGACCTTGAAAACGCGCTTTCATCCGATACCGTAATGGTAAGTATGATGCTTGTAAACAACGAAACGGGCGCCGTTTTGCCTGTAGAGGACGCGGTTAAGCTTACAAAAAGTATTGCGCCTGCGGCGCTTTTCCACTGCGACGCGGTACAGGGCTACGGCAAGCTGCCCATAAATGTTAAAAGGCTTGGCTGCGATTTAATGTCGGCAAGCGGTCATAAGATTCACGGACCTAAGGGTATAGGGTTTTTATATATAAAAAAGGGCGTGCATATTCCGCCGTTTATAACCGGCGGAGGTCAGGAGAGCGGTATGCGTTCAGGCACCGAGCCTACTCCGCTTATAATGGGGCTTATGGGCGCGGTAAACGAATTGCCGAACGCCGAGATGCAGCTTAAAAAGCAGCAGGAGCTTTTCTGCTTTGCAGCGGAAAAACTTTCGGCTTTAAAGGGTACTGTTATAAATTCGCCGCAGGGCTGCCTTCCGTATATACTTAACATATCCCTGCCGGGCTACCGCTCGGAAACGCTGCTGCATTTTCTTGAAAGCAGAGACATATTCGTTTCAAGCGGAAGCGCCTGCGCTAAAGGGCACGGCAGCTATGTTTTAAACGAAATGGGGCTTGACCGGCATATAGTTGACAGCGCTTTAAGAATAAGCTTTTCAAGATATAATACAAAAGAGGATATAATACTGCTGTGCGAAGCGTTAAGCGACGCCGTAAAGCAGATAAGAAGGGCAAACTGATGAAGGAAATAATACTTATTAAAAACGGCGAGCTGGCGCTTAAAGGTCTTAACCGCCGCAATTTTGAAGACGCGCTTATTAAAAATATGAAACGAAGACTTATGCCGCTGGGCGAAGTGGCGATCACACGCTCGCAGTCTACAATATACGTTGAGCCGAAGGCGGACGATTACGATTTTGAAGAGGCGCTTGCACGCGTTTCGCGTATATTCGGCATAGCCGGCTTCAGCCGCGCCTGCGTGTGCGAAAAAACGGTTGGGGACATACTTTCGCGCGCTCCCGAATATCTTAAAACAGTAATGGAAAATATTAAAACCTTTAAGGTTGAGGCAAAACGGGCGGATAAAACTTTTCCGCTTACCTCTCCCGAAATATGCCGCGAGGTAGGCGGCGCGCTGCTAAAGGCGTTTCCGCATTTAAGGGTGGACGTGCATAACCCCGACCGTACCGTGTATGTTGAGGTGCGTGATTTTGCGGCGTATATAAGATGCGAACAGCTAAAGGGTGCGGGCGGCCTGCCGGTAGGCACGGCGGGCACCGCTTCGGTTTTGATTTCGGGCGGAATAGACAGCCCCGTTGCGGCATGGACAATGGCTAAAAGGGGACTTCGGCTTAACGCAATACATTTTGCAAGTCCTCCGTATACAAGTCCGAGGGCGGAATTAAAGGTTAAAACATTGCTTAAAAAGGTTGCGGCTTACTCCGGCACAATAGACCTTTGGATAGTGCCGTTTACCGAAATACAGGACGAAATAGGCAAAAACTGCCCCGAAGACTATTTCACGCTTATTATGCGCCGTATGATGATGAGAATATCAGAGCGGATAGCGCGCAATTCGGGCAGTCTGGCGCTTATAACGGGCGAAAGTCTCGGTCAGGTGGCAAGTCAGACTCTGCCGGCGCTTGTTACAACCGACAGCGTTGTGAATATGCCTGTTTTAAGGCCGCTTATAGGCTCGGATAAAGAGGATATAGTGGCGGTTTCACGTAAAATAGATACCTTTGAAACCTCGATTTTACCGTATGAGGATTGCTGTACGGTATTTACACCAAAGCACCCGAAAACCAAACCGACGCTTGCCTTGTGTGAGAAGGCGGAGCAGGGGCTTGACGTGGAGCGCCTTGTGGAGAAGGCTGTAAACGAGGCTGTCTTTTCTTATATAGAGTAACGGGTGAGAATATGAACAACAAAACCTACGAGACCTCCGCCGCGGCAGTAGCCCTGTTAAAAGATAACGGCTTTACCGTTGCTGTTGCGGAATCCTGCACCGGCGGGCTTTTATCAAGCTACCTTACTGCGGTGCCGGGTGTTTCGGCGGTATATGAATTAGGCGTTACGTCTTATTCCTGCCGTATTAAAAACAAAATACTCGGCGTTAAGGAGGAAACGCTTGACGCCTTCGGCGCGGTAAGTGAAAATACCGCCCGCGAAATGGCGGAGGGCGTAAGGCAAAAGGCAGGCTCTGATATAGGGCTTTCGGTTACCGGCGTAGCAGGACCCGACGGCTCCGAGGGGCACGCGCCGGGGCTTGTGTTTATAGCTGCGGCGGATAAAGGCGGAACGCGGGTGAAAAAGCTTAATATCGACCCGATAAACCGTGAAACGGTAAGGGAAACGGCGGTTAAAGCGGTGTTGGAGCTTTTAATTAAAACAGTTGAGGAAGTTGCAAAATGAACCATGCAAAGGAAAGCGGTACGGTAAAATCCTTTTTTTACAGGCTGTACCTTTCTTATATTCCGAACAAGCGCGATAACATAAAGCAGATAATTATTAAGATATTCTTTTTGGCGTCACTTATAACGCTTATAGTATCGGCTTCATATCTTACAAATTATTTTTTGGCGGGCAAAAAGCAGGAATCGATTATAGACGACAGCCGAAAAATATGGCACGAGACCTCGTCGGCTGAAAGCGAGGAGCCGCAAAAGTCGGTAACGGAAATAATGCTTGAGGAAAACCCCGATTTTAAGGGGTGGATAACGATACCCGGCACGAAGGTGGATAATCCGTTTTACCAAACGACAGATAACGAATTTTACCTTACGCACAACCAGAAAAAGCAAAAAAGCGCATACGGCGCGCTGTTTCTTGATTACGGCAATATGCTTACCGAGACCGAAAAGGACAGCAACCTTGTAATATACGGTCACCATATGAAAAATGGATCTATGTTTGCGGGTCTTACAAAATACAAAACGCTAAGCTTTTATAAGGCTAATCCGACTATTGAGTTTTCAACGCTTTACGGCAAGGATACTTATAAAATATACGCCGCATTTGTACTTAACGCCTCTAAGGACGACGATAACGGCTATATTTACAATATTTTCAGAAAAAGGTTTTTGGACGATACGGATTTTAACTTGTGGAAAAACGAGGCAATGGCGCGAAGTATTATAAATACGGGGGTTGACGCACAGTTCGGGGACGAAATAATAACCCTTGTTACCTGTACCTATGATTTTGATAACGCACGTTTTGTGGTTATGGCAAGAAAAACGCGCGAGGGTGAGGATACTGCGGTGGATACGTCCGCGGCGGTTACAAACCCAAGTCCGAGATACCCGAAGCGCTGGTATGACGACAGGGGAATAGATTATCCGTTTAATTAAAGAAAGGGGAAGGCTTGTTTTATGTTTCAGAATATTAAGGTGGATATAATATACTTTAAAACATATACGGATTTTGAACTTGAATTTAACCTTTGCGGCTGCTGCCGTATGCGGCTGCTTACCGATAAAGCGCCCGATAAAAAAACGCTTGTGCACAGTCTTGCGCGCGCCGTTTCACGCAGCAGAGTCATAATAATCGCAGGTAAGCTTTTGGGCGATGAGGGAACAATAGGACTTATTTCACACTCGATAGGCAAAGAAACTGCGGTAATAGATAAGGCGCAATACGGAATTTCGGGCGATGATGAGATAAAGGTTATAAGCGGTGCCACACCGCTTGTTACGCCGAGCGGCGAATTCGGCGGCTGTATTATAGAAAGCGGTCCGCAGTCTATGATATTGCTTACAGACGATAAGGCTGTAAGAAAAACCGTTATGAACACGCTTATTCACCCGTATATAGAGGAGCTTTGCGCAACCGAGCTTAAGGCAAAGGCAGACGCCGCAGTTCAGGCGCCGATCGCTCCCGCTACGCCTGTTACCGAAGAACCGGCGCTTTCGGCGGAAGAACCCGAAACAGAGGCAGAGACTGAGACGGTTGATATACTTTCATCGTCTGAGGGCATTGAAACAGTTGAAAATACAAATGCCGAGACGGTTGCCGAAACCGAAACCGAGACTGAGGAAACCGCGCCGCCGATAGCCGAAAACGAAAAAGCCGAGGACAGTATCCCGATAAGCGCATATTCGGCAAGCCCCGATAACAGCGTGGAGCTTTACGGTGGTATGGTCTTTGAGGAAGACGCCGATGTAAAACGCGAACCGTATGCAGTGCCCGATACCTCAGTGGACGACGGTATGTATATCGAGCCGCAAAGAATGAAAAAGGGCGCGACGAATTATTACAATCACCGTTATGGGGCGGAATCGTTTGATGAAACCGTATATCGCACCGATACCGGAAATAATACGAAAAGACCGTCGGTATTTTACGGAAATACGGCAATACTTATAACGGCAATTGTTTTGCTTGTGATTTTAGCGGTGCTTTGCTACTGCATATTCTATATTCCCTCAAAGGACGGCGTTTCCGCCGCCGCATATTTAAGGGAGACCTTCGGAACACTGTTAGGCAAGAGCTGAAAATTCCTCTGATGTTGTATAATATCAGAGACAATAAAGTATTATTTGAAGAGAGAGCTTTTAAAAATACAGCTGATGAATTAAGGGGCGTCGGCTGTATTTTTTGTATAATGACGCTTTATACAGTCAGTCTGAAGCTGTATGTAAGCTGTTTTTCGTGGCCGGTGATCCATCGGTAATTACGGGTAAACTTCATATGCCGTACAGGACAGATGTTATTAACCATCTGTCCGCCGATAGAACCAGCCTGCTTAGCGGTAAGATCGCCGTTGTAACCCTGCTTTAAGTTAACGCCAACCTCCCTTGGAGTACAGAGTGTTATTAAAAAAATCATTACATAGACCGAATTGAACCGCTCGGTGAGCCCGCAGATAGAACAGCATGAAAAAGCCGCATTTCGTGCAGTTATATAATTGACAAACACATAAAATATAGACTTTACCGTAATTATTTTCTTGACAATTTTTTAATTTGCGGTATAATATTCATTAAAGATTAGAGATGTAAAGTACCTTGTTGCTTTGCGTCTTTTTTTGTTTTAAGGGGGAATGTCAGTTGGAAAACCCGATTATAAACGCGCCTGAAAGAACGCCTGTTATAGCCGCTACCGACCGTGTGGGCTGGCAAAGTGCCGTTTTATCCGATACGGATGTGCTGTTTCATTTGGGCGCTGATATTATAACGGTCAGCGACGATATAAAGGCGGCAAAAAGAAACGGCAAATTTGTTTTTATACATATTGATTTAGCCGACGGAATAGGCAAGGACAAAACGGGAATAGAGTGGCTTAAAAAGCTCGGAGCAGACGGTGTTATTTCTACCCGCACCCAGCTGATACGCGCGGCGCACGATAACGGCTTGCTTGCGGTTCAGCGGTTTTTTATGCTTGATTCAAAGGGTATGCACTCGGTTGCCGAGACGATTGAAAACACACGCCCCGATTTAATAGAAATTATGCCGGGGGTAATACCGAAGGCGCTTAAAGCTGTTGCCGCGCACAAAATTCCCGTTATTGCGGGCGGGCTTATTGAAACAAAGCAGGGGTAACTGCGGCACTGTCTGCCGATGCGATTGCGGTTTCAACTGGAAAAAAAGAATTATGGAATGAAATTTAAAATATAATATAATCTGCGGAGTTAAAGAGAGCGGAAAAACAAACGGTTGCAAAAAAATGCCGTTTGTTTTTCCGCCTTTTTATATAGCCTTGTGTTTGGCGTGTGACGGAAATCCTCGTCAGAGGGAGCCGAGGGCTTTACGCAGAATTTACAGCATTATATATCTAATGTCTAATGTCTAAAATCTAATATCTAAATTTGGAGGTATTTTATGCAGCAAATGATTTTAAGCACGGTTTTGCGCTCGCTTGCCGCCGTGGTAATAGGCGGACTTATAGGCAGCGAACGCGCGCGGCACGGCAGAGCGGCGGGTATGCGAACGCATATTT
>ENA-OURZ01001719-OURZ01001719.1-human-gut-metagenome-genome-assembly--contig:-NODE-1719-length-23026-cov-4.094075_pt1 | contig 23026 bp, 20 predicted proteins | sample MGYA00242073_ERZ509195 | MGnify/ENA primary metagenome ERZ509195 (study PRJEB26280, sample SAMEA2338837) | human gut metagenome | biome: human gut; feature: human-associated habitat; material: faeces...
AGCCCGCTACGCCGCCCTCATTCAGGCGAAATCTCCCACAAATTGTAACGCACATTTTGCAGAAAGCATTTTTCAAACATAATCTAGGATATGGATGTACTTTGCTGAATAAAAGGAGGGAATTGATATGGCATTTATAAAAAGAAAAAAGGAGCAGATGCATCAGAACAATATAGTATATAAAAAGAATCGGTTACAATCTATTTTGCTATCACAGGATGGAATGGGGGTTGTTGAGGTTATCTTAATTATCGTAGTTCTTATTGGATTGGTGATTATTTTCCAGACGAATATTAAAGGTGTGGTGGCATCCATTTTTTCCACAATACAGAAAAATGCAGGTTCAATACGATAAATATTTTGATGAAAGAGGACAGATTACAATCTTTTTGTCACTTCTGTTGTTGGTGTTGATGATGAGTTTCCTTTTTATTGTAGAGGGCGTAATCAGTTACAGTGCCAGTAGTCTTGGGGAAGATGCAGTAAAAGGTGCAGGAGAAAGTATTATGGCCAACTATGATAGAGAACTTTTTAAAAATTATCATTTGTTTTTTCTTGATCCGCGACAAAAAGATTACATCGTGACTGATGGAAAAGAATTTATCAATCAATATTTTTCTGGTAATTCGTTTTTTGATATATATTGCGATTCTTTAGAAGTTACAGGAGAGAAGACGGCAGTGGATGAAGATGGGTTGTATCTGAAACACGAGATCCGGGAGTGGATGAAATATCGTGAGGAAAAGGAAATAGCAAAAGTATTGGAAGATATTATAAGAAATACAAAGAAAAATGACGGAGAAAGAAAGGAATGCCAGGAAGAAGTAGATAGCGCAGAAACGGATATAAAAAAGGAACAGGATGAAGAAGTGAATCAAGAAACAAAAGAAGAAGCAAATAAAAAGGATACGGAATCAGACTTAAAAGGAGATGTAGATAAAAATACAGATAATGTGGAGAATATGAAATCAGACGAAAAAGCAGCATCAGAAGAAATAGAACCTGTGAGTGAGGAAACATTAAAGGAACGTAGTAACTGGAAGGAGATTAAGGAAACATTACAGCTTTTGATGAGAACAGGTATATTATTTTATGCCGCTGAGCATCCGGAGAATCTTTCAAGACAGAGTATTCCAGGAACGAATCTTCCGTCAAAAAGAGTGAAAAGCAGTTCTTTTGATAATGAGCAAAGGTTGCTGGACAAGATGGATGAACTATCCTTTTCAAGCTTAAAGGGGATAAAGTCATTACTTTCTGTGGATATTTCTATGGATGGAAGAGGTACATTGTGGACAAAGGACAGATATATTATTTCTTATATAGAAGACTGTTTTTCTTTTTATGGAAGTAGTGATAAAAAGGACAATGCACTTCTGTATGAGGTGGAATATCTTATTAGTGGAAAGAATTCAGATATAGATAATCTAAAAAGAGTAGCAAATTATATTCTGCTATTACGCTTTATAAATAATTATATATTTACAGGAAAAGATACTCAGATGAAAATGCAGATAAATACGATGGCATCAGCTATAACTGGGGTTATGGGAATGCCGCAGACGATGAAAGCAGTACAGGTACTTATAAGAATGGCAATAAGTTACGGAGAATCCCTTCTGGAATTACACACATTATTTTCTGGTGGCGAAGTTCCGTTGATAAAAGATAAGACAACGTGGAATCTTACGTTAAAAACAATGGGAGAGCAGTTAAGAAATAAGCAGATTGTAAAAAAAGGAAAGAAAAATATATCTTATAAAGATTATTTGAAGCTGTTTCTTCTAACAAAAGGAAATTCTCGAACAGTGTGTTATCGCATGATGGATATTATGCAGGAGAATATAGCTTCTAAAGAGCCAGGATTTTTGATGGAGAATTGTCTGTTTTCTTATAGCTGGAAAGGAAGTCTTGCGGCCGGAGGTGTGAAACTAAACTTTGTGAAACAATGTAGTTATTGATATTTTTAATAAAGATAGAGAAAGAATGTCGATAGAGCGTGTTTAAAATACGCTCTGCGGGAGGAGGTGAAGCAGGGTGCTCTCTTTAAAATACCTAAGACCTGACCCCTTTCAGGAAATGTGTAATGTTCAATGTTCGGAAAAAGATTCAGGAAAAAAATTGTCTCTCCAGGCACGGGTTATAAGATGGATCTTTCATAAGAGAAAAAGAGCATCCTGCTTTGGTTCTTGTCGGGCATCTGTAACTGTGGAAGCGTCATTGGTATTTCCGATATTTTTATGTGCCGTGGCTTGCTTTATAGGATTAGCACAGATGATCTTAGTAGAGACGGAAGTACATTATGCGGTATCACAGACTGCAAAGATATGTGCAAAGCAGCAAATGTTTTCTTTAATACCAGAGGGAGATGATCAGAAGTCAAATCAGGTGAAGGAGGATAATGCAATCCATAAAAGTGACAGAACAAATGGCAGACAAAGTATAAGAAATGCGAGCAGTGTATTTTTTGATATTTATGATGCAAAGTCTCTTTGTGACAGTTTAGTAGAGGGAGGCAGGAAAGGAATTTCAGTACAATCTGCTTTTTCATCTGAAGAAGAGGTACAGGTTAAAGCTATTTATACATTGAAATTATCAGTTCCTTTTTTTCGTCCTATTCGATTTCAGAAGGATACTGCTGTAAAAAGAAGAGTATTTTCCGGCTATGTAAAACATCGAAGAGATTATGATGCGGCTGGAGATAATAGTATTGTTTATGTTGCAGAAAATGGAGTGGTATACCATAAAAATGCATCTTGCTCGCACATTTGCCTAAAGATTACGGGGAATGCAGCAATACAGGACATAGTTCATTCCTCAAAATATGCAGCATGTGAAAAGTGTATTCATAAAGGGTCTTCTTTATCCGCAATATTTGTGACTGCATATGGTGATTGTTACCATTCGACTTTAGGATGTAGCGGATTAAAAAGAACGATAAAAGCGGTAAGATTAAAAGATGTGGGTAGACTGCGCCCATGTTCCCGCTGTGCTTCTGGGAGGTAGATTGTATATGGGAAATAAAGGAATGATGACGGTAGAAGCTTCCGTGGTTGTACCGATTATTTTAATTATCGTAGTCACAGAATTCTTTTTTGGACTGTTTTTGATTGATATGTCAGTAGTTAAGAGTGAAACAATGCGTTTGGCGGATGAAGCGGCAGATGTATGGAAAACAGACGGGAAGTTGGCAGATGGAACATATAAATCGCAGCAGCTTCTTCTGAGGAATAAGAACTTTCTTCAGAAGAATAGAAGGGGACAGCTCATAAGCAAAACAAGGTTGAGGCTGCAAAAAAGAATTGCAACCAGATTAAATATTGCTTCGTTAGATTCCTATAAAGTTTCTATCTCAGGAGATAAAGTTCTCGTTCAGGCATCAGTACGACTTGGAAATCCTCTTTTGGGAGGGCGAAAAAATACAGGGATAAAAGGATGGATTTTTAAATGTGAAGAAAAAGCCGATATAACTAATGAGGAAGAACTTCTTAGGAAATTAAGCGGGAATTTGCGGTAATCTGATAATAGGATTGTGTTGCTGTTGTGGGGAGGATAGATTGTGGAGGTTATAAAAGAGGGTACATATACATATTTGCTAAAGCAGATTGAATATAGGACACCTGTATATGATGAGTCAGTAGTGCATACGCAAAATGAATCATGGGATTATTATTTGTCTGTGGAATATGAAATCCTGAAAAGGAACGAGTTAAAAACGCTAGTATCGGCACAGCTTAGAGAAAAAGATGAAGAGAAAAGCCTTTTGTTTGATATTACCGGTAAACGGCCATTAAAACGGCAAGGAAAAGAACGAGCTTTTTCTCAAAAGGAATGTGAAAAAATTTTGCAGAATATGAGCAATATGATTCAGGAAGTAGAAGACTATATGCTTGATCTGAATTGTATAGAGCTTCGTCCGGAATATATTTATGAAGATAGTAAGGGAGAGATTCAATGGATCTATTTTCCGCAGACTTCTTTAGAGTCAGAGATAAAATCGAATCTGCAAGATAGAGAACTCCAAAATAAAAACGAGGATTTACAAAAGAGAATGGAAGCTTTATTTGCATGGATGCTCCCACAGATTGATTATGAAGATACAGATGCAGTTCAATTTATGTATCGATTTTATAATAAAGTAAGGAAACTGGGTTTTTCAAAGGAATTATTAGAGACATATATCCAAACAAAAAGACAAAAAGAATATTATGATATAGAGGAAGTCGATAAAACAAGTGCAAAAGTGAGAGACAGCAGTAAAACAAAACAGGATAGAAGGAGTAATAATGAAAGTATTTCCTATGAGGAGTTTTTTGAGGAAGAATTAGAACTGGAAAAACAAAAAATAGAAAGTCCAAATAACAGGAAACAAAAAACAGGAGATTTTCAGATAGGAATAAAAAATGGCAGAAGAAATAGCAGACGGGAAGTTCAGAGAAATGAGAGAAATAGAGATGAAAAAAATAAAAATCAAAGTAATAGAAACCAGAAAAATAAAGACTTAAATAATAGAAGTAAAAGTCAAAGTAATGAAAATAACTATCTCATTGTGTGCAATGGTTTAAAAATAATTTCTGTAATATGCACATTTCTGGCAGTAATATTGGAAGGAATCTTTGTATTCTACGGAATGAGAAGCGGTTTTACAAGACAGTTATTTCAATATTCCGTAGGCGGAATGCTATTAATTATAGTGTTTGCGTGTGGATTCATATGGAGTGCACAGACAGTACGAAAAATAAAACAAAAAAATAAAAGCAATAGTATGAATAGTATAAAAGACAACATAAACAAGCAAAATAAAGTGAGACATCGAAAAAGAGGCGAGCAGGGAAGCCCAATATCCGATAAGTTTATTCAGGAAAAAGAATTACAGGACAGACCGCAAATGATAAAAACAGAAGTTGATTGGGAAGCAGAAGGAGATTGGGAATCAGGAACAGAAGGAACAACCATTTTAAACTATGGTAACGAATCAGAAAAAGAAGATGGTAAAATATGTCATCCGATGTTACGGGATATGGAATTAGGAATTATCTATGTAATAAAAAATTGTCCTTTTTATATCGGAAGTGCAGAGGGTGTAAATCATCTTCATATACAGGATAAAACAGTAAGCAGAGAACATGCAGTTATTTTAGAAGATATTTATGAGGGAGACGGACAGGGATATATTCTTCGAGATATGGGTTCGACAAATGGTACATGGCTTAATGGGAAAAAGATAAAAAGAGGAAATCAGGAACAATTAGAAGATGGTGCAGTCATACGTTTTGCAAAAAAAGAATATGAATTTCTGATACAGGATATTTGACAATCCAGGCAGCCTCGCTATAATGGAGAACATAAGATAAAGAAAGGTAAAAGAGAAGTTTTTATGGAATTTGTAGAAGCATTACAGGAATTTTTATTCCATCAGGGGTTTCAGAAAATAAAGTATGATTCAAAGATTTTGTGGGGGAAAGATACAGGCGATAAGCTCTCATTACTTGAAGTTGTTCCGCCACTTCTTCCAGGGCAGCCGCGAATTGGATTAAAACAAAGAGAAGAAGAAATGCTCGATATAAAACGCCAGATTATGCTAAAATATCAGAAAAAAGTGGAACACTTGCTATTAATACTTAGTAAGGGAGAACCGGATTTTGAAGAAAGAAAAGAAACGGAAAAATATCCGGATATATGGTTTTTTGATATAAAAGCAGGACAACTGTATATTTATGAATATCAAAAGTCCCAATATTGTGGACTAGAAAGTTCTTTAGAACCTTTTTCACAGAAATTTTTGCAGCAGAAAGTAACTGAAGAAAGAACAGAACTTCAACGTATGCTAACGCCAGTCAATACAATACTTGTGTTTGTTAATGTAGTGGTATTTATGATCTTGAGTTTTTTGGGTAATACTACAGATGCAGAATTTATGGCGGCACATGGAGCGATGGATTGGATGGATGTTGTGGAAAAGCATCAGTACTATCGACTATTTACCTCAATGTTTCTTCATTTTGGAGCAGATCATCTTTTACAAAATATGTTGATTTTATTGGTTATTGGATGCCGCTTAGAGAGAATCACAGGAAAACTATCATATTTACTCATATATATTGGAGCAGGTCTGATTGGAGCAGGAACATCTATTATATTTACGCTTGGAAATAATCCAAATACTGTAAGTGCAGGAGCATCGGGAGCAATATTTGGTGTTATGGGAGGTCTTTTATATTGTATTATTTCTGATATCATTCAGAAAAAAAGACATCGTGTAGAGGAGATTGGTTTGACGGGAATGATTTTCATGGTTGCTTCAGCATTATCGTATGGATTCTTTTCTACAGGCATAGATAATGCAGCGCATATTGGAGGACTTGTAGGAGGGTTTCTAATCACAATGATAAGTAGGTTTGTTATTTAATTCAATTAAAATCCAGCCAAAGACAGCCCGAGAAGAGAACCGATACCCTATATTTGTGACTTCGGGGCAGGGTTTAAATGTGAGCGCATAAGCGAACATTTAAACCGCTGCGACTAAAGTTACAAATATAGGGTATCGGTTCTCTTCTTGGGCGTCTGTTATATTGTAACGCACATCTTACAGAAAGTATTTTTCAAACGCGCTCTAGCTCCCTAATCTCCGAAGGAGATCCCCAAATGCTTCGCCTGAAGTACAATCTGGTCATCAGGAGAAACATATTTTAATTTTCCAGCTGTTTTTTCCAGAGGAAGAGTAGCGACATCATAACCTTTCATGATAAGCATTTTGCCGTAATCTTCTTTGGCGATAAGCTCAGCTGCAGCAACACCAAGACGGCTGGAAATTACGCGGTCAAAAGGAACCGGGCTTCCGCCTCGCTGTGTGTGTCCTGGAATTGTGACACGAACTTCTAAACCAGTGGCTTTTTCGATTTGTGAAGCAAGTTCATAACCAACTGTAGAATGTTTACGTTTAGCCAGTTTTGCCTTGTACTGTTTCTTTGTCAATTTTGCATCTTCTTTTGAGATTGCCCCTTCTGCAACAGCAAGGATTGTAAAGTGCTTGCCCTGTTCATTGCGGCGTTGAATTGCCGAAATAACGTGTTTTAAGTCATAAGGGATTTCTGGGATGAGGATGATGTCAGCGCCGCCGGCAATTCCTGCATGAAGAGTAACCCATCCTACTTTATGTCCCATTAATTCTACGATAAATACGCGGTTATGGGAAGCGGCTGTTGTGTGAATACAGTCAATTGTCTGAGTAGCAATATCTACTGCACTCTGGAAACCAAATGTCATATCTGTTCCCCAGAGGTCATTATCAATTGTTTTTGGAAGGGAGACAATATTAAGACCCTCTTCTCTTAAAAGGTTGGCAGTTTTCTGGCTTCCGTTACCTCCGAGAACAACAAGACAGTCTAAATCAAGATAGCGATAAGTTGATTTCATTGCTTCTACCTTATCAAGACCATTTTCGTCAGGTGTTCTCATTAATTTAAATGGTTGTCTGGATGTACCAAGGATGGTTCCGCCGGTTGTCAGAATGCCTGAGAAGTCTTTCGAAGTTAGTCGTTTGTAGTTGCCGTAAATTAATCCTTTATATCCGTCGATGAAGCCGTAGATTTCAACTGTTCCCTCAAGAACGTTAAGACCCTTTACAACACCACGCATGGTAGCATTTAAACTTTGACAATCTCCACCGCTGGTCAGCATACCAATTCTCTTCATCGTAATCTCCCTTCTCGCAGAGCAGGATTCCATTATGATAATCCAGTCGTAAAATACATAAAACGTAATGCTTCCAAATTAATATCAAGAATTTGATAATTAAATTTTACAAATGGAATCAAGTGTCTGCAATTCCTATAATAATCTGTAGTTAAAATAATCTGTTTTAAAGTTCCACTCGTCCATCTAAAGCTCTTGAGAGTGTTACTTCGTCAATGTATTCCAATTCACCACCAATAGGAACACCGCTGGCGATACGAGTTACCTTTATGCCGCGAGGTTTTACTTTTTTGGTGATGTACATTGCGGTAGCTTCTCCGTCAAGGCTGGAATTTGTGGCGAGGATTAACTCTTTTACTTCCGGGTTATTCAGGCGTTCTTCTAATTCTTTAAAACGGATATCGTCCGGGCCTTTTCCAAGACTTGGAGCAAGCGTTCCCTGAAGAACATGATAAACACCATGATACTGACCCGTTTTTTCATAAGCAGCTAAGTCCTGTGTATGCTCCACGACCATGATCGTACTGTGATCTCTTTTGGTGCTGGCACATATAGGGCATACTTCTGAATCTGTCAGGGTACAGCAGTATTTGCAGTAGCGAATCTTTTCTCTTGCGGTAACAAGTGTCTGTGCAAGATGATGTACATGCTCTTCAGGCATATTTATGATGTGAAAAGCGAGACGCTGTGCTGACTTACTGCCGATACCAGGAAGACGTCTGAGTTCTTCAATAAGGTTAGTAATCTGCGTACTATAATAGTTCATTAAAATCCAAATCCTCCGCCGAGGCCGCCAGTTAACTTGGACATCTGAGCCTGGGAGTCTGCTTCCATAGCGCGGAATGCTTCGTTAGTAGCAGCCATGATAAGATCTTCTAACATTTCGATATCATCAGGATCAACTACTTCTTCAGCGATTTTGATAGCAGTAACTTCTTTTTTACCGGAAACAGTAACAGAAACAACACCGCCGCCTGCGCTTGCCTCGTAGGATTTCTCCTCTAATGCCTTTGTGGTCTCAGCCATCTGCTTCTGCATCTTCTGAGCCTGTTTCATTAAGTTATTCATGTTACCAGGCATACCACCTGGGAATCCACCTCTTTTTGCCATAATAAAATCCTCCATTTTAATAATTATGTACTCTCGGAGTCTTTCCTGCACTTGCCTTTGCGGCTGATTTTCCGCCAGTTGCGCCCAAATTTTTGAGGCGTACGCACTGCATATGCCTTAAAAATTTGGACATAGCTGAAAAAAATCTTCTCACAAGATCAAGTACAAAAAGATTCCGGGAGCACATTAACACGCTTTAATGTGTTTATACACCAGAAATAATATTTTGCCAATAATTAATTACTCAAAAATAACCGTCTGGTGAATCTTGCTTAAATCAATATAGTTAGATTGTTCCGTTGGTTGATGTGTACTGGATGTACATTCAAAAGTTACGACCTTACCTGTCTGTTCTGCAACAAGTTCAGATAAAAGATCCAGATTTTTGTGATGTTCTCGCTCAAAGTATTCTTTTGCCAGGTCATTATTTGTAAAGACAAGCTGCAAAATAGTACTGCTGTCAGCTACCGCAACTCTGGCGGCGCGAAGAAACTGCTGCATCGGCATGGATGTTTGATTTACAATATCGTTCCAGTGACTTGCAATTTCTTTCAAGTCATCAGCTTCTGCTGGGGAAAAACGCTTTTCTAATGCTTCTTCCGGTGAAATCTGTCCTTCTGTTCCCTGCGGAAATGCACCAGATACGGCACTGTTTCCAGTTCCATTAACCATACCTGCTGTTCCTGCGCCTGCTGCGCCGGAAGTGCCAAGAGGCTGACCGGTATATGGATCATAGGCAAAAGTACCATTGTTGGTTATCATCCCGGTATTCCCCAGTCCATTTGCAGGAATCATTGGGATGCCTTGTGCAATTTTGTCTTCTAACTGCCGGATACGCTCCGAAAGACTTTCCGTATCGGATTCCATTTCGGGGCGGCAGAGCTTAATGAAGCCAACCTCCAGGAGAACACGCTTCTGTGTGGCAGTCCGAATCTGATTAGAAAGTTCGGAAAGCAGCCGGATATAGCGTAAAAGTGCAATAGTATCTACCATAGAACACTCTTCCTTTAGAGCGGCAATCGTTTCTTTTGACATATCAAGACTTTCTTCAGCACCCTCCTGATCTTTTAAGATAAGAAGATTTCTCAGATACCAGAGAAAATCGGAAAGGAACTGAGAAAGCTCCCGGCCCTCTGTGATCATGCTGTCAATGATATCAAGAGCGGCGATAGAGTCATGATTTAAAATATTACGAAGTAGTGCGCTGAAAACAGAAGTGTCTGCAGTACCAAGTACTTCGAGAACATTGTCATAAGTAAGCGTCTGCCCAAGATAAAAAGCGATGCACTGGTCAAGAAGACTTAAGGCATCTCGCATGGAACCGTCCGCTGCACGGGCGATATAACGAAGAGCCTTTTCATCTGCATCCACCTTCTCTTTCTCCATTAAGGATACAAGATGGTTCGTAATCGTATCAACGGAAATTCGTTTAAAATCATATTTTTGACAACGGGAAAGGATCGTAACAGGAATTTTGTGTTTTTCTGTTGTAGCCAAAATAAAGATAACATAAGAAGGAGGTTCTTCAAGCGTTTTCAAAAGAGCATTAAATGCTCCGGAAGAAAGCATATGAACCTCATCAATAATATATACTTTATAACGTCCCTCAACTGGGGAATATTGTACCTGTTCCCGAATATCACGAATATTCTCCACACCGTTATTGGAAGCTGCATCAATTTCTAAAACGTCAAGAGAACTCTGGTTATTAATTGCCTGACAGGAAGGACAGGCATTACAAGGGTTCCCATTAACCGGGTGTTCACAGTTTACTGCCTTTGCAAAAAGCTTCGCAATGGAAGTCTTACCAGTACCCCGGGTGCCGCAGAAAAGATAGGCATGCCCTATTCGGTTGTAAATAATCTGATTTCTCAATGTCTGGACAATGGCATCCTGCCCTTTTACTTCATCAAAATCACTCGGACGCCACTTCCGGTATAAAGCCATATAGCCCATCGAATCACTCACTCTCCCAGAAAAATATGCTTAAAACATTTTAGCATATTTACAGGTGAACAGGCAACTATAGCTTTTAGGGATAGGAGTCTTTTCTTTTATTTTACAGAAGATTTATATTAAGTGTTCTCAAAAAGTCTGCAAATTGCTTCAAAAAAGAATGTCGTTCTTCATTCTGTGCCAGAACTTTTTGCAGTTTTTCCAGTGTTCTTGGAGGAATCCAGCTTTTTCGATGATTATAGTATTGATTGGATATTTTCCAGAACTTTTCAGGATATAAAAAAAGTAAATATAAGAAAAGAAAATCTTTTTCTGTGAGATGCCGGTAAATAGAATAACCGGAAATCCCTGTCTCAAAAAAAGCATAGTCGTAATGATTTTTTTCTAAAGTTTTTCGAAGAAAAAGATAGAGATCCAAAAGGTAAGGCTGATAACACAAAGATTCAAAATTGACTGTAGCAACAGAATAATCCGGTAAGATTAATACGTTATGGTAATGATATGCGCCGTGGCACATGCCACAGTCCGTATTAGCGAGATCAGCTTCTGCTTTAAGAAGGTGTGCAAGGGCATGGGAAGCTTCCTTATAAAATGAATCAAAACAATCCATGTAAAGAAGTTCGAAGTCATTTTTCCCGCGAACTTTCCCGATAAATTTTCGGATAGAACGGAGTTCACGGTTTTTTCGCTCAAAAAGATGACTTGTGGTTTCTGTTTTCAGATTTTCAAAAGGAATTTCCTCAATAGAAGAAGATACCTTATGTAAAAAAGCAAGATTTCGGCAGGAAGCAGCCACATCAGACAGGTTCCGGCAGTCACATTCTCTACCTTTAAAATAATGTTTCAGGACAAATGGAGTGCGGTAACGGTCATAGGTAACAAGACTCTCTTCCTTTGTCAGAAAATAACGGTCTGTAGTAAGAAAACCGGCATTAGCAAGCTTTTCTTTCCACTCATATTCCAGAGCAAGTTTCTGGAGGGAACCGTGATATTCTTTTAATAAGGCAAGCCCCTGCTCTGTCTCGCACTGGAAAGTTCCGCGGCTTCGAAAAGTAGACAGAACTTTTACATCGTACTGCTCTAATAATTCTTTGTATTTTTCGCTCAAAAAAATCCCTCCAAACTAATGTACTCTAAAAAACTTCTCACAAAATCAAGCGCAGAAAGATTCTCAGAGTACATATAAGACAGACAACGGATTACGGAATAAACATGGTCTATCCTATGTGTAAAAGAGGGATGTTATGTGTAAAATTACTGAACTTCCTGATAAATTTTCAAGGCAAGTTCTTCAAGTTTCTCATATTCATTTAATTCAGGATTATTAAGCACCTGTGCGAGCAATGCATTAAGAATTGCACCAATCATTTTCCCCTCAGAAATACCTAATGCTTTTAACTGATTTCCATTAATTTTAAGATCCTTTAAAGTAAGACAGTCATTTGCAGTAAGAATCTCTCTGTAAGCTTCCCTTGTCTCTTTAAGGGCAGTAAGCTTTTTAAGGCGCATAAAATCACTCTGTGCGGAAATATCAGCTTCCATCACATCAAGAAGATAAGGAAAAAGATCGGCACCGACTCTGTGAATAATCTTCCTTACATGCTTACGTCCTGTACCTAAAGGGTCATTAAAACGAATATCATGGTTTGCAATCAATATTGTGACCATGTGCGTAGTCTGATTGTCAAACTTAAGCCGTTTGAGGGCAGCCTTTGCAAGGTCAGCACCGACGGCATTGTGATTATAAAAATGATCAATACCATTCTCATCCGTTGTGCGAGTCTCTGGCTTGGCAATATCATGAAGCAGCATTGTGAGACGAAGAACCGGATTCGAGGCAATCGTTTCAACAGCGTGAACTGTATGGTCACCTACAGAATAAATATGATGCGGATTATTCTGCGGAGTTTCCATCATACGATCAAACTCTGGAAGAAAAACACTTGTAAGGCCAGTCTCATAAGCAGTGCGAATCATTTCAGGATGACCGGAAACCAAAAGTTTCATCAATTCTGTCTGAATACGTTCCGCACTTACATCTTTAAGAAATGTATGCTGGGCCTCAATCGCCGCCTTAGTATTTTCTTCAATCTTAAAATTTAACTGTCCTGCAAAACGAACTGCACGAAGCATTCGAAGCGCATCCTCATCAAATCGCTCTGCAGGATTACCAACACAGCGGATGATTCGATCAGTTAAATCCTGGATTCCTCCAAATAAATCAACAAGCCCCTGCTCTTCATTATAAGCCATCGCATTAATCGTGAAATCACGACGCATCAGATCTTCCTTAAGATCAGAGGTAAAAGTCACTTCATTCGGACGGCGGTGGTCTTCATAAGTTCCATCAATTCGGTAAGTTGTCACCTCATATCCGACTTTATCCATCATAATCGTAACTGTACCGTGTTTCAGTCCTGTATCAATTGTTCTTGGAAATAATGCTTTAACCTGCTCCGGCAGCGCAGAAGTAGTAATATCCCAATCCGCAGGCTCTTTTCCAAGAATAGAATCCCTTACACAGCCACCAACAACGTATGCTTCGTAACCATGAGCAGAAAGTGTCTTGATAATATCAGAGGCATGTTTTGGAATAGAAATATGCATGGGTTAATCCCCCTCCTTTCGAAAATGTTTTTATCTCTTTATTGCGATAATTATAACATAAAAAAAGGTTTATTACTATTTAATTCATTAGACAAACTACAGACGAAGCCAGTGAATTAAACAGGGGAGGGGGTTTGGGGACGAGATGCGAGAGCTTCTGCTTGCTCGAGAAGAGGTTCACTGGCTCGTCTGTTTATTCACCCAACCACAAATTACTATTTTCCTTTTGTTTGCATATATTAAAGTAAGCACCTTTCAGGAGTATCAGAATATGTCTCAAAGTACAAAAACGCAAGGAACATCCATAGTCCTTTTTCAACTATGGGTGTTTATATTCTGCCTTTGCCTCAACGGTTGCACCGTCTTAAACATAAATAGTTTTCATTTCGGCAAACTGGGAAAGAAAGAGCAGGGGCAGGCGGTAAAGTATGAGATATGCAGTGGGAAGAATATGCCGGAGCGACTGCAGAAGATTATTGAAGAGAGAAAAAAGAAACCGGGAACATTTGCATATAAGAATTCGAAATATACATATTTGGTGGTCTGTTATGGGGAGAAATCCTATAGTGGTTACAGTGTCAGGGTGGAGCAATGCTGGAAAGATAAGGAGCAGCTTTACTTAGAAACGCAGTTAATAGGTCCGGCAGCGGGGGAAGAAGTAGTGGAAACGCTGACGTATCCCTTTTTAGTTGTACGTTGTGGGCGGACAGAACTTTTGTGCCGGATTGAGTCCTGAAAAAATCATAAACCAGCCAGAAGCAACATATACTGATAACGAAGCCGAAAAGACGGGCAGAGTGTGTCCGCATAAAATATAGCAAGTTTTATTGGGTGGAGGTTTATTTATGAAGGTTGAAAAGAAAGCGGTTCGTTCAGGTATTTTAAAGTTAGAAAAAAATGTGCAGATTACGCTTGATGAGGATATGAATGTGCCGGATACCCGGCCGGATGTGGAAAAGATTATAGAGAGCCGGGGCGAGGTACATATTGATGAGATAGAAGTGCTGACAGACCGTATGCGCCTGCGGGGGAATTTCCTCGTGCAGATTTTGTATCTGAGTACGGATAAAGAGCAGCAGATTTCCTGCATGGAGCATGAGTTTTCCATAGAAGAATTTATGAATGTGGAGGGTGCAGAAAGCAGCGATATCGCAAAGGTGACGGCCGACCTTGAAGATCTCACGATTTCCATTATCAATTCCAGAAAATGTGGTGTGCGTTCTGTTATATATTTTCACATAGCCATTTCCGAAATGAAGTTTGTGGAGTGTACGACTGGAATTGAGAAAAAGGAAAATGTCCAATGCTTATATGAGTCTCCGTCCATGACGGAAATTATCATGAATAAAAAAGATATTCAGAGGATTAAGGCAAGTGTCAGCCTGCCAGCAGGTAAGCCGAATATCAAAGAGATTCTCTGGAATTCAATGCAGCTTCGGGATGTAGATATCCGTATGATGGAAAATAAATTATCTATCCGGGGAAGTCTTTTCCTGTTCATTCTTTATCAGGCAGAAGAGGGTAGCGAATCACTGCAATACTACGATTGGGAGATTCCATTTACCAACGAATTAGACTGTGCGGACAGTCGGGAGAATCTTATTGGGAATATAGCGGTAATGCTCGGAAACCATCAGGCAGTGATTAAGCCGGATATTGACGGCGAGCCAAGAGATGTGGAAATAGAGGCAGTATTAGAACTTGACCTGAAAGCTTATCGGGAATTTAAAATGCCTTTGCTTAAAGATATGTATGCAAATGACCGAAAATTAAAATTAAAAACCAGTCCGATTACATTTGAAAATCTCATTTTCCAGAATAACGCGAAAACAAAGGTAAGCCAGCGGGTGGAGGCAGCAGGAGAGATTCATAAACTTTTACAGGTTCTTAATGTAGAAGGAAATGTACGAATCGAAGACTTTCAGCTTACTAAACAGGGCATCGCAACGGAGGGACTCATTTTCTGCAAAGTTCTTTATATAGCAGGAGATGATACCGCGCCGATTCAGTCCAAAGAAATCGTTATTCCATTTGAATATTTAGTAGAAATACCAGAAGTAGCCGAGACAGACCGCTGTGAGATTCGCGGTGTGCTGGAACAGATTGGTGGTTATGTTGTGGACAGCAACGAATTAGAAATCAGGGCGGTTGCCGGAATCTATGTAACCGGTTTCTCACCACAGACAATGTATATGATTGATGAAGTAGAGGAAATTCCGTACAGTGAGGAAGAAATTTCGAGGATTCCGTCTATTACAGGCTATATCGTAAAAAGCGGAGACACTCTCTGGAATATCGCAAAACATTACGGAACGACAATAGAAAAAATGAAGCAATATAATGAAAATCTCACAGAACCATTAGAAACAGGGCAGAAATTGTTCCTGTTAAAAGAAATGGAAAGTCTCATAGGGGAGTGACATCCTCCACCTGCCGTAAAGATGGGAGACTTCTTGCTGGAAGAGGATAAATACATAAAAGTAATGAACAAAAATGCCGGGGTCAGAGTAATTTCTGATTCCGTCTTTTTTGTGCTTAAAAATATATAGAAAAAGTACGCATTTACATTAAATAATTGCGTTTTATGTAGTATAAGCAAGAAAATGATAAAAATATTGTAAAAAAAAGGATAATTCTTTTCAACTTATTGATAAGAAAAAACGAGGATTGTAAAATAAGAAACATAAATAAGACACGGCATTAAGACGTATATACAACATCTATATTATGGGGATATTAGATGGATCATGTATGACGTTGCAGACATTAATAAGATTGAGAGCATAATTAAGAATTAAAAGCCGGGGAAAGGTTTAGTTATGGCAGAGAAAGAATTAAGAAGGATGAGTCGTCCTGAATTAATAGAAATTATATATGCGTTAAAATCTAATGAGGAATCTTTGCAGAAGAAGAATGCAATCGTACGATTCAGATTTCAGAGGCAGGCTTTATTGCAGAGGCTGCCCTTCAGTTGAACGATATATTTTCTACTGCCCAGGCCGCAGCCGATGATTATCTCACATCTATTAAAGCAGCGAACGTTTCAATGGAAGAAGAACAGAAAGCCGCAGAAAAGGAGCAGATGCTGAATGGAGCGGACGAGTAAAGAGGAAGTAAACATCCCCTCGATTAAAGAGATACGTCTTGAACGTCGGCGGTTAGCACGACAGAACCGTAAGCGACGCATATTTTTTAATACAACAATTACATGGGATGGTACAAATCGTACAGGTGTGCTTACTAGTTTGACTGGTAATCAGGAAGATGGAAAGATTACATTTGCACCTAATGATGACAAGAGTGAATTAGTTACAAACGTAGTCAACAAGAAAGGTTCCACTCTCCCATCCACCGGTGGTATCGGTACAACAATCTTCTACGTTGTTGGTGCTATCTTAATGGTTGGAGCAGCAGTTCTTTTTATCACAAAGAGACGTGCTGAGAACTAATCCGTTCTGAATGTTTATAACAACAATTTGATATTATGAGATTTTCAGGGGCAGGGGCTTTTAGCTCCTGTCCCAATCTTAAAGGTAAATATATGCCTGCACAGTTACACAAACAAGATTTTGTGAGAGCATAAATATACAAAAGGAAATGACATCAGGGAGAGAACTATGAAGTCTGGAAAGAAGTCAGAGAAAAAATCAAAGAAAACATTGAAAAAAAAGAAGTTGAGTTCGAATATTACCACTATCATTTTAATATTGATTTTCCTCGTGGGGCTGTCCGTGATGTTATATCCGACCGTGAGCAATTATATTAATCAGAGGCATCAGTCAAAGGCGATTGCGGCATACGATGAAAAGGTGTCGGAAATGAAGCCGGAGGATTATACGAAGTATTTTGAAGCGGCGGAGAAGTACAATAAGAAGCTTGCGAAAAATCCATCTGCATTTTATAACCCGGATGAAATTAAAGGTTATGAGAAAATACTTGATATTAGTGGTACAGGTATTATGGGTTATATCACAATCAAGAAGCTTGGTGTAGAGCTTCCGATTTATCATGGAACAGATGAGGGTATTTTACAGATTGCGGCCGGACATTTGAAAGGAACCAGTTTTCCGGTTGGCGGAGACAGTACGCACAGTGTTATTTCTGCCCACCGTGGTCTGCCGAGCGCAAAGCTTTTTACAGACCTCGATAAAATGGAAGTAGGAGATACATTTACTATTACAATTTTGAATCGAGAGATTACTTACGAGGTTGATGATATTTATATCGTTCTTCCAGATGAAACGGATAGCCTGCAGATTGAAGATAAAAAGGATTACTGTACCCTGATGACCTGTACACCGTATGGTATTAATACACATCGTCTGCTTGTGCGTGGCCATTGTATCGGAACCGGAGAACCGCAGCATATCCATGTTACAGCAGAAGCGTTCCAGATTGACCCGACAATCACGGCATCCGTTATGGGAATTATTCTTCTTATCATGCTTTTAATTCGTGTCCTTATCCGTACACGGAAAAAAGGACAGGAAGGAAAACATTTAAAATGTAATCAGGTGTTTCTTCATCTGAAAAGGGGAGATTTGATAGGCAATAATAAAAAAACAAAATAATAAAAGGCATTTAAAATGAAAACCAGCCACAAAGAGCAGATTTTCTCTTGAAGGAAAGAGATGCTTCTTGTGACTGGTTTTGTATTTTGTAAATTTTGCATAATAGGGATGCCTGACTTTCGTCCGCCCTTCCTATGCTTCCTGAATGTTATTAATTACTTCCTGCTGCTGATTAAGCAGATGTGTTTTCATCAGTTCCTTTGCCTTTATAGAATCTCTGCTGGAAATGGCATCAAGCAATTCCCGATGTTCCTCCACAAGATTAGAGCGCTGGCGAATATCTTTCACATATTCCATGCGGTAACGATAGAACTGTTCGCGCAGATTATTGATAATAGAAATAAGGCGGTCATTGTTTGTTGCGCGGAAAATGGTATCATGGAAAGTCTCATCTTTATCTACGATATCGAGAATATCCCCATTCTCTACGGAACGGATGAAGTCCTCATGAGCCTGACGTAAATCATGAAGCCCAGACTGATCAATTCGTTCGCAGGCAAGAACAGCAGCGAATTCTTCAAGAACAGTACGGATTTCGATGACATCACGAAGATTTTTTTCTGTGATTCTGGCTACTTGAGCACCTTTTCGTGGAATCATGATAACCAGGCCTTCCAGTTCTAACTTACGAATAGCTTCTCTTACAGGAGTACGGCTTACACCGAGGCGGTTGGCAAGAGAAATTTCCATGAGACGTTCTCCCGGTGCGAATTCACCAGTAATAATTGCCTGGCGAAGTGTGTTAAATACAACGTCACGAAGTGGCAGATATTCATTTACATTAAAGTTAGTGTCTTTCATTAGTTGTTTCTCCTTCCCTTTTTCGCTGTATATTTATCCCCCTGTGTCAGCGAACTGTTTTTTTTCGAAAAATGATTATGATTTTTCTGCGATTTCGACCGTGGGAGATTTTTACTAAATGGGCGGACAACGGCGGTCTGCCGGATTCCCGGGTCATTATGGAAAAATTCAGCTGCCTTTCCGGCGGCTTCTCTTGAGGTAAATATACCAAATACGGTGGAGCCACTTCCGCTCATAAGCGCATTGACAGCTCCTAATCTTCTCATATCTTTTTTTATCTGTACGATAGCTGGATAATGCTTTTCTGTAACCTGTTCTAATACATTACCCATACGGTCGGTGATACCTGTAAGGTCACCGTGGCTGATGGCCTGAATCATTCCGTCTATGTCTGGATGGGCTGTCTGTTCATCGAGATGCAGGTGCTCATATACAAACTTTGTAGACATAGAGAAAGATGGTTTTACAATTAAAAACCAGCATGGCGGAATAGAAGGAAGAGGAGTTAATATCTCACCGATTCCTTCAGAAAGTGCGGTTCCTCTCATAATGCAAAATGGAATGTCTGCGCCAAGGGTAAGCCCATGTTTAATAAGCTCGTCCTGTGTTATTCCAAGAGAAAATAGCTGATTCATGCCTACCAGAGCAGCGGCAGCATCGGTACTTCCGCCGGCCATTCCTGCAGCAACAGGGATGTGCTTTTCAATTGCTGCATCAACACCGTCTGAAATATTATATGCAGTACGTATCGTGTCAATGGCCCGATAGACAAGGTTCTTCTCATTGAGGGGGAGGTAAGGCAGATTCGAAGAAAGACGAATCTGTCCGCATGTATTCTTCTGTAAAGTAATGTAGTCAAAAAGCTTCACTGTCTGCATAATCATTCTGACTTCGTGGTAACCGTCTTCCCGCCTTCTAAGTACGTCCAGTCCCAGATTCACCTTGGCATATGCTTTCAAATGTAAGGGCTGAGTCATAAAAATTGTACCTCCTCTGTATCTTGTATACAATTATTATAACGCATTTTTGCAAAAAATCAAGAAAGAAACACCTGTATAAAAAAGAAAAAATTTCTCAATACTAACAGAGTATTTTTGCGGAAAATATAGGGAGAAATATTCTTAATGTTATGTGGGTATAACAATTTGAGATTCCAGTAAAATATTAAAAGTTTGTAAGCCTGCAGGCAAAAGTTTAAGAATAATAAATAAGAGATTTTAGTGGCATATTTTTAGTGGCCTATTAAAAAGAGCTGGAGGGGAAAAGTGCGAATAAAGTATAACAGAGACCAGAAAATAAAAGGAAAGCTTACCCGGAATTTTGATAAAGATTACGCATTTTTGGAGAAAGCATTAGACCGGAGCGGGGATATTGTAAAAAATGTATTTTATGTAGGAGACAACGCTGATATACAAAGTATTATGGAAGAGCAAACAGATGCAAATACGGACAGTGACGCAAACAGTATTATGGAAGAGCAAACAGATGCGGATACAGACAGTGACATAAGCAGTGCTACGAAGGGGCAAACAGATGCGAATACAGACAGTGACATAAACAGTGATATAGGTAGAAAAACAGTTTCGAAAAGAATAGTGAAAACTACGCAGAACAATAAAAAAATAAAGCCTAAAAAAGCAGCAGTCATCTATGTCGATGGAATGACGGATGCAGATATGGTGGAAGACTTCGTGATCCGTCCTCTCCTTAAAAATAAATGTGAAAAAACAGGGCAGGATTTCCTCTCTTATGTAGAAAATCATGTGATGGAAACAGTGGACTGGAAAGAGGATGAAAGTTTTGAAGATATTTTAACAGATATCTTATCAGGAAATACCCTGCTTTTGCTGGAAAGCTGCCCGAAAGCCATTATTTTATCTACAAAGAAATACCCATCAAGAGGGGTAGGGGAAACCCAGCAGGAAATGGTTATCCGCGGTCCGAAAGATAGTTTTACAGAAAATATGCGAATAAATACGGCATTGATTCGCCGCCGAATCCGTGATTCTCGCCTGAAAATGGAGCATACGATGGTTGGGGAGCGCTCCAAAACAGATTTGGCAATTGTATACATGGATGATCTTGTTCAGCCGGAACTTCTTGAAAAGGTAAGACAAAAAGTAAATGCACTCAGCTTTGATGGTATTTTAGATGGAGGAATGGTAGAGCAGCTTTTAGAAGAAAATGTATGGACACCATTTCCACAATTTCAACATACAGAACGGCCGGATAAGGCGGCAAGTGGATTACTGGAGGGGAGAATCGTTCTTGTTGTGGATAACTCTCCGGGCGTGTTAATTTTGCCCGTCACTTATCAAATGTTTTTTCAGGCAGGTGACGATTACTATACCCGATTTGAAGTGGCATCATTTGCCCGTTTGCTTCGCTTTGCAGCTTCATTGTTTGCGATAGGATTTCCGGGATTGTATGTTGCCATAGCAGCATTTCATACAGAAATGCTCCCAACATCCTTTTTGTTATCCATTGCAACAGCACGAACTGGCATCGTCATTCCAGTTGCTTTAGAAGTTTTGCTTATGGAATTTCAGTTTGAACTATTAAAAGAAGCAGGAATTCATTTGCCCGGACAGCTCGGAGGAACAATAGGCATTGTCGGCGGCCTCATCGTAGGCCAGGCAGCAGTGGAAGCGGGAATTGTCAGTACAATCGTTGTTATCGTTGTATCTTTTACAGCTATTGCATCATTTATCGTGCCAAATGAATCCTTTGGCGCCGTATTTCGTTTGTTAAAGTTTCTTTTTATTGTTACTGCAGCAATATGGGGAATTTACGGCTATCTTCTCACTTTTGCCGCATTATTATTGCATTTATCTCAGATAGAATCCTTCGGTGTTCCATATATGCTGCCTTCTGTTTGTGGGGAAAACTTAAATTATGATGATAAAAAGGATCATTATGTTCGCTATCCATTTGCTTATATGAAAAAAAGACCAGTATTTACGAGAGAGGGCCGGAGAATTCGAAAAAGATAGATACGCTATCAAAAAATTTACAGGCAGAAGATGTAATGATTCGTGTAGGCGTGTTTGCCGGATTCGGATAGGAGAATCGAAAAAATTTACAGGCAGAAGATGTAATGATTCATAAAAGGATGAAGAAAAGAAAACGAAAATAGAATGAAAATAAAATGGGGGACGGTCAAAGAGGAGGATGTATAAAATGTATGAAAATAAGATTTCTGCAAGGCAGTTACGCAGAATGATCTTTATAGAAACATTTGGAGCGGGAGCATTATCTATACCGGCATTTGCCTGCTATAAAGAACAGAATGGCTTTTGGAGCCTGATTTTTTATGGGGTGTTTTTGGCGGGAACGATTGCCTTTTTTATTATTTTTTCTGGGAAAATAAGTGAAGAAAATTTTGAAAACAGAAAAATAGGTAAGACAGGTCTGGCAAGGGATGCAAATATCAATGTTTCAAAAATGCAAACAAGGCTTAAATCTATAAATTTTCCGGAAGTTTTACCACAGCCAATAAAATTTGTATACATGATTCGTTTTTTCATAAATGCAGTAGCACTTTTTTATTTCTTTGGTAAGACAATTCAGACTGTTTATATGCCAAAAAGCAGCTTTTTATTTATTATTTTTCCTGCTGCGATTTTGCTTTGCTACAGCTTGTATACAACATTACAAAAAAGAGCCAGATTTTTAGAAATCATTTTTCCGTGGATTATAACGACATATTTTATTGCTGTGATTTTATCATTTATCGGAATTGAAAAAGCAATGCAGATAGGGAATGCAGGAGAACTCTGGCAAGGAATTCTTTCAGATAATATTTTCCGAAGCATGGGAAACGGATATTTGATGTTACTGTGCAGCAGTCCAATAGAATTTCTCTTGTTTTTGAGGCCTGCTGCCGAAGAAAGAGGAACCGAAACAAAAAATAGAAAAGTAGAGGACAAAAATAATAAAGAAGGTAAAAATAATAGAGAAGGTAAAGATGATAAAGCAATACGGGACATAATAACAGCCGTCGCAGGTGCAATTCTCTGTAATGTTTTATTTTGTTTCCTTTCCGTGCGAACACTTGGCCCAACTCTCACAAGCCAGTCAGAATGGCCAGTCATCAAAATGATGCAGCTAATCCGAATGCCGGGCGGGTTCTTAGAACGATTTGATATCCTGCCGATTATATTTTGGATACTGTGCATGATGGCGGTTTTAAGCGGTTATCTCTATTATGGATGGAGTATTTTTCGAACACGCTCTAGAGCGTGTTTGAAAAACATTTTAAGTTGTTCATTTTAACCAAATTAATATTG
>ENA-OURZ01001747-OURZ01001747.1-human-gut-metagenome-genome-assembly--contig:-NODE-1747-length-22763-cov-7.403822_pt1 | contig 22763 bp, 17 predicted proteins | sample MGYA00242073_ERZ509195 | MGnify/ENA primary metagenome ERZ509195 (study PRJEB26280, sample SAMEA2338837) | human gut metagenome | biome: human gut; feature: human-associated habitat; material: faeces...
ATTGGAGTTTTATGCTTTATAATCACACTTTTATTATATGCGAAATCTATGAAAACCACAACCAAAATCACAAAATTATTAAGATTTAATGATTATCAATCACACTTTTATGTGAGATAGTGAGAAATTTTTTCTACAAAAAGCAATAGAGGAACTAAGAGAAAAATACATTAAAGATCCACCTGAAGGAATGACTGCACAGCTTGTAAAAAACATATACAGGCTTTTATATTAGTGTTTTCTCCGAAGGGAGAAATTTCCTAATATTAAAAATAGCCGCTAAGGAAGTTATCCCTAACGGCTGTAAATACTATCTGATTATAATTCTCTTTTTCCATTTACTCTTCTTTCCAGAGTAAATATCATATCCTTACCCATAAGCCTTAATCCTCAATCTGCGGAATATTGACCAACTGCTGCAGCTTCTTCTCAAGAATAGTCTTATCCGGTAACTGTAACTGATACTGAGATACCAGCATCGGTGACATCGTTCTGCTCATAGCATATTCTACCACCTCATCATTCTTAGATGCACAAAGAAGCAAGCCAACACTCGGGTTTTCATTCTCTTTCTTTACCTGTCTGTCTAATGCTTCAAGGTAAAAATCCATCTTGGATATATACTCCGGTTTGAATTTGCCAATCTTTAATTCCATTGCTACAAGGCATTGCAAACCTCTATGATAAAATAATAAGTCAATTCGGAAGTCATCTCCTCCGACCTGAACTTTGTATTCTTCATCAATGAAAGTAAAATCTTTACCTAACTCCAATATGAAATCTTTCATATTTCTTATAAGAGCTTTTCGCAAATCATTTTCATGATATTCATTTGGCAAATCCAAAAATTCCATAACATAAGAATCAAGAAATGGATTCTCGCCTAACTTCTTAACCGACTCCGGTAACAACACGTCCTTAGATAGCATATATCTTTCGTAATATCCACTGTCTAGCTGTCGCTCCAACTGACGTTTAGAATAATTCTCCTTAATACAAAGGTGAATATAAAATTCACGCTCTTCATCACTCTTACAACCCGACATTATCAACAAGTGATTCGTCCAGCTAATTTGTGTCACCACTGGTGTCACAATTTCATTATCCTTATAAGTTTCATAGAATTGCTTCATCCTATAAAGTCCTCTTCGGTTAAAGCCCTTTATTCCGGGAAACGCCTCCTGTATTTCACTTGCAATACCATCAATATATGCATCACCAAAAGCACATTCCACCTTTCAAACTAGTGTCACCACTGGTGTCACAAATTCATTTTAACCATTTTGAAAGAAAACTATAATCTTCTTCAAAACTAACCCTGTCTCAATTATATCAAGACAGGGTTAATCTCTCAATTACTTTTTTCCAAAAGCTCCTTGGCTTTCTGCATCTCGATCTTCTCATGCAGGTTGGTGTTATACAGCTTGTAAAGGTCTGTATTTGCCTGCTTGCGGAATTTTACTCCATACGACATTTCTGGTATGATAATGATTTCTCATTGAATCTGTAATTGATATATTTTGATTTTCACCTCACAATCCCAAAGCTATCCATACTTATATCTAACATGAATAAAAGGTGATTTTTTGCCATACGCAAAAAGCTGTAAAACTCAATGCGAATTTTACAGCTTCTTAAATAAATGTGTGCTGGTTACAGAGATAAAAGTGTGCAGGATTTTTGAATAACATTATGTAGGGATATGCGAAGCAACCGTTCTTCCATTACTCCGCATATCTGAAAAAAACTAATTGATGTAGTTAGCTGCTGCTCCCATATAAGCGATTGCTTCATCAGCTGTCAGATACTGACCTTCCATAACAAGGGAAAAATCTGAATTTGCAATTGCAACGGAACCGTCGTCTGCTTCTACGAATACTGCTGAGAAATCATCACCTGTGTAAACATCTGTTGTGCTGATCTCAGTCCAGTCAATGTTATCTTCATCTGTAATATTTGTTACATTAGAATCATCATATGCTCCACAAAGGACATCTCCCTGTCCATCCTGTGGAACGATCATTAATGAAACATAGCTATATCCATCCGGATCTCTAAAGAGTGTGATCACATACTCTGTACTATCATCATCCACTGCATATAATGCTGCATCAACAAGATCTGCTGTTACATCAAGAAGTGAAAATCCTTCTTCCTCTGTTGTTGCTGTTGCTTCTGCTGCATCTTCCACATCCACTGCATCCTCTTCTGTGTCTGCTGCATCATCAGATGCTGTGTCTGTTGTAGTTGTCTGCTGGTCATTGTCAGCTGGTGCTGCTGCATCAGATGAACCACCACATGCTGTAATATTAAGAGCCATTGCTCCAACAAGTAAAACGGTCAGTAATTTCTTTTTCATTTGTTCTCCTCCATCTATCTGATTTTGATTAAGATACTTCCTATTTATTGTCTATTCTGCACTACATTAACAAAATTGCTATCTATACTCCTGCACACTTGTATCTCTGCAACCAGCTTATTTTTCATTTAAAAAAAATTTTTGTGCAATGCCTTATCTGGCATGGTTTCTTTTTCTTTTCGCAAACATTCCTGCAAGTCCTGCGCATGAAAGCATCAGAAATGCTGTACAAAGTGCCATGCTGAAATCTTCGCCCGTCTTTGGAGATTTTGCACTCTGGTCAGCGTTTTCGGCTACCGTAAAGTTTGTTGCCGCTGTTCCATCTGTCCAGACAAGTTCAAAGGAATGGTTTCCTGCTGACAGACTCTTAAGGTATTCCGGTTTGAAGGTAATGATGGTAGATCCTTCTGTGACCGTATAATTGACCGGATCAACCGTAACTCCATCCACTTTGACCTCACGGAATTTTGAAATCTCACCGCTTCCTCTGATTGCAAGGCTTCCATCTGTATTCTGTGTCCATGAACTGCCCGCTCCATCTAAAATATCATATGCTACCTGAACCGGTGCTGCAGCTGCCGAAGATGCCGGTGCTGTTGTGGTTGATGCAGCCGGTGTTGATGTCGCCGGTGCCGGATCCGGTGTCGGGGTTGTTGCTTCCGGTGTCGGATTTGGAGCCGGTGTTGGGGTTGGCTCTGGTTTTGGTTCCGGATTCGGTGTTGGGGTTGGATCCGGTGTTGGTTCTGGTTTTGGATTCGGTGTCGGGGTTGTCTCACTGTCCTTATAGGTTGCTTTGATCGTAGTTGGTGCTATTTTGGTTGTCACAGTAGTTGTCGCACTATTCTCATCAGCAATAACTGCGTCGCCATACATCTTCACCCACTTATCAAATACTTTTCCATCTGCAGCCGGATTTGCTGTAATCGTTACAACAGTACCCTCCACATACGTTCCATTACCTGTACCATCGATAATTTCCAAGATATAAACAGGCTTATCTGCATCCGGAACTGTTACCACAAAGGCTGGACTTTCCTCATGATTTTTATCCCCTTTGTATCTTACCTCGTAGGTTCCTGCTGAAAGTCCGGTAATCTCTGTGCCGGTGCAGGCTATATATGAGCTGTCCCCGGATTTACGGTATTCCATATTCTCATTCACGACTGTAATCTTACCGTCACTGCCACCTGCGGTAGTAGGTTTCTCTCCCACCAGACCAGTAGGAGCATTCTGCGATGCTTTTGTGATTTCCCAGTTAAAAGTCTTTTCGTTTGCTGTTCCATCTTCCCATGTTTTGCCAGCAGACGGTTTTATAATCACCTCATAAGTACCTGCATCTGTTGCACTATTTGTTCCATCAGCAACTTCATAATTTTCACCTAATTCAATACCAGTATGTTCTTTTTCATCATATGTAAATCTGTTTGGAACAGGATCCGGTACAATAGGTAATTTTTCTTTGCATTTTAATACAACTCTAGCTCCCGCATCCGTACCTATTTCGTAAGCACTATTATCAGAGAAAAAACAGCCTGCACTTGCAACATCACTGGTAATCGTAACCGGAGAATCATCTGTTGGAGTATCATATGCAGTCACACCTATTGTTTCTTTTCCTGTCAGAGAGTCTGTTTGCACCGTTGTTTCCTGACCAAGATATAGATTATTATCTCTGTTGTCTCCAACTTTATTTCCAGTAATCTCTACCGCACCACCCAAAGTTATTGCACGGCCTTTTTCTACTATAACACCGCCTCCATCGGAAATAGCCGTGTTATTGGTAATCTTAGCCGTACCACTCATTTTAAAAGATACTTGCGATGCATGCCGTACTCCTCCACCATGCACTTCTGTTTCATTACCAGTTATTGCTCCTCCAGACATCTCAAATGTGCCACTTCCATTATTTACTCCTCCACCACTATATTGTGATTTATTCTGGGTTATTGTACCTCCGGACATAGTGAATGCATCTGCTTGATTATACACTCCTCCACCTGACGCATATGTTGCCGAACCGGCTGCTGTATTACCGGTTATTGTTCCTCCGGACATAGTGAATGTTCCACTCTTCTTATAGACACCTCCACCATACATTGCTTTATTTTCACTAATCTTTGCTGCATCAGACATAATGAATGTGCCTCCCTTGTTGAAGACACCTCCACCACGATTAGTGGTAGTATTCTTAGAGATTTCGCCTCCGGACATCTTAAATGTGCCACTTCCATTATTTACTCCTCCACCATGACTAGTGGACTTGTTTTGGAAAATATGTCCACCGGACATGCTGAACGTACCTTCATTGAACACACCTCCGCCACCATCATAGTAGTTGTTTACATATACAGGGCTTGCTGTATTATCAGTGATTGTACCACTGTACATGTTGAATGTACCTGTTTCTTTATTATATACTCCTCCGCCGTATTTAGCAGTATTCTGAGAGATTGTTCCCCCATACATTTCAAAGGTCCCTTGATTTGTGACACCACCATTGTTACCGGAAAGTTTACCATTATACATGGTAAAATTTCCAGCATTATAAACACCTTCACCGCTTACTCCTGCCTTATGAGTAATAGTTCCAACCGTTTCCTGACAGTCCGTAAGGGCAAAACTAATGCTGTTGTTTATTTTAATAACAGCATTCCCCCCCACATCATATATGTTTTGTTCATCATTACCTTCACGAGTAATGCTGTATCCATTCAGGCATAATGTTACGCCATTTGGACACTCCCATGCACTATCGATCGTCACTTCTTGCGTCAGATAGTAATATCCTTCTCCATTTATTCCATTAAGATCAGAAATCCCTGTCCATTCCTTTTCCTCATGACTACAATTTCCAGCTGTCAGCTCCCCAGTTCCGCATACGCAATGCTTATGCTCAGGATTCCCCGCAGCTGTTACGTTCTGCTCACTTTCCCCTTCAGCCTTCGCATGCACTGTTCCATCCGGTACTGCCGGAACAAGTCCTGCCACCATTCCGAATACCAGTAAGCCGGAAAGTATTTTTGCAATTCCTTTGCCCATTCTCTTTTTTCTTATCATGTGTATTCTCCTCCTGCATTTGTTTATTTTTTCACAATATGGCACTTTACCATTTTTTTCATTTTATCACAGCGTTCACCCAAAACCCGGATTTCGGCGTGAGTTGTAATTATATGGCGTGAATTGTAAGATGCAGGCTTGCTTTGGTTTTCCGAATTTTTTATAATGGATGTATCATAACTGTGAAACAAGGAGGACTGCCACATGCTGCTACAGATTTTAACTTATACACACCACTTAACGACAATGCTGTTTGGCATTTTTCTGTCCGCCTTTTTTCTCGGTGTAAAACAGAATAAGAAAAATGTCTGCATTCTTCTTGGCGGTGGAGCAGTATCCGGACTTTTCTTTCTGATCTGCAATACGGTATTCGGTTCGTTGTTCACGGAAGCCGTCTATCCGATTTTCGTGCATCTGCCGCTTTTTCTGCTGCTGGTGTTTTATTACCGTTTCCGCTGGCTGCCTTCCATAATCTCTATTATGACCGCCTATCTGTGCTGCCAGTTCAGCAACTGGGCAGGTATTTTTGCCTTATCCCTGAGCGGATTGGACTGGGTTTATTACCTTGTAAGGATTATCGTGACTGTTGCCGTTTTCGCTTTCTTAAGCCGGTATCTGTGCCAGACTACCGCACTGCTTTTTGCAAAATCTGACCGGGAACTGTATATCCTCGGGGCAATGCCATTCGTCTATTATGTGTTTGATTACTCTACCACAAAGTTCTCCATGCTTCTCTACTCCGGAAATAAGGTGGTCGTGGAATTTCTCGCATTTGCCATGTGTATTTCCTATGTCATTTTCCTGTTCGTCTATTTTCAGGAATATGAGTTGAAAAACCGTGCTGAACAATACGGTCAGCTTACCAATATGCAGTTGAACTCCCTGCATTCGGAGATCGAACAGGTCCGCAGCAGCGAACACCGCATGAAGATCCTGCGGCACGACATGCGCCATCATCTTGCTGCCATCCAGACTTTTATCTCCCAGCAGGAACCGGAGCGCGCACTTGATTATATTCAGGAGATCAATAAGCAATATGACGACACTGTCATCCACTCTTTCTGCAGAAATGAGCTGCTGAATTCGGTTCTTTCCATTTACCAGACACGGTTTTCGGAAAATCAGATCGTTTTTGACGTACAGATCCAGACTTCGCAGACACTCTGCTGCTCTGAGATGACTTTCTGTGCGATCCTTTCCAATCTTCTGGAAAATGCAATGCATGCGGTCACGAAGCTCCCTGTGGAAAAACGTATCGTGCATCTGAGCATTTTTGAAAAGGGAAACCACCTTCTGATCCTGCAGAAGAATCCGGCTTCAGCGACACCTGTTTTTTCAAACGGTATCCCGGTTACAACGGCAAAGAATCACGGTATCGGTGTTCAAAGCGTCATTTATTATGTCGAGAAGGAACATGGACAGTACCAGTTTTACATGGAAGGTGAGGACTTTGTAGTCCGCATTATTCTTTAAGCGAGGAAATTTATTATGGTAAAGATTGCGATTTGTGATGATGAAACTGAATTTTTGGATCTGCTTTCAGACAGTCTTGATTCCTGGTGCCGGGCGCATCAGTTGACACTGCAGCTCTACCGGTTCACAAACGGTGACGAACTGATCTCCGCACACAGGGCTTATGGCATGGATCTGATCCTGCTTGATATGATCATGCCCCTTTTGAGCGGCATGGATACCGCACGCGAACTGCGCCAGCATGACCCGCACGTTCCGATCATTTTTCTGACTTCCTCACCGGAATTTGCGCTGGAATCTTATGAAGTCCGCACTTTCTGGTATCTGTTGAAACCTCTTGACGAAGTGCGTTTCCATGCGGTCCTCGACAGCTGGTACGAAGTCCACAAGGCTTCCATGGCTCATTTCGCAGCAAGAACAGATTCCGGCTACCAGGCGATTTATTTTCAGGATGTCGAATATCTGGAAGCGCAGAATAAGAATGTCTTAGTCACATTGAAAGACGGCTCGGTGATCTCCATAAAAGAACCCTTTCACCAGTGTGAAACAATTTTCACAGTGGAAAAAGGGTTTTATAAATGCCACCGCAGCTATATTGCAGCGTTAAGCTGCGTGGAAAAGTTCGGTAAAACCTCTCTCTTCACAAAATCCGGCGCACAGATTCCGATTTCAAGAGACAATTACGCTAATTTTAAGGATGTTTATTTTTCCTATATGTTTCCGCAGGAATGATCCGGCTATTGGATTCCAAAGGACGCAAGCTTCATGTCCTCGTTGAACGCCAGTGTGTAATGCACCTCGATGTTTTCATATTCTGCAGTCACGTAAACGGCTGCGATATGCGCACCTCTCTGTATGATCTCCGCATCCTGCATTGTTTCAATGGAAACAAAATCTCCCCAGTCTTCCGAAATCCGCGCCTTGCCCTCGTCCATGCGCTCTTTGTTCATGATCTCCTGCATGTCCGGGACAACAAGGCTTTGCAGGCTGTCAAAATCCTCTGCATTCAAAAACCCTATGATTTTTTCCGCCTGTGCCTTCACTTCCTCTTCGCTGAACACTTCACTCTCTGCCAGCGCTTTGTTCTGCGGCTGCATCCAGTAAGTTGCAACGGATGCTGCCACAAGGATCACTGCGACAATGATGATGTTGCGGATGCGCTTTTTCTTCTGCTCCGGTGTCAGCACTTTTTTTGTTTTTATCTTACTCATTTTTCTCTCTGCACTTTCTTTTTTCTGCATATTAGTCCCTGATCGCATCCAACGCATTCGAAATATCTGCGATCAGATCTTCCTTATCCTCTAAACCGAGACTGATGCGGATCAGCTCTGCCGGAACACCTGCCTCTTTCAGCTGTTCATCTGTCATCTGTCTGTGCGTGGAGGTCGCCGGATTCAGACAGCAGGTTCTTGCATCTGCCACATGTGTCTCGATCGCTCCAAGCTTTAAGTTCTGCATAAAAGCAGACGCAGCCTCCCTGCCGCCCTTTAATCCGAATGAAACGACACCGCATCCGCCGTGTGGCAGGTATTTTCTGGCACGTTCATAGTATTTGCTGGAAGGCAGGCCCGGATAGTTCACATAGGCTACCTTTGGATGTTTTTCCAGAAATTCTGCAACTGCCTGTCCGTTTTCCACATGCTTAGGCATACGCACATGCAGTGACTCCAGTCCAAGGTTTAACAGGAATGCATTCTGTGGCGACTGGATGCATCCGAGATCACGCATAAGCTGTGTTGTACATTTTGTGATGAATGCGCCCTCATTGCCAAATTTTTCTGCATAGGTCACGCCATGGTAGCTCTCATCCGGTGTACAAAGTCCCGGATATTTGTCTGCGTGTGCCATCCAGTCGAATTTTCCGCTGTCAACGATCGCACCGCCTACTGCCGCACCATGTCCATCCATGTATTTGGTGGTGGAGTGTGTCACAATATCCGCACCCCACTCAAATGGTCTGCAGTTGACCGGAGTTGGAAATGTATTGTCTATGATAAGAGGTACACCATGCGCATGCGCCGTTTTTGCAAAGAGCTCAATATCTAATACTGTCAATGCCGGATTGGCGATCGTCTCGCCAAACATCAGTTTTGTGTTCGGACGGAATGCAGCGTTTAACTCCTCCTCCGATGCGTCAGGAGACACGAAGGTTGCCGTGATCCCCATTTTGGCAAGCGTAACTGCAATGAGGTTGAAGGTTCCGCCGTAGATCGAGGATGATGCCACGATATGGTCTCCACTCTCACATATGTTGAATATGGCAAAAAAGTTCGCTGCCTGTCCGCTTGAGGTCAGCATTGCGGCTGTGCCGCCTTCCATTGCTGCGATCTTGGCTGCGACATGATCATTGGTCGGATTCTGCAGCCGTGTATAGAAATATCCGGATGCCTCAAGATCAAACAGTTTTCCCATGTCCTCACTGGTGCTGTATTTGAAAGTGGTAGACTGGATGATTGGAATCTGCCGCGGCTGTCCATTCTCCGGGGTATATCCTGCCTGTACGCATTTTGTGCCTATTTTATAATCGTTCATTTTATTTTCCATGCCTTTCCGCAATCTGCCCATCGTATCCGGCAGTCACATTATTGTCAAACTGATCTGCACCATGATCTCTGCTGCAGATCATCAGTATTATTACTGTAGCATTATAAGCGCCGTTTTTCAAGAATTGTTTTTCCTGTCTGCCCGGAAGTAAAACACTTGCAGAAGTATGCTATTTTCGATAGTATATAAGTATCAGATGTACGGATACAGTTTGAGTCAGAACAGGTAGTTGTCTGATCGATCCTGAAGATAAAAGGAGGCATCCTCATGACCGAACAGGAGATCAAGGATATTTTACAACAACAGAACCACTTTTTTTCCAGTGGCAAAACGATTCAGGCGGAATTCCGTCTGAAACAGTTAGAAAGTTTGAAAGAGGCTATGATCCGCCATGAAGCCGACCTCGCTGCGGCACTGAAGGAGGATCTTGGAAAGAGCCGGATGGAGAGCTATATGTGTGAGATTGGGCTGACGCTGTCGGAGCTTACCTGGATGCAGAAGCATCTCCGCAGCCTTATGCGCAGCAAACGTGTTTCCACCCCGGTCGCCCAGTTTGCAGCAAAGAGCTTCCGCTCCCCTTCCCCTTACGGAACCGTGCTGATCATGAGTCCATGGAATTACCCGGTGTTACTGACACTCGATCCGCTGATCGATGCCATAGCAGCCGGGAATACTGCGGTCGTAAAACCAAGCGCCTACGCCCCTTGCACATTCAATGTCATGAAGACCATGATCGAAGAATGTTTTCCGGCACATTATGTTGCAGTGGTCGATGGCGGCCGCGCAGAAAATCAGGCATTGTTACAGCAGCGTTTTGACATGATCTTTTTCACCGGCGGAAAGACTGTCGGACGGGAGGTACTCCGACATGCGGCTGAATATTTAACCCCTGTCACGTTAGAGCTTGGCGGAAAGAGCCCATGTATCGTTGACTCCACCGCTAAGATCCGGCTTGCCGCAAAGCGTATTGTCTTCGGCAAGTATTTAAACTGCGGACAGACCTGTGTTGCGCCGGATTATATTCTCTGTGACAAACGCATCCGTGATGAGCTTATCACTGCGATCTTAGCTGAGATTGAAAAGCAGTTTGGGAAAGAACCTCTGAAAAATCCGAATTACGGAAAGATCATCAACGAAAAGCATTTTGAACGCATTCTCGGGCTGATCAATGGGGAAAAGCTTGTGTATGGGGGACAGTCCGAGCCTGAATCGCTCCGCATTGCACCTACCGTTCTCAATAATATTACGTGGGACGACGCTGTGATGGGCGAAGAGATCTTCGGACCACTGCTTCCGATCCTCACCTTCGACACATTAGACGAAGCGCTTGATACCGTGGAATCCCACCCTCATCCGCTTGCGCTTTATTTTTTCAGCGAGGACAAGGCTGCACAGAAGAAGGTCTTAGATACCTGCCGTTTTGGCGGCGGCTGTATCAATGACACGATCATTCATCTTGCAACGAGCGATATGCCATTCGGCGGTGTCGGTGAGAGCGGCATGGGCAGCTACCACGGCAGGGTTGGTTTTGAAACCTTCAGCCATTACCGCAGTATTGTCGATAAGAAAACGTGGATGGATCTTCCGATCCGGTATCAGAAATATACCGGATTGAAAGAAAAGATGCTGCGGATGTTTTTGAAATAAGGGGGATTATACTCCCCTTTTATTTCCCTGTCTGCTGTGCTTTAGTTATTATATCTTTAATGTCCTCGACTCCTTCTATTCTGTTTATGCCAAAACATTTCTTACCGGCATCCTTTAGAGAAGCTCCAATATGATATCCTTCTTTACCATCTATAATCAGAAACCTATCATGAAAAGATGCTGTTTTTTTTACGGTAAGTGTTGGATACTGTGCATTAAAATTTGCTATATCCTGAGCCGATAACTTTGTATTAGGCAACGTGTATGTATAAACATTCACCCCTATATTCTTCTTAGCCAAAATGTTCAAAGTAATAATATCAATATATCCGTCAATAAGAATTATCTCCTTTTGGGCATGAGTAATAATATTTGTGAGTAAACTGAAAGCATCAAATATCTGTCCGTCAAAAAAATCTTCTGACATTCCTCTTCATGATTGGATATATATTCAAATATTTTTGTAAAATTTTCCTCCGCATCTTTTTGTAATTCCAGTTGTTTCAGTTCAACAGCATTAATCCTTTCAAACAAAAGAGCATTGCTTGAAATAAAATGCCGCATTTCGCGAAATGCACGCATTATAAAAATACTTTGTTTTTCTGCAATTTCACCACTTAACACTGTCGCCAACATATAAATTCCCTGTTCGGTAAAAACATGGGGTAAATATCTGCTTTTGGGATTTATATTTGCGGTCGGAAATTTCGACCGCAAATCGTTTACTTCCTCCCTCGTCATTTGAAACATAAAATCTTCCGGAAATCTATTTTTATTATTCTTTACTTGTTCATTTAGTCTTTTCACTGTATAACCATACAGTATAGCCAGATCACAATCTAACATTATCTGTTTTCCGCGAATCGTATATATTAATTTTGATAGTTCAATATCCTGCTGCAGTAATGTTGGTCTCTCAACTATATTGGTAATTTCGTTCATCAAATTTCCTCTCTGGTTATTTTGAAGTTCCAAAACAAAACCTCAAATCCGAATCACAATATACAAATTCATTTTATATTTCTTCAAGACTTTGTATCTTCTTTAAAGCCTCCATATAAGCCATCAGACGCTTCTGCTGTTCTTCCTTAAGTCCATGATAATCTTGAACCAATTGAATATCATAAGGCGTAAAACAACTCTCACGACTTGTAACATTAATGTTTTCTTCATCCTCGATACCTTTTCCAGTAAGAAGTTGTTCTGGTGTTATCTGCAATACATTACAAATATCCATGATCTTATCTGCAGTAGGATTTGTCTTTCTTTTTTTCCATTCGCTGATGGTACTGGTCGCAATCCCAACCTGTTTTGCAAATTCAGCCTGTGTCATATTTCTGTCTTTCAATACTTTTAATATTCTCTCGCTGATCGTCATTTTATTTTCCTCTCGTTTTTATTCATATATATAAATTTCATATCTATGGATATATCTTATCACATTATATTCTTGTACTCAATATGAAAACAATTTTATATTTTCTCTTTTAGATAGAAAAAAGAACCGATTTCTCGATTCTTCTTTTCCAAACTCTATATTCACATTATACACTCCAATTTTTATACATAAAACTGTAATGCAAGTTCATTATAATGCAATATGTCTTCCACTTCTGCAAGCCGTGTCCTGATTTTTTCTGACGCCGGCTGTTTTGCAAGATTCTCTTTGATGCCTGTGTATATGAGCTTTTCTTTTTCAAGAAAAGTTTTCAACACAGGATGGCGGTTTTGCAGGAGTAATCCGCCATATAGGTCTGAAAGTTTCAACTCTTCCGAAGCTTTCTGTGCCTTTTCACCCTGATACTGCACTTTCATCATCGGATAGAATTTTCCTTCTTCCAACACCATGTCCTCTGCGAGAATGGCATATCCTTCTTCCCGTAAAAATTCACGGACATTCTCTATCTCGGACTGTGGCTGCAGGATGAGTTCTTTCGCAGACTGGCAGACTTTTTCCCCGTTTTTTAAGATATGCATGACCAGTCCGCCTCCCATGCCGGCGATGAGGACAGCTTCCACCTCGCCGGGTTTTAAAGCTGCCACGCCGTCTGAGAGACGTGTCTGTATGTATGCCTGCAATCCATATAAAGCAATATGTTCTTTTGCCCGCTCTAACGGTCCTTCATTGATATCCATGGCAATTGCAGCTGGAATTTTCTTCTGCTGTAACAGATAGATTGGAATATATCCGTGATCTGTTCCAACATCTGCCAGTGTATATCCCTGTGTGACAAGAGCTGCGGCTGTCATTAAACGATTTGAAATCTTTACCATTTTACTCTAAGTAATCCTTTAATTTGCGGCTTCTGCTTGGATGACGAAGTTTGCGGAGCGCTTTTGCTTCGATCTGACGGATACGCTCACGTGTTACATTGAACTCTTTTCCAACTTCTTCCAGTGTTCTTGCACGGCCGTCCTCCAGACCAAAACGGAGTGTCAGAACTTTCTGCTCTCTCTCGGTCAATGTTCCAAGTACTTCCTCCAACTGCTCTTTTAAAAGTGTGAATGCAGCGGCGTCAGCCGGAACAGGTACGTTATCATCCTGAATAAAATCTCCAAGATGGCTGTCCTCCTCCTCACCGATCGGTGTCTCTAAGGAAACCGGCTCCTGGGAAATCTTTAAGATCTCACGCACACGCTCTACCGGCATGTTCATTTCTGCTGCGATCTCTTCCGGACTTGGCTCACGTCCTAACTCCTGAAGCAGCTGTCTGGAAACACGGATGAGCTTGTTGATCGTCTCAACCATATGGACAGGGATACGGATGGTTCTCGCCTGATCTGCGATTGCTCTTGTGATCGCCTGACGGATCCACCATGTTGCATAAGTAGAGAATTTATATCCCTTGCGGTAGTCGAATTTTTCCACGGCTTTGATCAGACCAAGGTTACCTTCCTGGATCAGATCAAGGAACAGCATTCCACGTCCCACATATCTTTTTGCAATGGAAACAACCAGACGTAAGTTTGCTTCTGCAAGACGTTTCTTTGCCTCATCCCCTGCATCAAGATCTTTCTGCAAATTCTTGATCTCTTCTTTGATCTCTGCAAGTTCTTCTTCCGTTGCATTCTCTTCTCTGCTCTTTAAGATTGCGATTTTTTCCTTTGCCACAGCACCGGCTTCCATATTCTTTGCCAGCTCAATCTCTTCCTCTGCACTTAAAAGAGGTACTTTACCGATCTCCTTCAAATACATACGGACCGGATCTTCAATGGACACGCCATCCGGCACGGAAAGGTCGATTTTTTCCACTTCGATCTCGTCTTCATCATCTACATCGAGTAAAATTTCATCATCAGAATCATCATCTGTGATCCGAAGTACATCGATATTGTTTGCTTCCAGAAAATCAAGAATTTTATCAAACTGCTCTGCTTCTAACTGCATGTCCGCAAAGAAGTCGCTGATCTCCTGGTATTCCAACATGTTCTTTTTCTTTTTGGCCAAGGCTAACAGATCTTTTAACTTCTGCTGAAACTTTTCTTTTGCAGCTTCATCCATCACTGCTGCTTCTTTTTTGGTTTCCTTTACCTCGTTTTCTGTCTTTTTTGCCATTTTGTTTCATCCTCTCAAGTTTTCTACTATTTTGTCCCTAATCAATGGAAATATGCAATTTCTCCAATTCTTCCAGGTCACGTTTATCTGTTACAAGCTGCATCAGACCAGCCATATCTGTCGGTGCCAAATGCTCGGACCGATACTTGATACTGTTTTGTTTGATGCGGATAATGGTCTCTTTCAATGCCTTCTCCCGGTCTTCTTTTGACTCGACCTCATGGATTCTTGCATTGAAAAGCGCCGCAATCTCTTTCTGTGCCTCCTCATCTGGAAACATGCTGACGATCTTCGCCGGGTTTGCTTCTCCGCTCTCCTCAAACTGCTGGAATAATACTTCAGCTACCTTATGATATATCTCCTCCGTAAAATCCTTCGGTGCGATATATTTTTTTATCTTATGATATAATCCGGTATTCTCTATGAGCCATGTCAAAAGAAGTTTCTGGGATTGCTTCATCCCATCTTCTTTTTTGATTCCTCTGGCGGAGGCGTTTTTCTCATTGATACCGGTTTTTAACTGGGTTGGTTGTTTTCGGATGCCTTCCATCTGCATTCCGTATTTACCGACAAGCCGCTGTAAATCCTGCGTTGGCAGCATATATTTTTCCGCGACTGCCTGAATGTAAATATCACGCTCGATTTTTTCTGTGAAGGAGCATAGTTTCTTTGCCACTTCATGATAAAAGGCTGACTTGCTCTCCGGATCTTTCATGTCGTACTGCTGCTCTAAAATGCGTATCTCAAACATAAAGCTGTTCTCTGCATGATCGATACGATCCTGATACGCCTCTGCTCCCAAAGCCTTGATAAATTCATCCGGATCTTTGTGCGGACGCATATTAATTACCTTTGTCGTAATCCCTACTTCCTTTAAGATTGGAATCGCCCGGAGTGCAGCTTTCACCCCTGCGCCGTCACTGTCATAGGTTAAATACACTTCTTTGGTGTACCTTTTTAACAGATTCGCATGTCCTGCCGTCAGCGCAGTTCCAAGTGATGCCACCGCATTGTCAAATCCTGCCTGATGCAGCGCGATCACATCCATATATCCTTCACACAATAAAAACTGTGGTTTCTTTGTGGTCCTTGCAAAATTAAGTCCATACAGATTCCGGCTCTTATCAAAAATCGGTGTTTCCGGTGAGTTTAAATACTTCGGCTCTCCATCGCCCATCACCCTGCCACCGAAACCGATGACTTTGTTGTGGACATCCATAATCGGAAACATGGCACGGTTCCAGAATTTGTCATAGCCGCCGCGTCTCTCATCGATTGTCACAAGCCCCGACTCTTTTAAGATCTCATCCTCATACCCTTTGGAACGGAGATACCGGTATAAGTCATCACTGTACTGATCCGAATATCCCAGACCAAACTTTTTCATGGTCTCCTCAGACAATTCTCTTTTCTGGAAATAAGCGAGTGCATGTTTTCCACGGTCATTCCGCAATAATGTATAAAAATATCTGGCTGCCTCTTTGTTGATCTCCAACAGCCGCTGTTTTTTATCTGCCTCTCTCTTCTGTGCGGCAGAATATTCCTGCTTTGTCAGGGCAACACCCGCCCGGTCCGCCAAGGCTTCCATTGCCTCCCCGAAGGTAAAGTTTTCATACTGCATCATAAACGTGAAAACATTCCCTCCGGCTCCACAGCCGAAGCAGTAGTACATTTGTTTATTCGGAGAAACAGAAAACGATCCTGTTTTCTCATTATGAAAAGGACACAGTCCAAAATAGGTGCTTCCCTTTTTCGTCAGATGCACATACTGTCCGATTACATCCACGATATCATTTCTGGAACGCACTTCTTCAATTATATCATCCGAAAAATATGGCATGCTGCGTGTCCTCCTTTCGTATTAGTATCCGTCTACCTGCCAGGCCTGCGGCAGGAAGTATTCGCTGAATTTGGTGATGGCATACTGGTCGGTCATACCCGCAATGTAATCGCAGATCACGCGCTCCGTCTTTTCCCCTTCATCAAGCATGGCGAGGTATTTTTCCGGCAGAAACTCAATGTGGTCTTTGTAGAATCCAAAGAGCTGCCGGATCATTGCCTTAGCCTTCACTTCCTCACCCTTGGCAATTGGATTTGTGTATACATGATCGAACATAAAATGGCGCAGCTCAAACATGGCTTCCTGAATATCTGCTGACATCCGGATGTCATCCTGATCCATGCTGTTCATGATCACGTTATGTATGAGTGTATTTAAGCGCTGTTTTGTTGTAAAACCAAGTGTTTTACGGATCTCTGACGGAATATCATCCTCCGTCAGGATCTCTGCGCGGATCGCATCATCCACGTCATGATAAACATAGGCAATTTTATCTGATAAACGGACAACTTTTCCCTCTAAAGTATGTGGCATGGACTTGGACTGATGATTTAAAATGCCATCCCGCACTTCCCATGTCAGGTTTAAGCCCATGCCGTTTTTCTCAAGTTTTTCCACGATACGGACACTCTGCTCGTTGTGCCGGAATCCGTCTTCACAGATTTCGTTTAACACATACTCTCCGGCATGGCCAAACGGCGTATGCCCCATATCGTGTCCCAGTGCAATTGCTTCCACCAGATCTTCATTCAGACGCAGTGCTTTTGCAATTGTTCTCGCATTCTGCGATACCTCTAAGGTATGGGAAAGTCTTGTCCTATAGTGATCTCCCTTCGGTGTCAGAAAAACCTGTGTCTTATTCTTCAACCGCCGGAATGCCTTACAATGCAGTATTCTGTCCCTGTCTCGCTGAAAAACAGGCCGGACATCGCACTGTTCTTCCTCGCGTTCCCTGCCTTTCGTGTTCACACTGAGCGTTGCATAAGGACTTAATGTTTCCCGCTCCATTTTTTCAAGTTCTTCCCGTATTGTCATATGTATCACCTCTCTGATATCTGACAGTCTCTCCCGAAGCACCATATAAAAAATCGTTTCAATAAAATCTCCATATTTTTATTATTCGGCAGGATTTTTCAATTTCCTTTATTTTTTATAAAATTCATACAATTTTTTTATTTCAGATAATTCATGGCATCTAAAAGATTGCTCACACCGACCAGCTTGATACCTTTTACTTCTGTCATGGATTTTCTGCAGACTTCCGGTAGAATACAGACCTCAAAGCCAAGTTTTTTTGCCTCCTGCACCCGCTGTTCTGCCATATTTACCGCGCGGACCTCACCGCTTAATCCGACCTCGCCAAAACAGATGGTTTTCTCATCGATCGGTTTGTCCTTGTAACTTGAGATCAATGCAAGAACAATGCCAAGGTCGATTGCCGGCTCATTCATTTTGATTCCTCCTGCGATATTCACATAGGCATCACAGTCACCCAGCTTTAAGCCCAGTCTTTTTTCCAGAACCGCCATCAGAAGATTGACACGGTTAAAATCCGTTCCTGCCGCTGTTCTTCGCGGAATACCAAAATTACTGTGACATACAAGTGCCTGCACCTCCAAAAGGATTGGTCTAGTCCCTTCCATGGAACATGCCACAACAGAGCCGGACGCTCCCTCCGGCTTGCCGCTCAACATGTATTCAGACGGATTTTCCACTTCCACAAGTCCGTCCTGCCGCATCTCAAATACACCGATCTCATTTGTGGAGCCAAAACGGTTTTTTACACCTCTTAAAATACGGTAAGCCGCATGCCTGTCTCCCTCAAAATAAAGCACGGTGTCTACCATGTGTTCTAACACCCTCGGTCCTGCCACCACTCCCTCTTTCGTCACATGTCCCACAATGAAAATGGAGATTCCCATTCCCTTTGCGATCTGCATCAAAACACCTGTGGACTCGCGCACCTGTGATACACTGCCCGGTGCCGAGGAAACCTCTTCGTTAAACATCGTCTGGATGGAATCGATTACAACGATCTGCGGTTTTTCCCGGTCAATGACTGCCTTTATGGTGTCAAGATTTGTCTCACACAGCAGTTTCAGACTGTCCCCGAAATTTCCGATACGCTCTGCACGGATCTTGATCTGCTGCAAAGATTCCTCCCCGGAAATATAGAGCACTTTTATGTTATGCTCCGACAGATTCCTGCACACCTGAAGCAGCAATGTGGATTTTCCGATTCCGGGATCGCCTCCCACTAACACCATGGAACCCTGCACAATACCGCCGCCAAGTACACGGTCTAATTCTTTCATGTCTGTTGACACACGCTTGTCATAGGTCATCTCGATCTGGGACAGAGGCAGTACCTTTGCCTCTGACGCTGTCGCTTTCTGCTTTGCCAGTGTGCCCGCACTCTTTTTGTCCACCACTTCTTCTACAAATGTATTCCATTCCTTACATCCCGGACACTGCCCCATCCATTTGGACGATTCGTATCCGCAGGACTGGCAGAAAAAAATACTTGTTTTTCCTTTTGCCATAAAACCTTCCTTTATTGACAGCAAAAGGAGTTGCCGTTTCTGACAACCCCTTATCATTTCTTAGCATTTCTGAATCTGAACTTCTACCGGTTTCTCTCCAAGTTCCACACTGACGGTTAACTTGCCACCGAGATTTGTTTTCATCTTACCTGCGCTTGCTCCGTCCACTGTAATTTCATACTCAGTCTCTTCTTCTAACTCCAGTGTGATCTGAGCATCTTCCGGTCCTTCCACGGAAAAAGAAATTCCTGTGTCCGTTGCATTCAAATGATATGCCGCTGTTCCCGGTACGGATTCATAAACAAACATACCATTACGCTCCAGCTTTGTGATGTCTTTGTAAGTTTTTACCTTATAAAGATCTCCCTGATGCCCGAAGTTATCAAGCTTTGCCTTTGCATCCAGAGTGTAATCTCCAAAACTGATCGTTCCATCTGCTTCTGAACGAATTAATTCACTAATAGCGCTCATCTTTTCCTCCTGTGGTACAGTCCTTCTCTGCCTGCTGCACCGTAAAAATTTTGTAAAATCATTATAGCTCAACTACATTTCGATTGCCAGCATTTTCATCATTTTTAAGGATTTTTTTATTTTTGTGTTACTGTTCCTTTACTTCAAAAACAACTGCATTCTTTTTCGTAGTGACGATCACTTCATCACCCTTTTTCACCTTGCCGTCTAAGATTTCTTCTGCAAGCTGATCCTCGATCTCATTCTGGATTTTGCGGCGGAGTGGTCTTGCTCCATATTTCGGTTCGTATGCTTTTTCCACAATATAATTTTTCACGCTGTCACGCACATGAAGTGTGATATCCATCTGGCTCTTACAACGGTCTGTCAGATCTTTCAACATTAATGTGACGATCTGTTTCATATCATTTTTGTTCAGTGAACGGAATACGATGGTCTCATCAATACGGTTTAAGAACTCCGGTTTGAAAATCCTGCGCACTTCCTCCATCACACTGTTTTTCATGCGCTCGTAATTCTGCTTTTCATCATCCGAAGATGCAAAACCTAGTTTTTTCGGTTCCACAATGGACTGTGCTCCTGCATTTGATGTCATGATAATGATCGTATTTTTAAAGTCCACCTTGCGTCCCTGGGAATCCGTGATATGTCCATCGTCTAACACCTGGAGTAAAATATTAAATACATCCGGATGCGCTTTTTCGATCTCGTCAAACAAAATCACGGAATACGGATTCCTGCGCACTTTCTCGCTGAGCTGACCGCCGTCCTCATGTCCGACATATCCCGGCGGGGAACCGATCATTTTAGAAACACTGTGTTTCTCCATGTACTCCGACATATCAACACGTATCATCGCCTGTTCATTGCCGAAAACAGCCTCCGCCAGTGCCTTGGAAATCTCCGTTTTACCTACGCCTGTAGGTCCTAAGAACAGGAACGAACCGATTGGTCTTCTCGGATCTTTTAAACCGACACGTCCACGTCTCACCGCTTTTGCCACAGCCGTCACAGCTTCTTCCTGACCAACGACACGTTTGTGCAGCGTTGCCTCTAATTTTTTCAGGCGGGCTGCCTCGCCTTCTGCCAGTTTCTTCACCGGAATTTTTGTCCAGCCGGAAACAACATCTGCCACATCATCCTCTGTGACAGACAGATTCTTTCTGCGGATCTCACGCTGCGCTTTTTTTGTCTGCTTCTCAAGCTCTGCTTCCAATGCTTCTTTTTCTTCCTTGCACTGTTTTGCAAGCGCAATATCGGAATTGCTCAGAGCATCCTCTAACTGTAATTCTTTTTCTGTGATCTGATTTCTCAATTCCGCAAGTTTCTCTGTATGGTTAGACACGCCAAACCGCACTCTTGCTGCTGCTTCATCCATCAGATCAATTGCCTTATCCGGCAAAAAACGGTCATTGATATAGCGCGCTGACAGGCGGACTGCCGCCTCGACTGCCTCATCCGTGATCTTTACATGATGATGTGCTTCGTATTTACCGCGAAGCCCTTTCAAAATTGCAACTGTCTGTTCCTCGCCCGGTTCCTCCACCGTCACAGGCTGGAATCTTCGCTCTAGTGCAGCATCTTTTTCTACATATTTGCGGTATTCTGTGATTGTCGTTGCTCCCATGATCTGAATCTCACCACGGGCAAGTGCAGGTTTTAAAATATTAGAGGCATCGATCGCGCCCTCTGCGCCACCGGCACCGATGATTGTGTGAAGCTCATCGATAAACAGCAAAACATTTCCTGCTTTTGTCACTTCCTGAATCACTTTTTTGATACGCTCTTCAAATTCTCCACGGTATTTTGAACCAGCCACAATACCGGATAGGTCTAAAGATACCACTCTTTTTCCCTGAACAGAGTCCGGTACAAGGCCGGATACGATACGCTCTGCGATTCCTTCCACGATAGCCGTTTTACCAACTCCCGGTTCTCCGATCAGACATGGATTGTTCTTCGTTCTTCTGCTTAGAATCTGAATCACTCTCTGGATTTCTTCCTCACGTCCAACCACCGGATCCAGTGCTCCTTCCGTTGCAAGCTGTGTCAGATCTCTGGAATACTGATCCAACGTCGGGGTTCCCTCATTATTTTTCTTTTTTCCCGGACGGCCATTCTGAAATTCTTCGCGGTAAAGATTTGCATCTTCCCCCATCGCAATGAGAGTGTCCACAAAGACTTTCTGCATATTGACGGACAGCGTTGTCAGTAATCTGGATGCAACACAGTCTGTCTCTTTGATCATGGCAATCAGAATATGTTCTGTTCCAATGGCATCTGCATGGAATCTGACTGCCTCCTTCTCTGCATTCTCAAGAACTTTTGCTGCTCTCGGTGAATAACCATCTGATTCTGCTACTGCTGTTCCCTCTGCCGGAGCGATCAATTCTTTGATCAGATCTACAATTTTATCTAACTCTACACCATTCTCATTCAGAATTTTTGCCGCTACTCCTGAATTTTCCTTCAATAGCCCAATCAGTAAGTGCTCGGTTCCGATATAATTATGATGTAATGATTTTGACATTTTGCCGGCGATATCAATCGCTTTTTTGGCTTTTACAGTGTATGGTAATTGCATGTTGTCTCCTCACATTATTTATTAGGTGATTGCAAACTCTCCTTAATCTATCTCAAATTGTTCAAAATCAACAAAATTTTCGAAAACACGCTTCCGCTACGTGTCACTCGCAGCGGTACTAAGAAGCCAGGCACGACTGATGTCGCACCTGCCTTCTAAGTACCGGCGGTTCCCCAGTGTTTTCTCAAGCTTTTGTTGATTTTTCACAATTTAATTTACGTTATGAATGATTTTCGCAATTACCTACATTCTATTTTATATTATAAATCATTTAGGTCGAAAACTTCCATTCCTTTTTCATTTTTCACAGAAGTTTCATTTTTTTGCGGCACATCCATTTTTTCATTTTCTGTAGATGATTTTTTCTCGGACTTTTCTTCTGTCACTGATTTCTCAGAAGTGGATGGAATTTCATCCTCATAATCATTCCATTCGCGGTAAGCCCTGTTGATTGGATGTTCTTCCTCGATGTACTCTTCCTCGTCATCGAAATAATCGTCCTCATCCTCATTTTTTTCTTTTTTTCGGAATCCATGGAATTTTCCCAAGAAAGGTTTTTTCTCGGTTTCTGTCTCTTCGTTTGCTTCGTCGTCCTCGTTCTCTGGCTCGTCAAGCTCCGGATCGTTGTCCTCTGAGAGTTCGTCTTTTCCTTTTTTCTTTCTGCCAAAGAGCATGATATTCAGCATGAT